>Ga0153916_10002845_pt1 | contig 12703 bp, 12 predicted proteins | sample Opewatmetagenome_FD_109642 | JGI IMG/M metagenome (GOLD analysis project Ga0153916, IMG submission 109642) | Freshwater wetland microbial communities from Ohio, USA - Open water 3 Core 3 Depth 4 metaG | ecosystem: Environmental > Aquatic > Freshwater > Wetlands | place: USA: Ohio, Lake Erie...
TCATGGACGAGAAGCGCTACGGCTTCCCGAGCCACGCGCTTGCGATGGACCGCGCGGTGGACGCCAAGCATTTCGCCGACAAGCCCAAGGCCGAGGTCGCGGCCTGCCTGCAATGCCACTCGGTCGCGACCAAGTGCGACTCCTGCCACACGCGTCACCGCTTCAGCGCCGCCGAAGCGCGCCGCCCGGAGGCCTGCCTCACCTGCCATTCGGGCCCGCCGCACCCGGACGACGACACCTATTTCGCCTCGGCGCATGGCAAGAAATATCTCGCCGAGAGTGCCAGGCAGGACTGGAGCAAGCCGCTCGCGAAAGGCAACTATGCCGCGCCCACCTGCGCTTACTGCCACATGCAGAACGGAAACCATCAGGTCGCGGACAAAACCATCTGGAAATTCGGCTTGCAGGAAGTGAATCCCGAAACTTCCGCCAACGAGGTGCGGCGCGCCGCCTGGGTCAAGGTGTGCAGCGACTGTCACGACGCGGCGTGGTCGGCGGCGAAACTGAAAGAGCTCGACCGCGAGCGCAAGCTGGCCTGGACCAGGCTTTATAAAGCGGAAAACACACTCAAAGACCTGCGCGGGAAGGACCTGCTGTACCCGGGCGCGAAGGAACGCCCGCCCTATCCGATGGATGCGATGGAAACGTTGTTTCCGCACGCGCGCATCGGTTACCTCGATGGCCAGTCCTCGGCGTTCTACAACGTCTCGCCGATCGAGCGCGATTATTTCGAGATGTGGTATTTCACCAATCTCGGCGCCTACAAGGCCGCGGCCCACGGCGACGCCGCGGCCGAGAGCCACTGGCATGACAGGCTCGACCGCGCGCTCGGCGGGATCGAAACCGAGGCCGCGCGACTGCGCGCGCAGGGCGCGGCCGAGAAGAATGCGCTCGGGCGACGCGCCGATCCGGGCCGGCTGTGGCTCGAGGGCGAGTACACCGTGTACAACCGGGACCATAACTGATGCGCACCGGCGCGCGATTCTGGTTTTATCCCCTGCTCGCGCTTGTCGCGACGCTTCCGGCGCTCGCCACCGCGGCCGAGCGATTGCCCGCGGGCAAGTTCACCAACGGCGAATGCATCGGCTGCCATCAGAGCCGCGACGCCAAGCTCGTCGCCGCCTGGCGCGCGAGCAGCCACGCGCGCGCCGCGCCGAAGGCCGACTGCGTCGCCTGCCATGGTAACTCGCACGCCGGGAGCAGCGAACGCGCCCGGCGCGACGGCGCCTGTACCGCTTGCCATGAGAAGCTCAGCCACGAAACGGTGCGCAGCTATGCAACTTCCAAGCATGCCGTGATCGTCAAGCTTCAGGGAGATGCGTGGGACTGGTCGCGTCCACTCGCACGTGGAAACTACCGCGCGCCGGGCTGCGCCTATTGCCATTTACACGCCGGCGAGCATGACACGCGCCTTTCCGTAACGCCCTGGGACCCGTTCCGAACGGACGACCCATCCGCGCGCGAGGCGACGCTGAACTCACGGCAGTCGGTGTGCGGCGACTGCCACGCACCGCGTTACGTCGCCGAGCAGACGGACACCGGGCGGCGCATGATCGAGATCGCGCGCATGAAGCTGCGCGAAGCGCGCGCGGTGGTGACGCGTTACGAAGATTCCTTGCCCGCGGAAGACCGGCGCACGCTCGACACCCTGTTCGCCGGCATGCAGGCGCACGGACAGAACGTGCGCCTGGGCGTCGGCCACCAGTCGCCGGATTACCAGTGGTGGTATGGCCAGCCGGCGCTCGACGGCGACCTGCTGCGCATCAAGGGAGCGGTCACGGAACCGGAGCGCCGCGCCCACGCCGCGACGGAGGCATCCAAGCGACGATGAATCCCAGCGAGTATGAAGCGTGGTATGAAACGGCGCGCGGAAGCTGGATCGCCGGCCGCGAATTCGGCCTGATGATGCGGCTATTGGCACCGCCGGCCGGCAGCACGCTGCTCGACGTCGGTTGCGGCACCGGCCATTTCAGCCGCCGCTTCGCCGCTGCCGGCCTGCGGGTCGCCGGGCTCGACCCCGATCCGGCGATGCTGGAATATGCGCGCAGCCTCGGCGGCGGGGTGGACTACCTGCGCGGCACGGCCACGGCGCTGCCGCTGCCCGACGGCACGTACGACTTCGTCACCGCCGTGACCAGCCTGTGCTTCATCGCCGAGACGCCGGACGCGCTGCGGGAGATGTGGCGCGTGGCGCGACGCGCGGTGCTGCTCGGGCTGCTCAATCGCCGCAGCCTGCTCTACCGGCAGAAACACGGACGCGGCGCTTATCGCGGCGCGCGCTGGGACACGCCAGCGGAAGCGCGGCGCTGGGCGCGGCAACTCGAACCCGCGCCGCGGGTCACAATACGTAGCGCCATATTTCTACCCGGCGGTGCCTTCGCGCGTGCGGCCGAGGCGGTTCTTTCCGGCACCTTGGCGTGGGGCGCGTTCCTCGCAGTCGTCTTGCGCAAGCCGGGATAGTACAAGTAATTTAGGAAAATCGATTGTCAAACGGACACGGAGATTGATATGAAAGACGAAAGGCAGACGCTGGACAGCGTCCAGGATTATTACGGGCGGGTCCTCAAGACCAACCAGGACCTGAAAACCAGCGTTTGTTGCACCGGTGCGTCGCTGCCGTCGCCGATCCAGGAGATCCTCAAGGACATTCACCCCGACGTCATCGCCAAATCCTACGGCTGCGGTTCACCTATCCCGCCGGAACTGACGGGAAAGACGGTGCTCGATCTGGGATCGGGTTCGGGAAGGGATTGCTTTATTCTTTCCAGGCTCGTCGGTCCCGCCGGTCGCGTGATCGGGGTGGACATGACGCCGGAACAGCTCGACACCGCGCGCCGCCACGTCGGCTACCACATGGAGAAGTTCGGTTTCCCGCGGCCGAACGTCGAATTCCTGTCGGGCTATATCGAAGACCTGAAAAGCCTCGGCATTAAAAACGATTCAGTGGACGTCGTGGTTTCCAATTGCGTCATCAATCTCTCACCGAATAAAGATCGCGTATTTTCCGAAATCTTCCGGGTGCTCAAACCGGGCGGGGAGCTGTACTTTTCCGACGTGTTTGCCGACCGCAGAGTCCCGCAACATCTGGCCGAAGATCCCGTGTTGCTGGGCGAGTGCCTGGGCGGCGCGCTGTATATCGAGGATTTCCGGCGGCTGCTCGCCAAGGTCGGATGCCTTGATTACCGGATCGTCAGCAACTCAAAACTCGCGCTCACCGATCCTGCTACTGAACAAAAGGCTGGCATGATCGGCTTCCATTCGCTCACGGTGCGCGCCTTCAAACTCGATCTCGAAGACCGCTGCGAGGATTACGGGCAGGTGGCTTCCTACCTCGGCACCGTGCCGGAGCAACCGCGCGCCTTCGTGCTGGATGACCATCACGTCTTCCAGACCGGCCAGTCGCAGCCGGTCTGCGGCAACACCGCCGCGATGCTGGGCCGGACGCGTTACGCGCCGCATTTCAAAATCGTCGGCGACACCCGCGTGCATCACGGCCTGTTCGAATGCGGGCCGAAGGCTGCGGACGCCAGTCCGGAAAATGGCGCCGCACCGAGCGCATCGTGCTGCTGAGTTAAAGCATGATCCAAAAAGAAAGCCCCGCGTACGCGGGGCTTTCAATTCTGCTACACGGCAACAGCAGGCGTTACATTCCCATGTCGCCCATGCCACCCATACCGCCCATGCCACCGCCAGCCGGAGACTCGTCCTTCGGCACTTCCGCCACCATAGCTTCGGTGGTGATCATGAGCGCGGCGACGGACGCCGCGTTCTGCAGCGCGGTGCGCGTCACCTTGGTCGGGTCGAGGATGCCCATTTTGAGCATGTCGCCGTACTCATCGGTGGCGGCGTTATAACCGAAGTTCGCGTCCTTGTTGTCCGCGACCTTGTGGTATACCACCGAGCCCTCGATGCCGCCGTTTTCCACGATCTGGCGCAGCGGCTCCTGCATGGCACGCACCGCAATCTGGATACCGACGTCCTGGTCGTGGTTGTCGCCCTTGAGACCCTTGATCGCGGAGACGGCACGCACCAGCGCCACGCCACCGCCCGGAACGATGCCTTCCTCGACCGCAGCGCGCGTTGCGTGCAGCGCGTCTTCCACGCGCGCTTTCTTTTCCTTCATTTCCATTTCGGTCGCGGCCCCGACCTTGATCACGGCGACGCCGCCGGCCAGCTTGGCCATGCGCTCCTGCAGTTTCTCCTTGTCGTAATCGCTGGTCGCTTCCTCGATCTGCGCCTTGATCTGCTTGATGCGCGCCTCGATGTCGCCCTTCTTGCCGGCGCCGTCGATGATGGTCGTGTTGTCCTTGTCCACCACGACGCGCTTGGCGCTGCCCAACATGCTGGCGTCGGCCTTCTCGAGGCTCATGCCGAGCTCCTCGGAAATCACCGTGCCCGCGGTCAGGATCGCGACGTCCTGCAACATGGCCTTGCGACGATCGCCGAAGCCCGGGGCCTTGACGGCGCAGACCTTGAGGATGCCGCGGATGTTGTTCACCACCAATGTCGCCAGCGCCTCGCCCTCGACGTCTTCAGAGACGATGAGCAACGGCCGGCCCTGCTTGGCCACGCCCTCGAGGATCGGCAGCATCTCGCGGATGTTGGAGATCTTCTTGTCGTAGATCAGGATCAGCGGATTCTCGAGCTCGGCGCTCATCGTGTCCTGCTTGTTGACGAAGTAGGGCGAGAGGTAGCCGCGGTCGAATTGCATGCCTTCCACAGTCTCCAGGTCGTTTTCCAGACCCGAGCCCTCTTCCACCGTGATCACGCCTTCCTTGCCGACCTTCTGCATGGCGTCGGCGATGATCTTGCCGATGGACTCATCGGCGTTGGCGGAGATGGTGCCCACCTGGGCGATTTCCTTGGCGTCGGAGCAGGGCCTGGAGATCTTCTTGAGCGCCTCGACCGCCGCGGTGACGGCCTTGTCGATTCCGCGCTTGAGATCCATCGGGTTCATGCCCGCGGCTACGGACTTCAGGCCCTCGCGCAGCATCGCCTGCGCCAGCACGGTGGCGGTGGTGGTGCCGTCGCCGGCGACGTCGGAAGTCTTGCTCGCGACCTCCTTCACCATCTGCGCGCCCATGTTCTCATACTTGTCCTTCAGTTCGATTTCCTTAGCGACGCTGACGCCGTCCTTGGTCACCGTCGGGGCGCCGAAAGATTTTTCCAGTACCACGTTGCGGCCCTTGGGACCGAGCGTAATTTTCACCGCGTCGGCCAGGATGTTGACGCCGCGCAGCATGCGCGTGCGGGCGGGATCGCCAAACAGTACGTCTTTAGCAGCCATATTTTCCTCTCTTCAAGAATTCGTTCGGTTGATTACTTCTCGACCACGCCCATGATGTCTTCTTCGCGCATCACGAGCAGTTCTTCGTTGCCGACCTTCACTTCGGTGCCGGAATACTTGCCGAAGAGGATCTTGTCTCCGACCTTCACGTCCAGCGGACGAACCTTGCCGTCTTCGAGGACCTTGCCGTGACCCACGGCGATGACCTCGCCCTGGATCGGCTTTTCCTTGGCGGTGTCGGGGATGACGATGCCACCGGGTGATTTACGCTCTTCTTCCAGGCGGCGCACGATCACGCGATCGTGAAGCGGACGGATTTTCACGGATGATTCTCCTTTGGAAAGGGGTTGTACACTCATGCTGTCCTCCTTAAAAACTGCACTTTTCCTGTATGACAATGGTTTAAAGCGCTGACTGCCGGGTGCTGTGGATTGTTAGCACTCGGTTTAAGTGAGTGCTAATGATAATCAGCGGACCATTGTTGTCAACGGGGAAAGGCCAAGGTGTGCCAGAAGCCGGCGCGAAAAACGACGCCTTTTAAATGACGCAATCCCTGGTGCTTGCTCGGCGTCACCTGTTTGAAGCGACGTGGAGCAGGCTGGTTTTTGCGAGCTCGAACAGAAACCACACAATCAAATGCCGATAGCAGGAGTAGTGGTCTGGCGGCGGGGAGATGACATTGGCAGAAACCCGCTATCAGGTAACCAAGCTTCGGAAACGTCTGGCGCCGGACCATGGTTACCCAGTTTCGAGGTATAGGCAGCAAACAAAGTCGGCTACTAAAATGATTGAAATTTACATCTTAATTACCATATTAGGTAACTAATAAATAATTATTTAATTTATTTACCTTAAAAGGTAATATATATATTACCTTTTATTAAATTTACATGCTAATGTAATTACATAGTTTACCTTTTGTCGTGTTTTTATTTCCTCTATGCGGGGTATTTGCCCATGGATCGAGACGAAACTGAGCGATTATTGCGTCTGATTATCGAGGCGGGAGCCGGTCGTGGATTGCGCGAAAAAGACATCCTGAACCGCGCGGGCTTGGGAAAGACCACGCTTTCGAAGATAAAGAAATCGGGCGATGCCCGAATATCCACCTTGTCCCGCCTGGCCCATGCCGTGGGGCTGCGCCTGACGCTGGCCCCGCACAATCCGACGCTGGACCAGTTGCTGAACCGCGAGCTGTTTTCGAGCGAACGGTCCGCTCGTCAATGATGCACTCGAGCTAGCACATGGCGACGGACCGTGAAGCCGTCGTGTGGACGCGCGCCGGCACGTCTCCCATCAAGATGGGGCGGGTGCTGGTGACGGACACCCAGTGCCGCTTCACCTACGACGCCGATTTTCTGCATGCCGGACTCCCTGGTTTGAGCTTGCTCTATCCGCCCGAGTTCATCGGTCGGACGACGATTGCCTGGGACCGTACCTCGCACTTCGATCTGCTGCCGCCGCTGCAGTCGCTGATTCCTCCGCAAGGCGAGGCCAGCTTTCAGCGCCGCCTGGTGCTCTCTTACCTCGAACGGCAAGGCCTCAAGCCGGCGCCGGGCTTCGACAGCGACTGGGAGATCCTGATGGTCTCCGGCCATGGCGGCATCGGTCATCTCGACGTGTTCCCCAATGATGCAAAGGCCGGTGAGTGGTACGGCAACAAAACCACCCCGCCCCTTTTTCGGATCACCGAGGACTTCGGTTTTTCCTTGAAGGAACTGCTGACGTGGATGGACGGGGATGCCGAGGGCATCATCGGGGCGCTCGGCCCGACGCCCACGGTCGGCGGCGCGATCCCGAAGCTGCTCCTCTCGATCCGCGACACCGGATGGGACGGCTGGATCGCGCTGCCGCGCAAAGGGCCAACCGAGGGACGCACGGACATCCTTCTCAAGCTCGGCCGCGACACCTATCCCGGCATCGCGGCACTGGAAGCGCTGACGCTCGACATCCATCGCGAGGCCGGCTTCGAGGTGCCGCGCCACTGGAACACCGTCATCAACGGGATCCCGGCCATTGCCATCGAGCGCTACGACCGCACGGCGCAAGGGCGGCCGATCTTCACCGAGTCGCTCTACTCCATCATGGCCATCGGCGACAAGCGCGTCACCCATCACTACAGCAGCTCTTACGATGATATCGGGCGGGCGATCGACGCCTCGCCGCTGCCGATTTTCACCGAGCCGCAGGAGGCCAAGAAACATCTTCTGAAGCGCCTGCTGCTGGCGTTCGCCACCGGCAATGGCGACCTGCACCTCGAGAACCTGTCGGTGATCCGCCGCGACGACAGGATCTTGTTTTCGCCGGTTTACGATCCGACCCCGATGCGCGCCTACAGCCGTCACGATCTGTTATCGGTGATGCCCTTCGGCGACTATGGCGACGTCGACGAACATGACCGGCCGATCCATCTGGTCGAAGCCATCCGGCGTGTGGCAAAAACGCTGGCCATCTCCAAAGCCTCCCTGCGCGGCATGATCGAGGAGATTCTGAGCTTCACCGAGAATTATCTCGATCGGGCTTTTGCGCTGAAGGAACTGCCCGAACCGAACAAGTTGCAGCTCAAGAAGGCCGTTGCGCCGGTTCGTTCGGAGTTGTCCAAGGTTTAAAGATTTAATGCAAATGATCGCGTGTCATGTTCAGTCCACCCGGCGGGACTCCCCCTCCAGAGGAGTACGGTCGGGCTTGTCCGGACCCGGGGGATGGCGTGTCACGGTTGTGTCCAGGCCGGCACGCTTCAGGTACAACCGGATAAACCAGCGGCGCAGCGATGGAATCAACAGCAGCATGGCGGCGATATCGGTCAGGAAACCGGGCAGCACGAATAACATCCCTGCCATGAGCAGGGCCATGCCTTCCAGCATGCCTTGGGCCGGCGACTCGCCGCGGGCGATCATCGCCTGAACCCGCCCGGCGGTGGCAAAACCCTGCCGGCGCACCAGCCACAGGCCGACCACGACGCCGATCACGACCAGCAGCAGCGTCATGGCCACTCCGATGCGGGAACCGACCCAAACAAAGGTCGCGATCTCGGCGATCGGCACCACCAGCAGGAAGATGAGAAGGATCATCAAATGAACCCATGGCTCGAAACCCGACAGCATAACCCGATGCCGCCGCGGCATCATCCGGGACGCCGGTGCCCGTCTTTCGCTACAATGAATAAACTCCTATCCCGCGCCGTCATAACGGCTGCGATGCCGACCACGACCCGACAAGCGAAGACGCACGACTACCAGCTGGTGCTGACGACCTGCCCCGACGCCGGGACGGCGCAGCGGGTGGCGCACGCGCTCGTGAGCGAACGCCTCGCCGCCTGCGTCAACATTTTGCCTGTCGCCCAGTCGGTCTACCTGTGGAAGGGTCAGGTCGAGTCGGCCGCGGAGCAACTGCTGGTCATCAAATCCATGACGCGCGCCTATCGTGACATCCAAAAACGGATTCTTGAGCTGCATCCGTACGAACTTCCCGAGGTGATTGCGGTCCCTGTCACGGACGGCTACGCCGACTACCTCTCCTGGATCCGCAACCCGGACAAGACCCGATGAAAAAACTGTTCGCCGTCCTATTACTGCTGTGGCTGGTTCCGACGCATGCCGCGCAAACGGAAGAAGACCTGCTCGAAGCGGATCAGGCGTTTGCGCTCAGCACCCGCACTGTCAACGGCAGCACGCTCGAGGCGCGCTGGAAAATCGCCCCCGGCTATTACCTGTATCGGAACAAATTCAAATTCGAGGCGCTCGACGGTGCGACGCTGAAAGACCCGGTGTTCCCGCGCGGCAAGGTCAAACAGGACCCGCTGTTCGGCCAGGTCGAGACCTACATCAAGTCGGTCAAGGTGCGCCTGCCCCTGAACGGACCGGCGAGCGCGCCGACGGTTCGGCTGCGCATCACCGCGCAGGGCTGCAACGAACCCGTCGGCGTGTGCTATCCGCCGATCGTCAAGGAAGTCGATTTCAAAGTGCCGGGCGTGAAAGCCGTCGTCGCCAAAACCGCCGCGGTCGCGGAAGCCCGACCGGGGGCCATCACGTCGCTGAGCGATCTGACCCGTTCCACCGCGGCGAGCGACGGACAGGCCGAGCCGGTCGACCCGGAAACGGCGTTCATGGTGACTCTCGCGGCGCGCGGCAACGACACGCTGAACGCGCGCTTCGACATCGCCGATTGCTGCTATCTGTATCGCGACAAAATAAAGTTTGCGCTCACCTCCGCGGACGGCGGTCCGTTGCCCGCGGACCTGCGGCTCGGCGATTACACGCTGCCCTCGGGCCAGACCAAGACCGACGAGTTCATCGGCAAGACCGAGGTCTACCACCAGGGCTTCGAGGTGGCTTTGCCGATTGTGGGACTCGGCACCCAGGACAGGGATTTGTCGCTGCGGCTGGATTATCAGGGCTGCTCGGAAAAAGGCGTGGTGATCTGCTATCCGCCGGTCACGAAAACCTTCGGCGTGCTGCTGCGCGGTGGCATGTTGAGCGTGGTGAGCGCGGCCCCGTCGCCGCCGGCGGCGCCCGCGGTTCCGGTAACCCGTGACACCCGCAAGTTCATGCTGGCCGTGCTCTTTGCCTTTGGCGCCGGACTGCTGCTCACCTTCACGCCCTGCGTGTTGCCGATGGTGCCGATACTCTCGAGCATGCTCGTGGGCCAGGGCGACACCCACATCGGCAAGCTGCGCGGCGGACTCATGTCTTACAGCTACGTGCTCGGTACCGCCGTCACCTACACCGCCGTCGGCGTCATCGCCGGACTCACCGGCGAGCAGCTGCAGGCGTACTTCCAGAATCCGTGGGCGATCGGCACGTTCAGCACCATCCTGGTGTTGCTGGCGCTGTCGCTGTTCGGTTTTTACGAGCTGCAGATGCCGGGCTTCATCCAGTCGCACCTGCATCACCGCACGCATCACCTCAAGGGTGGTTCCTACATCGGCGTGTTCATCCTTGGCCTGTTCTCGGCGTTGATCGTCGGCGCCTGCGTCTCGCCGGTGCTGATCTCGGCGCTCGGCGTCGCCATCACCAGCCAGGACCCGGTGCTCGGCGGCGCGATCATGTTCGCGCTCGCCCATGGACAAGGCGCGATCCTGATCGCGCTCGGTGTCGGCGCCGGCTTCCTGCTGCCCAGGGTCGGCAAGTGGATGGACCGCGTGAAGCACCTGTTCGGCGCGATGCTCGTCGCGGTCGCCATTTATCTGCTCGGCTACATCCCTGAAGTGCCGGTATTGTTCCTGTGGGCGGCGCTGCTGATTATTTCCGCGGTGTACCTGGGCGCGACCCAGAGCCTGCCCAAGGAGGCCACCGGTTGGCAGTATCTGTGGAAAGGCATCGGCACCTTCCTGCTGATCTGGGGCACGCTGGCCTTGCTCGGCGGATTCACCGGCAACCGCGATATTCTGCGACCGCTGCCGCTGGCATCCGCTCCCCTCAGCGTGGTGGCGGGTACCGGCGGCGCTGCCGCGCCCGCGGCGGCCGAACGTCCGTTCGAACGCCTCTATAACCTGCGCGACCTTGAAAACCGGCTGGCGGCCGCCAAGGCTGCAGGCAAACCAGTGATCGTGGATTACTACGCTTCGTGGTGCACCGACTGCGTGCGCATGGAAAATACCACCTTTGCCGATGCCCGCGTGCGCACCGAGTTGCAGCGCTTCGTGCGGCTGCAACCGGATGTCACCAATTCCGGCGATGCCGAGGTCGAGGCGATGAAAAAGCGCTTCAAGGTCTACGGCCCGCCGGCCTTGGTCTTCCTCAACAGCCAGGGGGAACAGCGCGGTGACGCGCCGGTCTATGGGTTCCACACCGTCGAGGAGATACTGGCTCTGCTCGGCAATCTCTGACGCGCCCAAGGTTTGACCAGACACATGTCCGCCACGCTCAAAAACCTGCTGCTGCTTGTCGTCGCCATACTGGCGCTGGCGGGCGGCTATTGGACCGCGCAGTCATTGCGCCCCACGGACCCGGTCAGAGAAACGACCCCGACTTACGGCGGCGGCACCCTGATCGATTTCAGCCTGCCCGATCTGGATGGCAAAAAACACAGTCTCAGCGAATGGCGCGGCAAGGTGATCGTGCTCAATTTCTGGGCCACTTGGTGCCCGCCGTGCCGCGAGGAAATCCCGCTGTTCATCGCCTTGCAGAAACGCTACGGGCCCGGGGGTATACAGCTGGTGGGCGTGGCCACGGCGGACAACAAGGAGTCCGTGGTGGCGTATCGCAAGTCGACCGGCATGAATTACCCCATCCTGATCGGCGACGATGACGCCATGGACGTCATGGCGCGCTATGGCAATCGCCAAGGCTCGATTCCGTATACGGTCATCATCGACCGTCAGGGCACGATCGTGGCCCGCAAACTGGGGGCTTTCGATCAGGCCGATCTCATGCGCGTCCTTGGACCCCTGCTGCCGCCGTCGGGAACGCCTTCCCCCAGTTCTATTTAGCATCCTGCGTCGATCTCCGGTTTATTTCCGGTGAATGACGGCGATCTTGCTTGATGCGTTTCGCGTGCTGGACAAATCAAGGGTTGGGATGCACAATGTATGCATTCAGGAAGATAATCGCAATTGAATGCGTAGATCACGAAAGTTTGCGCAAATAGCCGGCAAAATCCGTTCCTCGGCCGGCAATCGGCTCAGCCCACCAGCCAGTTCCACGCATGGCTGAAATCCTGGTCCTCAACGGCCCCAATCTCAATCTGCTCGGGACACGGGAGCCGGAACACTACGGCAGCACCACGCTCGAGGCGATCAATCAACGGCTGGCCAAGCAGGCCGAATCTGCCGGACATCGCGCGAGTTTCTTCCAGAGCAACGCCGAACATGAGCTGGTCGGCCGGGTGCAGCAGGCCATGCAGGACAAGGCGGGATTCATCCTGCTCAATCCCGCGGCCTTCACCCACACCAGCGTGGCGCTGCGCGATGCCCTGGCAGCGGCGCACATCCCGTTTATCGAAGTACATCTTTCCAACATCCACGCGCGCGAGCAGTTCCGGAAACATTCGTATTTTTCCGACCTCGCCGTGGGTGTCATCAGCGGCCTGGGCGCGCAAGGTTACGAACTGGCGCTCGCGGCCGCCATCGAACGCTTGAAAAAATAGGACCAAGCTCATGGACATACGCAAAGTCAAAAAACTGATCGAGATGCTGGAGGAGTCGAGCCTCGCCGAAATCGAAATCCGCGAAGGCGAAGAAGCCATCCGCATCAGCCGCGCCAGTTCCACCGGCGCGCAGCACGTGGTGCACATGACCGCCCCGTCGGCCCCTGCAGCCCCCGCCGCCGCTCCGGCCGCCCCCGCGGGTGCAGCAGCCCCCGCCGCCGCCCCTGCGGCGCCGGTGCCCGCCGGGCATGCGGTCACCTCGCCCATGGTCGGCACGTTTTACCGGGCGTCTTCCCCGGAAGCCAAAGCCTTCGTGGAGGTCGGCAGCCA
>Ga0153916_10002846_pt1 | contig 12701 bp, 6 predicted proteins | sample Opewatmetagenome_FD_109642 | JGI IMG/M metagenome (GOLD analysis project Ga0153916, IMG submission 109642) | Freshwater wetland microbial communities from Ohio, USA - Open water 3 Core 3 Depth 4 metaG | ecosystem: Environmental > Aquatic > Freshwater > Wetlands | place: USA: Ohio, Lake Erie, Old...
CTACGCAAAGATCCGCAAGATACAGGACAGCGTGGCCCTTGGCATCGATTTCGCCGAGTTGGCCAAGCGGAATTCTGAGGATGGTGGGTCAGCAACGCGCGGCGGGGACCTGGGCTGGTTTACCCGCCGTCGGTGGGTCCGCCCTTTTGATGACACGTCTATGGTACTTAACGTCGGGCAAGTCTCCGGCATTGTCCGGACCAGCTATGGTTACCATATCATCAAGTGCTATGAACGTCGGGCCCAAAAGAGTTTTGAGGACGCAAAACAAGAAATCGAAACATTGTACCAGCAGCGTCGCTTCCCTGATGAAAACGCCAACTTCTTAAACAGCCTTAAGAAGGAGCTTCGATTTGCCCGGTACGATTCTGTGTTAGCACGCTTCTTAGCCTCTGTTGACAGTTCGAAGACTCTTCGCGACTCCGCATGGGCAACCAACATTTCCCCTCCTCTCCACAAGACTGCAGTGCTGTCTATTCTCGGCAGGCCGGTATCGCTTGACAGTGTGTTGAACCTTATGCAGAATCGACCCGAGCTCAGTAATACCCAGCTCCGCTCTCAGCAGTTTGGAAACGCCTTAGACAAGGTTTCCGAACAACTCCTGTTTGCGGCTAAGGCTGACTTTCTCGTGGAGCAGAATACAGACTTTGCGATGGTCATGAAGGAATACAAGGAAGGTGTGCTTCTATACCAAATTGAACAGCAGCAGATCTGGAGCAAGATTACTCCGACCGACTCAGTGCTACACGCATATTTTAGCGGGCATCGTGGGAAGTTCACATTCCCTGACCGAGTTCGGCTCACTGAAATTCGCCTGAATAATGAAGCAAACGCGCGGGCAGCCCGCCAGCGACTGTTGGCTGGCGACGCATTTGAACGTCTGGTTACCGAAGATTCCCTTCGCCTAGAGCTTCCCAACAAGTATGCGGCAACATTTTCCCAAAGGTCAGCCTCCCTCTCACCGTCTACAAAGAAATCCCTCGCTGCAGCTGCAGAACAACTCAAAAACGACGCAGGCCTGAACATCCGTTTCACTGCAATGCCTGACACCATGAAGGATAAGCCGAAGAACCTGGACCTTGCTTCACGACGGATTCAGGCAATGAAGACTGTCCTAACCAAAGACTATGGTCTTCCGGAAAATCGGGTGCTGCTAAATGTCACGGCATTGACGGGAGATTCAACACTGAACGCCAAGGATCGTGCTACAAAAAGCCTTTCCGTCACTGTTGAAATCCTTGGCCGACAAGCTAGAATTGTCGGCCCCCTTGACAGCGGTGTATTTGCACCGGCCGCCGATGAACGAGCAAAGAGAGCAGATTCTTTAAGTGTCGGGGGTCTTACGATGCCATTCTCTTTCCGCAACGGTTATTCGGTTGTTCGCCTTGATGGTCGGGAACCAGCACGCCAGAAGACCTTCGAAGAGGCCGGCGCTGAAGTTTCTACATCATTCCAGGATTACGAAGCAAAACGTCTTGAAAAGGAATGGATAGACGGGATAAAGCAGCGATTTCCCGTCACGGAAGAGAGAGAAAACCTCAAGAATGCATTCAAGGCAACACCATAGAGCCGGTTGGCCGTCGGCCATCATCGCCGCTATTGCGTTACTCATTGTTTTTTCCGGCTGTTCAGACAACAGCCACCGCAAACAATTCATTGCGCGTGTGGGAACTTCCGAGTTGACCGAGGAAGATCTCATCCAAGATTCGCTTGCGGGGCAGCATCCTGCTTCCAGCACCGCAGTGAATGACTGGATCGTTAATGAATTGCTCTTTCAAGAGGCTGCACGACGAGGTCTTACCACAACTGATACCTTCAGGCGTCAGGTAGATGCTGCAAAGAGGCGCTTGGCAATTGCAGCGCTCCTCGAACAGGAGCTGTATACACCCGCTGATAGTGCTCTGGTGAATGAGGCTGCAATTGCACAGGCCTTCGCCGCATCGGGCCCGCAGTATGTTCTTCATGAGGACGTGGTGCTAGCAAGCTACGCCCTCTTTGCCGACCGCGAGACTGCAAATAGCTTCCGCTCCACACTCCTCCGAGGAACGAGTTGGGCCGATGCACTACAGCAGATCCGGGACAACCAGAAGACAGCTCCTTTGCTGCTGCAGGCCGCCACTCGGCAGTACTTTACACAGCATACAATGTATCCTCAGGAGCTCTGGAAGCTGACGCACTCCTTAGGCAAAGACGAGGTGTCATATGTCCTTACGGTCAACGACGGCTTGTACGTCGTGAAGGTCTTCGGCATCAAGAGACAGGGAGACATACCGGACCTTGATTATGTTCGGACTGAAGTCCGATATCGCCTTCTCATCGACGAGCGCCGTACGCGGTACGAACGCTTGGTGGCAGATCTGCGATCCAAACATGGGGTCGAGCTCCGGGTCGACAGAGTTGACTCCGGAGGGTTGGGGAATAAGGAGAAAGAATGAAAAGAATCCTTGTTGTCGGTCTTATGATTGCAGCAGTGCTTCCACTTCAAGGGCAAGTACTTGACAGGATCGTCGCTGTCGTTGACAACGACCTCGTTCTCGAATCGGAACTGAACGCCCAGATTCAGTTCTTCGCTTTTAATAACCGTATTGACGAGAAGACACCTAATCTGCGTGAGCAAGTATTACAATCAATGATCAATGAAAAGTTGATTGTGGCCAAGGCGATCGAAGACAGTGTGACGGTTACAGACGAGGAGGTGCAGCAACAACTCGACGCAGTTATTCAGCAGCGCATTGCCCAAGCTGGCTCGGAGCAACGTCTCGAGGAAGCGTGGGGTATGCCATTGAGCAGGATCAAGCGCGAGTTTCGGGAGGAAATGCGCAAGAATCTTCTCGCCCAACGGTTGCAGCAGCAACGTATCAGTGGGACAACAATTGGACGTCACGAGGTTGAGGAATTCTATCACACCTATAAGGATAGTCTTCCGAGGGTTCCCGAAGAGGTAGAGTTAGCCCATATATTTATCAAACCAAAAGCCACAGAATCTGCAAAGGCAGCTGCCCGTGCAAAGCTGAAGGATCTTCTCGATAGCCTCAAGGCAGGAGCGCAATTTGTCGATCTCGCGAAACGCTACTCCCAGGATGCCGGTACTGCACCACAGGGTGGAGAGCTTGGCTTCGTCCGCCGCGGCCAATTCGTGAAAGATTTCGAAACTGCAGTCTTTGCCCTCAACGAGGGGCAGATATCTGGCATTGTTGAGACCGACCGCGGCCTTCACATCATTCAGCTTCTTGAGCGTCGTGGCGACGCCGTACATGCACGCCACCTGATGCTCCGCGTTGAACGCGACAAAACCAGCGACGATGCCACCATTGCACTTCTTGATTCACTCAGGACCGCGGTTCTTGCAGGCGCCAACTTCTCCGAACTTGCGAAGAAGTATTCAGAAGATACGGAAACAAACCTTGTGGGTGGCAATCTTGGAACACTAGACCTTGAACAAATCGACAAGGCATGGTATGCCACAGTTTCTCCCCTCAAGGCCGGCGAAATTTCAAAACCCGATCGGCTGACCGTCGGGAGCATCTATGGGTACCACATCGTCTGGTTGAAAAAACGGACCCCCGCCCACGCTATGACGCTCGAGCAGGATTATCGACGCCTCGAACAAATCGCATTGAACAACAAGCGCACCAAAGATCTCCAGAACTGGCTTGACGAGCTGAGGACAAAGATCTTCTGGCAGGTTCGCCTCTAACCGAGAATCCGTATGAATGCACAGCCGAGGGAACCCGTCAGCGATGTTGAGGCAGCACGCCTGCTCAAGCGATCCTACGATGCGCTTCGTATGGAGATCGCCAAGGTTATTGTCGGGCAAGATACAGTTGTCGAACAGCTTCTCATTGCACTTCTGTCACGCGGACATTGCCTCCTGATCGGTGTTCCTGGTCTTGCGAAAACACTCCTTATCAAGACGCTTGCCGATGTGCTCAGGCTGAGTTTTCGACGGATCCAGTTTACTCCTGATCTCATGCCGAGCGATATTACCGGCACCGAGATCATCGAAGAGCGCCAAGGTGGTGGCCAAAAATCTTTCCGGTTTGTTCGCGGACCTGTATTCGCGAATATCGTCCTCGCAGACGAGATCAATCGTACTCCACCCAAGACCCAATCCGCGCTTCTCGAAGCAATGCAAGAACATCGGGTAACTGCGGCCGGACAGACATATACCCTTGATGAGCCGTTCTTTGTTCTTGCCACGCAAAATCCCATCGAGCAGGAAGGAACATACCCTCTCCCCGAGGCTCAGCTGGATCGTTTCATGTTCAACCTCTGGCTGGACTACCCCCTGGCCGAAGAGGAACTTCGAATCGTCAAGTCAACGACCAGCCTTTTTGCTCCTGAACTCAGCCACGTCCTTTCAGGAGAACAGATCATTGGTTTTCAGGATCTTGTCCGACGTGTCCCCGTCGCCGATGATGTTATCGCATATGCAGTCAAACTCGCACGCAGGACGCGTCCGAAGAACGAGCTTGCTCCAAAGTTCATCCGTGATTGGCTCAGTTGGGGCGCTGGGCCACGCGCCTCGCAATACCTTATTCTCGGTGCAAAGACGCGAGCGATCCTCGATGGACGGCACACACCTGACATGGATGATGTACGGAACGTTGCCGCACCCACCCTTCGGCACCGCATTGTTCCCAACTTCAATGCTGAGGCAGATGGCGTCACCGCCATCGAAATCGTTGCGCGGCTGGTGAACGAAACCACACCATAGCTCTCATATGCCGGGCATCCGTTTCGACTTTGCCGCCCCCGCGGCACTCGTCTTCCTGATCATCATTACCGGCATTGTTGCAGCAGTTTGGTACTACCGCCATACCATTCCCGTTGTATCCGGGCGTCTCCGCGCTCTCCTTACAGCCCTCCGCGCGGCATCGCTCAGCCTCCTTCTCCTCCTGTTTGCACAGCCTCTCCTTCACCTATCGTTTACGTCCGTTGAGCCACCTTCGCTCGCGGTAATCGTCGATAATAGCGCTAGCATGAACATCACCGAACAGGGAAAACGCAGGGGCGACGCAGTCTACACCGCTCTCCGAGATAACGTATTCAAAGCCATTAGCCGGCGAGCGAACGTACATTACTACAAATTCGGTCTACGCCTCACCACCCTGCAAGCTCCTGAAGCTGATACACTCACCTTTAACGACGAAGCAACAGACCTCTCTGCTGCAATCCAGGCCCTTGGCCGAGAAAGAGAGCAACACCGTATTGATGCTGGCATACTGATCACCGATGGAACGCTGACCCTTGGGAGAAATCCCATCTATGATGCGGATGCGGTTGGGGTGCCACTCTATACTGTCGGGATCGGAGACACTTCTGAATCGCGGGATCTTGTCATCACAAAGGTTATCGCAAATCAAATTGTCTACAGCGACGTACCGACCCCTGTTGATGTTACTCTCAAAAGTTCGGGGTTCGGTGGAGAACGAATTCAAGTAGGACTGTTTCGGGGAACCAACGAAATAGCTCGAAGCGCACTGGTTCTCCAATCGGGTACACGCGAATACTCTATACCCCTGACATATGTTCCCGAAGGAGAGGGATCGACACGCTATACTGTGAAAGCCGACGTTCTCCCTGGTGAGCTCACCGCAAAGAACAACCGCTCGACGTTTATTGCACGAGTTCTGAAGAGTAAATTGCGCCTTCTACTTCTTGCAGGAGAACCATCACCAGATGTTGCTATCCTTGGCCAGGTTCTTCGAGAAGAGAGAAATTTCGACGTCCACTCCTTTACCCAGCGTCTCTCTGGAGGCTATTATGAGGGTACACTCACCAAGAATCTCTTAGATTCAATGGACTGCTTCATATTTATCGGGTTCCCCACACCCGCAACTCCCGGATCATCGTTCCAGCTGATCGTCGATGCTCTTACATCTCGCAATCTACCATTGCTGTTTATCGCAGGATTGCGGGTCGACTACAACAAGCTGCGGCAGCTCGGAACCCTCATCCCGTTCAGTGCTGACGTCTTCGCTCCTGCAGAGCAGTATGTGACGGCACTTCCCATTGAGACCGAGCGGCTTCATCCGCTCGTTTCATTAGATTCTCCAGATGGCGCTGACGTTTGGAAACGCCTCCCTCCCCTCTTTCGAACACTCACCTTCTACAAAGCCCGTCCGGAAAGCCGGATTCTAATTGGGGGAAAGACTGAGAACATGTCGACAGTTGATCCGCTGGTGATCATCAGGAGTGTAGGAAGGGAACGATCGATGGCCATCACCGCTTATAGCCTCTGGCGCTGGCGGTTGCTCGTCCAAGGTGATTCGCAAACAGAAGGATTTCTTGCTGCTTTTCTCTCTGAGACTGTCAAGTGGCTCACGTCACCCGATAACTCTCGCCCTGTCCGTGTCGAGCCAACAAAGGAACTGTTTGTCCAGGGTGAACCCGCCGAATTCATCGGGCAGGTATACACTGCTGCGTCAGCACCCATCGACAATGCGCGGATCACTCTCTCCGTTCAGCGTCAGAGTGACACATTCTCCACTGAACTTCGGGCCATTGGTAACGGCCGATATGAGGGAAGGTTCGAAGGATTGGTGGAAGGAGAGTACAGCTACAAGGCTGTAGCAGAAGCCGGTGGTGTAACCATTGGATCCGATGAAGGAAAGTTCTCCGTTGGCGGTATCAGTCTAGAATTCCAAGATACACGCCCCAATTTCTCTCTCTTACGCCTTCTTGCTCTGAGGACGGGTGGACAGTTCTTTTATCCCTCTGAGCTTCAGGCGCTCGACTCCGCATTAGCCACACAACCACACTTTATCACACAACAGGTTCAGCGTACCAAAGAATATGAACTGTGGAACTGGCAGTATATCCTTGGAGCAATTGTTCTCCTGCTCGCTATCGAATGGGTGGTACGGCGGAAGACGGGTATGCTGTAATAGGCAAGTTTCTGGCTATTTCTTCTTACGCTTCCCACCCTTTTTCGGTCCCGCTGCATTCTTTTGACCAGGCTGGATAGAAGGTGTCGGGGTGGCCTTTGCAGATGTTTGCTGTTTCCTCTTTCCTTCAGACACATCACCATTATCACCAGCAAGGTCTTCGGCTCCCTCCCCTTTTTCATCGGCTTCCTCTTCCTCAGACGCTACCGCTGTAACGTCGGATATTGAATCTCCCTGCTCTAGACGGATAAGCCGAACACCCTGAGTATTGCGCCCCGCAAGCCGGATTTCGCTTGCATGCTGCCTGATAATAATGCCGTTGTTTGTGACCACCACAACATCGTCTGTGTTCACGACCTCTCGAATCGCAACCATCTTCCCTGTCTTATTGGTTGTCTTCACGGTGATGATCCCTTTCCCGCCTCGATGGCTCACGCGGTACTGATCTGTCCCACTTCGTTTCCCATAGCCGCCTTCTGTAGCCACCAGAATTGATGTTCCCGACCGTCGGAGGACCACGGAACCAACGACCTTATCTCCCTTTCTCAATCTAATCGCCCGAACACCGGCAGCCGTTCGACCCATAGCTCGCACCTCCCTCTCCTGGAAACGAATGGCCATACCTTCCAGCGTGCCGATCACGATGTCTTGTGACCCATCGGTCATCTTTACATCAATGAGCCGGTCTGCCTTACCGAGGCTGATCGCCGCAATGCCAGTCCGACGTGGATTACTGAACTCCTGCACCGCCGTCTTTTTGATAATACCATGTTGAGTGACCATCATAACAAAGTATGGATCCTCAAAACTCTTCACCGCCACAAAGGAGGCGATCGTCTCTTCCGGTTCCTTCGAAATGAGGTTCACGATTGACTTCCCCCGCGACGCTCGCCCCCCCTCCGGAATCTCAAACACCTTCAGCCAGTAGCACCGACCCTTATCAGTAAACAGCAACATATAGTCGTGTGTCGAGCCCACGAACACATGCTCAATGAAATCGTCCTCTTTTGTTGTGGCCCCGGTACTTCCCCGCCCGCCACGCGACTGCCGCCGGTAGCCACTTACTGGAAATCGCTTGATGAAGCCACCGTGGCTGACGGTGATCACCACTTGCTCCTCGGCGATCATGTCTTCGACGCTGAACTCCTCTGCCTTATAAACAATCTCTGTCCGGCGGGCGTCAGCATATTTTCCCTTGAGCTCCAGCAATTCTTCCTTGATAATTTCCATCTGGAGCGGTTTGCTTTTCAGGATTGCCCTGAGCCGTTCGATGAGCTTTATCGTCTCACGATATTCTTCCTCGATCTTACGCCGCTCCAGGCCGGTAAGCCGCTGGAGGCGCATCTCCAAAATCGCTTTTGCCTGAATCTCTGAAAGCTTGAACCTCTTCATCAGGCCAGCTTTTGCAGTCTCAACGTCCTTCGATGCCTTGATGAGTTTAACGATTGCGTCGATGTTGTCGAGCGCGATTATGTACCCTTCGAGAATGTGGGCACGCTTCTCGGCTTCCTCCAGTTCATATTTGGACCTGCGAACGACAACGTCGTTACGATGTTCGATAAAGAGCTGAATCAGGTCACGAAGCATCAAGATCTTTGGTCGTCCATCTACAAGCGCCAGCATAATGACACCAAAGGTCGTCTGCATTTGCGTGTGCCGGTAGAGGTTGTTCAACACAATCTCTGGATTCGCATCACGCTTCAGGTCCAGGACAATGCGGAGCCCATCACGATCTGATTCGTCGCGGATGTCAGCAATATCCTCCAGCTTCTTATCGTTGACCATATCCGCCACCTTCTCGATCAGGTTCGCCTTATTCACCTGATACGGGAGCTCAGTAACCACAATACTCTGCCGCTCACCCTTACCCGTTTCGATATTGGCGCGGGCCCGTACTACAATACGGCCACGACCAGTCGTATAGGCCTCCTTGACCCCGTCGTAGCCATAGATAATGCCGCCGGTCGGGAAATCGGGAGCTTTAATGAACCTCAACAACTTCTCGGTAGTCACGCTCTCATCCACGATAAAGGCAATGCACGCGTCAATGACCTCACCGAGATTGTGCGGAGGAATATTCGTTGCCATACCAACCGCAATACCACTACTTCCGTTAACCAGAAGGTTTGGAACCAATGCCGGAAGGACAGCAGGTTCTTTAAGTGTGTCGTCAAAGTTGGGAACGAAATCTACCGTATCCTTCTGGAGATCTTTCAGCATCTCCTCAGCAATCCGCGACAGCCGAGCTTCGGTGTATCGCATCGCGGCGGGCGAATCACCGTCAACAGACCCGAAATTTCCCTGCCCATCAACCAGCGGGTACCGCATGGAGAATTCCTGCGCCATGCGAACCATCGTATCATATACCGCCGTATCCCCGTGCGGGTGGTACTTACCAAGCACTTCGCCGACAATACGAGCAGACTTCTTGTACGGACGGTTTGCCGCAAGCCCCAGGTCCTGCATACCGTAAAGGACGCGGCGGTGCACCGGTTTCAGGCCATCACGGACGTCCGGTAGCGCTCGTGCAACAATTACGGACATCGAGTAATCGATGTAGGAGCCCCGCATTTCCTCTTCGATATCAACCGGTAGAACCTTTTCGTTCACTGTTGCCATGCGCTATCGTCCGTTACTCGTAATACTTTGTGGTTCCAATACCTTGGCGGACTACACATCTAGGTTCCGTACATACTTTGCGTTCTTTTCGATAAACTGCCTGCGCGGCTCCACTTCATCACCCATAAGAATTGAGAATGTCCGATCGGCATCAGCCGCACTCTCGATCGTCACCTGAAGAACAGTTCGGGTCTCCGGATTCATTGTAGTCGACCAAAGTTGCTCAGGATTCATTTCCCCCAGACCTTTGAAGCGCGATATTGACACACCGTCAGAAAGCACCACCGCACCTTCTTCCGGTACTTCTTCTGGGCCGATCTCTTTCTTATCCTTTGCCTTCTCGGCCCTCAATCGCTTAATTACCTCGTCACGTTCCTCCTCATCGTACGCATAGACTTCCTGCTTCCCTTTCTTCAGTTTGAACAGCGGCGGCTGCGCAATATACACGTGCCCTAGCTCAATCAGGTCCTTCATATGCCTGTAGAGCAGTGTAAGTAGTAATGTGCGGATATGGGACCCATCAACATCAGCGTCGCACATCAGGATGATCTTTCCATACCGAAGCCCTTCTATGGAAAACTCCTCACCCACACCGGTACCAATTGCCGTGAAGATATTCCGGATTTCTTCGTTCTCAAGGATCTTGTGGAGCCGGGCTTTCTCGACATTCAAAATCTTCCCCTTCAGCGGCAGGATCGCTTGAAAGCGACGATCCCGTCCCTGTTTTGCGCTTCCGCCGGCAGAGTCACCCTCCACCAAATACAGTTCGCAGTGCTCCGGATCAGTAATTGCACAGTCAGCTAGCTTTCCTGGAAGTCCACCTGAACTGAGAGCATTCTTCCGGCGCGTAAGGTCACGTGCCTTACGCGCTGCTTCGCGTGCCTCCGCTGCACGCGTTGATTTCTCCAGAATGCGCCGTGCATCACCAGGATTCTCCTCCAGCCACGTCCCCAGGCCGGACCCAACAATTCCCTCGACGATGCTCTTCACCTCACTGTTGCCCAGCTTCGTCTTGGTCTGTCCTTCGAATTGCGGCTCCGGGACTTTGACACTGATAACCGCTGTGAACCCCTCACGGAAGTCGTCGCCGGTGAGCACCAGCCCGCCTTCCTTCAATATGCCATTCTTATACGCATGTTGGTTCAGCGTCCTTGTCAAAGCGGTTCTGAACCCTACGAGGTGAGTACCGCCTTCATGTGTGTTGATGTTGTTCACGTATGTGAAAACGTTTTCGCTATACTGGTCGTTGTACTGGAGCGCAACTTCCACCTCTACATTTCGCCCGTTTTCGTCCTTGTCCGATCCTTTCACATAAAACACCTTCCGCATAATCGATGGGCGTGTTGCGTCGATGTACTTGACAAACTCCACCAGACCACCCTCAAAGTGAAACGTCTCCATCTGCTCACTCTTGTTGCGCAGGTCTACGATCCGTAGTGTCACCTCTGGATTCAGAAACGCAAGCTCCCGCAACCGCTCGGCAATTGTTTCAAACTTGAACATCCGGTTCTTGAAGATCAAACCATCGGGCATGAATGTAATCTTCGTTCCCGTCACCCCTTTTTGCGCCTTTCCCATCTCCCTCACCGCATCTACTGCATTACCTTGCTTGTATTTCTGGCGCCACACCTTTCCGTCACGGGAAACCTCCACTTCCAACCACTCGCTTAACGCGTTCACGACTGACACTCCAACCCCATGAAGACCACCCGAAACCTTATAACTGCTCTTGTCGAATTTCCCCCCTGCGTGCAACATGGTCATGACCACTTCCAGTGCAGAGCGCTTTTCCTGCTTGTGGATGTCAGTCGGAATTCCACGCCCATCATCCACTACGGTTACGGATCCGTCCTTGTTAATCTTCACGTCGATAGTCTTGGCATACCCGGCAAGCGCTTCGTCGATCGAGTTGTCCACCACCTCATAGACAAGATGGTGAAGACCACGCGCACTGACATCGCCGATGTACATGGCCGGCCGTCGGCGCACTGCCTCGAGTCCTTTGAGCACAGTAATATCTTCGGCCGTGTAGGCTCGCTGGTCCCCGTTGGACTTTACCTGAGCTTCTGCTTTCTTTTTTCTTGCCATACTTGCTCTGCTATTAGCGAAACCGAATTTCCTTTATGACTTTCCGCCCAACCGCATTGTTGATGTGATCTATAATCTCCAGGCGCCGCATCGACAACTCCGTTCTCCATGGAGCGCTGCTGACACTGACAACGAGTATTCCACGCTCGATTCTCTCTGGCTTGGTGACACGCGCAATTTGCTCACCAACAAGTTCTTCCCAAGAAGTAATTACCTCATACTCGCCGAGCTTCCTGGTGATGCCCAGCGAAGCCGTCAGACGGCGCAATGCTTCCTTCACCGGAACTGCGCCGGAATGCCCAGCGGGCGCGGATCTCCTATATCGGCCGGCACGTTCCGTGCTCAACGAAGAACCTCTTGTTCATGCCATTCCATGGCACCGAATTCGAAAAAACCCGCTCATCGGTCGTCGTGATTATTGTCTGCCCCAGCTGTGCTGCTAACCTCACGAGGCTCGTGGCACGGTACGTATCAAGCTCACTGAAAACGTCATCGAGGAGGAAGATGGGTCGTTCCTCCCTCTGGTCATGCAGAAAACGAAACTCGGCAACCTTCAGGGCAACAAGAAGTGTCTTGTGCTGTCCCTGCGACGCGTAGTGCTGCACTGCAATTCCCCCTAGTGTGAACAAGAGATCGTCCCGGTGGGGACCGACAAGTGTCGTGCCCCGACGGATCTCCTCAGACTGATCTTGCTCCAGCCGTTTCATCAGATATCCTGCAATCTCCTCAGGAGTTGGTACGCTACCGTTGGGGATACAGGCAGACTCATAGTGAATGGCAGGACCTTCTGCATCGTCCTCCAGCAGTTCAGTGTAAGCGCTGTGCACGTACCCCTGGAACTCCTCAACAAAGCGCTGCCGACGATCAGCAATGTTCCCTCCGAGCCTCGCTACGCTCTCGTTCCAAGGCTCAAGGATATTGCTCGGGTCCGTGCCCTGAAAGCGTGCGTCGAGAAGAATTCTATTACGTTGCCGAACAACCCGGCGGTACTCGAGCAGCGTCTCCAAGTATGCAGAACTCACCTGCGATAATACCAGGTCGAGGAATCTACGCCGCTCCGCCGGACCGCCAAAAGTAATGGAGCTGTTCTCTGGAGATAGAATC
>Ga0153916_10002847_pt1 | contig 12699 bp, 13 predicted proteins | sample Opewatmetagenome_FD_109642 | JGI IMG/M metagenome (GOLD analysis project Ga0153916, IMG submission 109642) | Freshwater wetland microbial communities from Ohio, USA - Open water 3 Core 3 Depth 4 metaG | ecosystem: Environmental > Aquatic > Freshwater > Wetlands | place: USA: Ohio, Lake Erie...
CGCGATCGTGGCGGGCGAGCAGCCGGAGTGCTCGGCCGCCGACAACCTGCGCAGCCTCGCCGTCGTCTTCGCGCTCGCCCGTTCGACCGAGCAGCGCCGGCCCGTCCAGGTCGGGGAGCTGACCGGATCGTGAAGATCGGTCTCTTCCTGGCGCTGTACGCCGACCGGATGCTCGAGGAAGCCCTCGACGCCGCTGCGGCGGCGGGCTGCGAGCACGTCGAGATCGTGTCGGGCGCGGCGAGCCCGCACTGCCGGCCTGCAGATCTTCTCGCGGACCAGGGTGCGCGCGGACGCTTCGCCGCAGCCGTCTCGGAGCGCGGGCTCGCGATCTCCGCTCTCTCCTGCCACGGCAACGCGCTGCACCCGGGCACCGACGTCGCAGAGTCGGCCGACCGTGCCTATCGCGAGACGGTGCGGCTCGCGGCCGAGCTCGGTGTCTCGACGGTGATCACGTTCTCCGGCTGCCCCGGCGAGTCGGAGCACTCGCTGCGGCCGAGCTGGGTCACCTGCTCCTGGCCCGACGACTACCCGGAGACGCTCGCCTGGCAGTGGGAGGCGCGCGTGCTCCCCTACTGGGCCGAGGCAGCCGCGTTCGCACGCTCGCACGACGTCAGGGTGGCGATCGAGCCACACCCCGGCTTCGTCGTCCACAACACCGCGTCGATGCTGCGGCTGCGCGATGCCGCGGGCGATGTCGTCGGGGCGAACTTCGACCCGTCGCACCTGTTCTGGCAGGGGATCGACCCGCTCGCCTGCGCCCGCGCGCTCGGTGACGCGATCTTCCACGTGCACGCGAAGGACACCGGCTTCCAGTCGGACCTGCTGGCCCAGAACGGCGTGCTCGAGACGATCCCCGGCGACCGCCATGCCGAGCGGAGCTGGATCTTCCGCTCCGTCGGCGCAGGCCATCCCGTCGCGTTCTGGCGGGAGCTCGTGGGAGCGCTCTCCGGCGCAGGCTACGACGGGGCGCTCTCGATCGAGCACGAGGACCCGCTGCTCTCGCGGGAGGAGGGGCTCGCCTGCGCCGTCGCCACCCTGCGCGAGGCGCTCGCCGTATGAACGGTCTAGTCGCCCGCCAGCGCCTCGGCCAGCCGCGCGCGCGCGTCCTCGGTCACGGGGTCGCCGTGGGAGACGAGCACCCGCTCCACCGGCAGATCGAGCAGAGGCCTCAACGCCTTGCGCAGCCGTGCATGGTCGACCCCGGCCGGGAGCCACGACTCCGGGCACAGGCGCAAGCCGCCGTCGCCGTGGCCGAGGATGACGTCGCCCGGCACGAGGGCCCGGTGCTCCGGGATCCAGTAGACGACCTCGGTCGCGCGGCCGCTCGCCAGCGCTTCGACGCCCCCCGGCAATCGCTCGCCCGGCCGGAACACGTCCGTGACGGCATTCGTCCGGCGCTGGATCGCTGCGCGGGCACGGCTCGCCGCATGCAGTCGTCCGCCGTAGCGGCGGACGATCTCCCCGGCGTTCCGCGCGTGCCAGAAGACCGTGATGAGGACGTGCACCGGGACGTCTGCGCGTTTCACGTCCCGGTCGAGAGCCTCCCAGAATCGCGCCGACTGCTCGGACGGCACGAGCGGATCGATCAGGACGATCGCGTCGGGTGCTTCGTAGTACACGCAGCCGACCTCGTCACGCCACTCCTCGTAGTAGGCTGTCCAGCGCCAGAGCCCCTCCGCGACCCGAACGACCTCCATGGCACGTGAGCCTACCGAAGTGCTCGTAGGGCTCGACGTCGGCACGACCGGTGTGAAGGCCATCGCCGTCGCGCCGGACGGCAGGGTGCTCGCCGTCGCCGAGCAGGGCTATCCACTTTCCACGCCGCGTGCCGGCTGGTCGGAGCAGGATCCGGAGGACTGGTGGCGTGCCGCGGAGGCGGCGCTCGCCGAGCTCGGCACTCTCGAGATCGTCGGCATCGGCCTCTCGGGGCAGATGCACGGCCTCGTCGCGCTCGACGCCCAGGACCGGGTTCTGCGCCCCGCGATCCTCTGGAACGACCAGCGCACCGGCGCCGAGTGCGCGGAGATCGAGGAGCGCATCGGGCTGGAGCGGCTGATCGCCCTGACAGGGAATCGTGCGCTGACGGGCTTCACGGCGCCGAAGCTCCTGTGGGTGCGCCGGCACGAGCCGGACGTCTACGCCCGCATCGCGCGCGTGATGCTGCCGAAGGACTACGTGCGCCTGCGGCTCACGGGCGAGTGGGCGATGGACGTCGCCGACGCGTCCGGGACGCTCTTGCTCGACGTCGCCGGGCGACGCTGGTCGGACGAGGTCCTCGCTGCGCTCGAGGTGCCGCGCGCCTGGCTGCCGCCGCTCCTCGAGTCGCCCGAGGTCTCGGGTCGCACGGCGGCCGGGATCCCGGTGGCCGCGGGTGCGGGAGACTGCGCCGCCGCAGCGCTCGGCGTCGGCATCGACCGCGCAGGCCCGCTCTCGATCGTGCTCGGCACCTCCGGCGTCGTGTTCGCGGCGCTTCCCGCGTACGCCGCCGAGCCGCAGGCGCGCGTGCACGCGTTCTGCCACGCGGTGCCGGGAACCTGGCACGCGATGGGCGTGATGCTGTCGGCCGCCGGCTCGCTGCAGTGGCTCCACGACGTGGCTGCGCCGGGTGTGGCATTCGGAGAGCTCGTCGACGAGGCGGAGAGCTGGGGTCCCGGGGCGGACGGACTGCTCTTCCTGCCCTACCTCTCCGGAGAGCGCACGCCGCATGCGGATCCCGACGCCCGCGGGGCGTTCGTGGGGCTCGAGCTTCGCCACGACCGGGGAGCCCTTGTCCGCGCCGTCCTCGAAGGCGTTGCGTTCGGGCTGCGGGACTCGCTCGAGCTGCTGCGGGGTCTCGGCGTCGATGCCCGCGCGGCGAGGGTCTCCGGTGGGGGCGCGCGCTCCGGGCTCTGGCGTCGCATCGTCGCGTCGGTACTCGGCGTCCCCGTGGAGACGACGGCGGCGGAGGAGGGCTCCGCATACGGCGCGGCCCTGCTCGGCGGCGTCGCGGGCGGTGTCTTCGCCGACGTCGCGGACGCGGTCGCCCGTTGTGTCCGGGTGCGCGATGTGGTCGAGCCCGATCCCGGCTGGGCAGCCGCCTACGACGAGCTCTATCCGCGCTACCGCGCGCTCTACCCCGCACTCAAGAGAATGGAGGACACATGAGAGCTGTGCTCGAAGGGAAAGTCGCTGTCGTCACAGGCGCGAGCCGCGGCATCGGCGCCGCCATCGCGAAGGCCCTCGCCGCCGAGGGTGTGAAGCTCGGGCTCGCCTCACGCAGCGGCGACGCCCTCGGCCTCGACCAGGCCGTCGGCATCCGCTGCGACGTCTCGGACCCGGGCCAGGTCGACGCTGCCGTCGCCGCCACCGTGGAGCGGTTCGGGCGCCTCGACATCCTCGTCGCGAACGCGGGGGTGGGAGCGTACGGCCCGTTCGCCGATCTCTCGCCCGAGCACCTGGAGGAGATGATCGACGTCAACCTGAAGGGCACGATCTACGCGGTTCGGGCCGCGCTTCCTCACCTGCTCGAGAGCGGGGAGGGCGACATCGTGACGCTGGCGTCCGAGGCCGGACGGCGCGGGTTCCCGGGCGAGGCCGTCTACTGCGCCTCGAAGTTCGGGCAGGTCGGCTTTACGCGAGCGCTCGACGGCGAGCTGCGCGAGCGCGGGGTCCGCTGCACGAACGTCTGCCCGGGCGGGGTCGCAACGGACTTCGCGCTCGACGACGGCCGTGGCCGCAGCCGCGACGTGCTGCCCGGGTTGATGAGCGCCGAGGACGTGGCCGACGTGGTCCTGTTCGTCCTCACGCGCGGACGCAACCACCGCATTCTCGAGACGGCGCTGCGCCCGATGAGCGAAGCCTCCTGGGGTTAGGCGCCGGTAGCCGGACCGACCGACGAAAGGACGACGACATGCCAGTGAAGTGGGGGATCATCTCGACGGCCGACATCAACCGCCGTCTCATCCCCGGTGCCCAGGCGTCCGACGAGGTGGAGCTGCTGGCGGTCGGGAGCCGCGACCTCGGGAAGGCCGAGGCGTTCGCGCGGACGTGGGGGATCGAGCGCGCATACGGGTCGTACGACGAGCTGCTCGCCGATCCGGACATCGAGGCGGTCTACCTCCCGCTGCCCAACACGATGCACTGCGAGTGGTCGATCCGGGCGCTCGAGGCCGGCAAGCACGTCCTCTGCGAGAAGCCGATGAGCCGCCATCCCGCGGACGTCGAGGCCGCGTTCGACGCCTCCGAGCGCACGGGGCGACTCCTCACCGAGGCCTTCATGTACCGTCACAACCCCCAGACGAAGCGCCTCAAGGAGCTCGTCGACGGAGGCGCCATCGGCGAGCTGCGCGTGATCCGCTCCACGTTCAGCTACGCGCTTTATGACGCCGACAACATCCGCCTGCGCACGGACGTCGAGGGCGGCGCCCTGATGGACGTCGGCTGCTACTGCGTCAGCGGCTCACGGCTCCTCGCCGGCGAGCCCGAGATCGTGTTCGGGCAGGAGTTCATCGGCCCGACCGGCACCGATTGGGTGTTCAGCGGGCTGATGCGGTTTCCCGGCGACGTGCTCGCGACCTTCGACTGCGGCACTACCCTGCCGGAGCGAGACGAGCTGGAGGCGATCGGCACGGAGGGATCTCTTTTCCTCGACGACCCGTGGCACTGCCTCAACCCGGTCATCGAGCTCCGACGCAATGGCGGCACCGAGCTCATCGAGATCGAGCCGGCCGACTCGTACCGGCTCGAGCTCGAGGATCTCGGCGCCGCGCTCCGCGGCGGCACGACGCCGCTGCTCGGGCGAGCCGACGCCGTCGGCCAGGCGCGCGCGATCGAGGCGCTCTACCGCTCGGCCGCCGAGGGCCGAGCGGTGGTGCTCACCTGAGCAGCCGACGCCGCCCGTGGATCAAACCGATCCGGCGCGGCCTGCGTATCACCCGGTCGACAGAACCCGATCGAAGAGGAGCTCCGGATGAAGAACCTGCTCGTTCTCGCACTCGTGCTCGGCGCCGCGTGCGTCACCGTCGTCACCGCCTCGGCCGCGACGCCCACGCTGAACGGCACCGTCGGCCCCGGCTTCACAATCAGCCTCAAGCAGGGGGGCAAGGCCGTGAAGACGTTGAAGTCCGGCACGTACAAGCTCGTCGTCGCCGACAGGGCGAACAGCCACAACTTCGAGCTCGAGGGTCCCGGCGTGAAGAACGTGGAGACGGACGTCTCGGCGAAGGGCGCGAAGACGTTCACCGTCAAGCTGAAGAAGGGGAAGTACACCTTCTACTGCAAGCCGCACGAGAGCTCCATGCGCGGCACGTTCACCGTCAGGTAGCCACCCGAGCGGGGATTCGCTAGCCGGCGCGCGACTCGACATGCCCACGGGCTCGCACCCGCGCCCCGCTTGCCGCCCGGGGAGGCGGGGTTCGCCCCCTTGAGGGCGCTTGGGCTGTTCGGCACTCCCACCCGCATGCAGAATCAGCGCATGCGGCTGCTGGTGTTGGGCGGGACATCGTTCGTCGGCCGGTCCGTGGTGACGGCGGCCGTGGAGCGGGGATGGTCGGTCGCCACGTTCAACCGTGGTCTCGGCAGCTGGGCGCACCCGCAGGCCGAAACGGTGACCTGGACGAGACCTGCCCGACCGTCGAGGCGTCTCCGGACGCCGATGCAACCGAGTACCCGCAAGACAAGCGGGGTGCCGAGATCGCAGTCGAGGCCGCGTTCGGCGACCGGGCTGTGCTGGCGCGCGCCGGGCTGATTCTCGGCCCTTATGAGGACGTCGGTCGCCTGCCGTACTGGCTGCTGCGGATCGAGCGGGGCGGAGAGGTGCTCGCGCCCGGCCCGGCTGACCTGCCGCTGCAGTACATCGACGCCCGTGACCTCGCCGCCTGGCTGCTCGACGCGGCCGAAGGCGACGTGTCGGGCCCGGTCAACCTGGTCAACCCCGCCGGTCACACCACCATGCGAGGGCTGATGGACGCCGCCGTCGCCGCCACGGGCAGCGATGCTGAGCTGGTCTGGGTCGACCCGGCGACGATCGAGGCTGCGGGGATCTATCGGTGGACCGAGCTGCCGGGCTGGATCCCGCCCGGTCCTGAGTTCGCCGGACTTCGCTCGACCAGCGTCGAGCGGGCCTACGCGACCGGCCTGTGCTGCCGGCCCGTCGAGCAAACCGTTGCGGACACCTGGTCCTGGCTCGTCGCGGCCGGCCGTGTACTGCCGTCCCGGCCCGGTCGGCCGTCCCTGGGCCTCGATCCGGCCAAGGAGCAGGCGGCCCTGGCCGCTTGGCGTGTTCGCGCCCCTGGGCCGGCGGCGCCCTGAGTCCTGCGGCGCCCTGCCGGACTGCGCCGTTCCGGGCCGTCAACGCCTGCGAGCTGACCGGGCATCTCCCTTACCGGACCGGCTGAGTCATCGGCTCCGGTCCAGATGGCAGTCGCGCTGAGCACCCTCGTGGACCGCCGCATCGGGCGCACAGCGCCCCGATGCGGTGCTGGCGAACCTTCTCTGTCGTCGCCCTACACGCGCACTCGCATGCTCGAGCTCGGGAGTCACCCGAGCATCGGTGCGGCGCCGGCTCGTCTACTCGCCTTCGACGATCATCAGCTGGTTCGCGTCGTGGTCGCGGAAGAAGAACAGGAGCGGCACCGTGCCGTCGCCGCCCATCATCTCCGCGTCGACGTCGACGTGCTTCCCCTTCAGTTCGGCGTAGTCGGCGCGTGGGTCGGGCGACACGAACGCGATGCCCGTCATGCGCCCGGGCTGGTACTCGCCGCGCGGCGGAACCAGCGCGATCGCAGCGCCGCCGCCCGGTGGCGCGACCTCGACCCAGCGCTCGCCCTCCCCGAAGGGGACGTCTGCAACAAGCGAGAAGCCGAGCGTGCTCGTGTAGAACGCGATCGCTTCGTCCTGGTCGGACACTGGGACCATCACCCTGCCCACTTGCGTGATGCGTGGCACGTTGTCTCCTTTTTGAGGGGTCAAAACCTACGACCGCCGCAACGGCAAGAACTCATCGGTGGCTTCGGTCGCCGGTGCTGTCGCGGCAGAACACCTTCGGCTGAGCCAGCGTGCTCTCGTCCGGCTGCTACGTGCTCTCGACGGGGAGCCGGACGATGCCGCCCTCTTCGATCCGCCAGGCGGCGAGCTCGTCGAGCCGCACCGAGTAGATGAGGTACGGCTGCCCGCGCCACAGGCCGATGCGCTCCACGTCGGTACGTGAGGGGCGCGGCGGCGAGGAGACGTGCGAGTGGAACACCGCCTGCTCGAGGTCGCGGTCGCCGATGTCCGCCCAGGTGAGCGGATCGACGTGCAGCTGGAAGTAGTACGGCGACGGAGAGGCGTTGACGCCGGGGACGTACTCGACCGCGGTCTCACCCTCGAAGAGCACGAGGCCGCACGCCTCGTTGGGAAGCTCCGCTCGGGAATGCTCCGCGAGGGCGCGCCGCACGTCGTCCGGCACTACCACCAGATGGTGCGTTCCATGGACTCCTGGAGAGCCTCGTCCGAGGCGTCCCAGAAGTCCGCGGAGATGTACTTCCAGCCCGCGTCGGCGAGGATCGTGACGATCACGCCCTCGTCCAACTCCTCCGCGATGCGGCGGGCGACGTGGACGGCAGCGCCGCACGATACGCCGGCGAAAATGCCCTCGAGGTCGAGCAGAGCCCGCACCGCCCGCACCGACTCCTCGTTGGAGACGAGCATCTTGCGATCGAGCTTCGACACGTCGAGGATCGGCGGCACGTAGCCGTCCTCCAGCGAGCGCAGGCCCATCACCGGGTCTCCCGGGAGCGGCTCGGCAGCGGCGACCACGAGGTCGGGGAACGACTCGCGCAGCCGCTCGCCCGTCCCCATCAACGTGCCGCCGGTGCCGAGGCCGGCGACGAGCACGTCGACGCGGTCGAGTGCCTCGGCGATCTCCGCTCCCGTGCCCTCGTAGTGGGCGCGCGGGTTGGACGGGTTCGCGTACTGGAACGGCATGAAGTACCGCGGGTCGCGCTCGGCCATCGTCAGGGCCAGGCGGACGGCTCCGTTCGAGCCCTCCTCGCCCGGCGACAGCACGATGTCGGCCCCGTACAGGCGCAGCATGCGCTTGCGCTCCTCCGTCGCGTTCTCCGGCATCACGCACGTGAGCGGGTAGCCCTTCAGCTTCGCCACCATCGCGAGCGCGTGGCCCGTGTTCCCCGACGTCGGCTCCAGCAGGTGCCGGCCCGGCTCGAGCTCGCCCGACGCCTCGGCTGCCTCGATCATCGACTTGGCGACGCGGTCCTTGATCGAGCCGGTCGGGTTCATGCCCTCGAGCTTCGCGTAGATCTTCACGGACGGCTTCGGCGAGATCCGCGACAGCTCGACGAGCGGGGTCGAGCCGATCAGGTCGAGCAGAGACGACGCGACGACCGGGCGAGACCGTGGCGGCGTCGACCCGCCTGCCATCGCGGGCAGCAGGATCACCGTCTGGCCCGCACCGACGGAGGTGTCGAGGCCGTCGAGCGTGCGGACGTCCTCGCCGCCGAGGTACACGTTCACGAACGGCGCGATCTCGCCGTCGGCGAAGATCTGGGCGCCGAGCGCCGGATACTGCGCGACGAGATCGTCGAGCACGGCCCGCACGGTGTCGCCGCTCGCTTCGACCTGGCGGGCGCCGCCCACCTCGTTGCGGAGCGTGGGGGGGATGCGCACAGACGTCACGCGTGCACTCCAGGCGAATGCCCGTCCGGCGAGCCTGACGGCGCCCCGGTGCAGAACTCGACGTAGTCGACGTACTCCGTGATCGACGGGTGCTCACCGCAGACCGGGCACGACGGATCCTTCTTCACCGCGACCTCGTCGAAGGTCGTGTGGAGCGCATCGAACAGGAGCAGCCGCCCGGTCAGCGTCTCGCCCGCGCCGAGGATCAGCTTCAGCGCCTCGTTCGCCTGCACCGATCCGACGATGCCGGGCAGCACGCCGAGCACGCCGCCCTCCGCGCAGCTCGGGGCGAGCTCCGGGGGCGGAGGTGACGGGTAGAGGCAGCGGTAGCAGGGGCCGGCATGCGGATGGAAGACTGTCACCTGGCCCTCGAAACGGTAGATCGAGCCGTGTACGACCGGGATGTGGTGCCAGACGGACGCGTCGTTGACGAGGTAGCGCGTCGGGAAGTTGTCCGCGCCGTCGACGATCACGTCCCAGCCGTCGGCCAGGATGCGCTCCACGTTCTCCGAGGTCAGCCGCTCCTCGTAGGGGACGACGGTCACGTCCGGGTTGAGCGCCTCGATCGCACGCTTGGCGGAGAGCACCTTGGGCTCGCCCAGCGTGTTCGTCGAGTGGACGATCTGGCGTTGCAGGTTCGAGTCGTCGACGACGTCGGCGTCGATGATGCCGAGCGTCCCCACGCCCGCGGCCGCCAGATAGAGCGAGGACGGAGAGCCGAGGCCGCCCGCGCCGATCAGGAGCACCCGTGCGTCGAGGAGCCTCTGCTGGCCCTCCTCGCCGACCTCGGGGATCAGGATGTGGCGCGAATAGCGCGCGCGCTGCTCCGGCGAGAGCGCACGAGGGAGCTCGAAGTCGTAGCCGTTGCGCTTCCAGTCGGCGAAACCGCCGGCCATGGAGGCGACGTGCTCGTAGCCGAGCTCGGTCAGCGACTTGGCCGCGAACGCGGAGCGGGAGCCGGCCGCGCAATAGATCACGATCTCCCGGCTCTTGTCCGGGACGATCGCCTCGACGCGAGACTCGAGGTTGCCGCGCGCGATGTGGACGGCGCCCGGGATGTGACCCTCGTGCCACTCGTCCGCCTCGCGCACGTCGAGGAAGAGGGGGCCGCCTTCGCCGAGGAGCGCGTTCGCGTCGGGCGACGCGATCTCCGCGATCTCGGCCTTCACCCGTGCTAGCAGCTCTCTGTAGGTGGCCATTACTTCCAAGAGTATAGCGTCGGCGGCCTCCGCCCGAAAGGCCCTTGCTTCTTCCTATAACGACGGCGGCGCTCTGCTGTTCCCGGCTACCGTCCTCGGCATGCGAGCTCTGAGCCCTCGCGCCCGCGTGCTCCTCGTGGCCTCCGTAGCTGCCGCGCTCTCGGCCGGCCTCGTCGTCGGCATCACCGCCGCCTCGAGCGAGCGGCCCGCCACCCCTGCCGCCGTCGGGCCGACGGTGCGTTCCGGAACGCCGCCGCTCTCGATCGACCTCGGGGTGCGCACGGACGTGGAAGCGAACGACATCCGCCGGGCGCTGTCCCTCTACGAGAAGGACGAGCTCGAAGCCGCCGCCGACCTGCTCGACCGGCACAGCTCGCTCGAGGCGCGGGTCGGCCAAGCGTTCGCACGCTGGCCGGACGCCACCGTCGCCCGGCTGACCCAGCTGGCGGGGCTGCACCCGAAGAGCGCGCTCGTCCAGCTCAACCTCGGCATCGCACTCTTCTGGGCCGGAGAGGCCGGATCGAGGGCGGCCTGGCGGTCGGCCGCCGAGCTCGAGCCGGACACCGCCTACGCGGTCACCGCAGGCAACCTGCTGTACCCGAACTTTGCCCGCAACCTCCCGGTGTTCGTGCCGGCGTTCGCTGCGCCGGCCGACCTCCGCTCGCTCCCGCCACCCGCCCAGCTTCGCACGCTCGAGCAGCAAGCCTCGAGCGGCGACAGGAAAGGCACGCTGCTCTACGGCGTCGCGTTGCAGCAGCTCGGCAAGACGCGCTCGGCCGAGCGCGTCTTCGCGGCTCTGGCACGTCGCAGCCCCGACGATGTCGAAGCGCAGGTCGCGGCCGCCGTCGCCCGCTTCGACAAGGGAGCACCCGCAAAGGCGTTCTCACGGCTCGGCCCGCTCTCGAAGCGCTTCCCGGCGGCGGCAACCGTCCGCTTCCACCTCGGCCTGCTGCTGCTCTGGTCGGGAGAGGTGAAGGAGGCCCGCCGCCAGCTGCGGCTCGCCCGCGCGGCCGAGCCCAGCTCACCGCTCGCACGCGAGGCGAAGCGCTACCTCGACGAGCTCGCTGCGGCCGGGATCTGAACTACTTTTGACGCCGGGGGTGCGCGGCGGCTACCGTGCCGTTCTCACGCGACGGAAAGGGGGATGGCCCTGAGCGCAGCGGATCCCGGGAGTACGGCGCGAACCCCAGTCGAGGGAGTGCTCGACACGGACGAGGCGCGCACGCTGATCGACGCCGGCCGTCTTGCCGGCAAGCTCGACGCGGAGGAGATCGCGCTCGCCCTCGACGAGCTCGACCTCGACGCCGGCCAGCTCGACGAGTTCTACGTGGCCCTCGACGAGGCGCAGATCGAAGTCGTCGGCGCCGACCGCGACGTGCCCGACGCGGTGGAGAAGGAGTGGGAGACCGAGGCCGAGATCTCGACCGACACCCTGCAGCTCTTCCTCAAGGACATCGGCAAGGTGCCGCTGCTCACCGCCGCCCAGGAGGTCGAGCTGGCGAAACGGATCGAGGCCGGCGACCACGCCGCCAAGCAGGCGATGGTGGAGGCCAACCTCCGCCTCGTCGTCTCGATCGCCAAGCGCTACCGCAACCAGGGGCTGCCGTTCCTCGACCTGATCCAGGAAGGGACGATCGGGCTCGTGCGAGCCGCCGAGAAGTTCGACTACCGCAAAGGGTTCAAGTTCTCGACCTATGCCACCTGGTGGATCCGCCAGGCCGTCGCCCGCGCAATCGCCGACAAGGGCCGCACCATCCGGATGCCCGTCCACGTCGTCGAGAAGCTCAACAAGATCCATCGCTCCGAGCGCAAGCTCCGTGCCGAGCTCGCCCGCGAGCCCGTCGCCGCCGAGATCGCCAGAGACCTCGACCTCTCGCTCGAGGAAGTGGAGCAGATCCGCCGCTCCGCCCAGACCCCCGTCTCCCTCGAGAAGCCCGTCGGCGACGACGACGAATCCGAGTTCGGCCACTTCCTCACCGACGAGAACGCGCCGCTGCCCGACGAGGCCGCCGAGGTCGCACTACGCCGCGAGGCCCTCCGCTCCATCCTCAGGTCACTCTCCCCGCGCGAGCGGGCCGTGCTCGAGCTCCGCTACGGCCTCGACGGCCAGCAGCCCCGCACCCTCGACGAGGTCGGCCGCGCCTTCAACGTCACACGCGAGCGCATCCGCCAGATCGAGCACCAGAGCCTCAAGAAGCTCCGCGTGCTGGCAGAAGCAAGCAACGTCCGCGACGTGGCCTGACCCCACCCTGACGCCACCGACCGCGGCCCCTCCCGGCCGGCGGAGCCGGCCTCCGGGGCCGCTCGCGCCGCTGCGCGTGCCGGGCGCTTCGGGTCTGTGCTCTCGCACTATCCCCTTCGGCCCGGCACGCGCAGCGACGCGTCGGAGGCGTCAGGGAGCGCCACGTCGACGATCTGACTGCGGCCGCTCTGGTCGAAGGCCTGTCCCTTCGAAGTGTCCCCCTCTAGGCGCGACCCGCAGGGGCGCGGTGTCCTCGCCCGCGGGCGGGGCGGGCCGGCGTCTCAGCCTGCAGGAGCGCCCGTCTCCGGTGTGAAGGTGATCTCAGCCGAGTCGCAGACGTGCTCGTACCCGATCGCGCGGTAGATCTTGTTCGCGGTCGGGTTGGCGAGGTTGGTGTAGAGGAAGCAAAAGCGACGGCCCGCCTCGAGCAGCCGAGCCGACAGTGCGGCCGTGAGGGCGCTTGCGTAGCCGCGCCCCCGGTGAGCGGGTGGGGTGTAGACCGGCCCGACACGAATGCCGTGCGGCGTCGCGCCGCCAAACCCGGCGAGGGAAACCGCTTCGCCGCCATCCTCCCAGAGCGCGATCCCGGAGCTCTCACCGCCTCGC
>Ga0153916_10002848_pt1 | contig 12699 bp, 11 predicted proteins | sample Opewatmetagenome_FD_109642 | JGI IMG/M metagenome (GOLD analysis project Ga0153916, IMG submission 109642) | Freshwater wetland microbial communities from Ohio, USA - Open water 3 Core 3 Depth 4 metaG | ecosystem: Environmental > Aquatic > Freshwater > Wetlands | place: USA: Ohio, Lake Erie...
AAAAACCCCCTTAGTCCCCCTTTGCGAAAGGGGGAGGCGGGGATGGGATTAGTTCTCCCTTTTGTAAAGGGAGATGCAGAGGGTTTTTATGCACCCGTATAATCCTGAGTTGAAGAAGTTTTCTCAACAGCTTAGAAATAGCATGACCGATGCCGAACAGCTATTGTGGTCCAGGCTAAGGATGAAACAACTTGATGGTTTGATGTTCACCCGTCAAAAACCTCTGGGCGAATATATCGCAGATTTTTATTGCCACCAGGCAAAGCTAATAATTGAAGTCGATGGTAGTCAGCATTCTTCAGATGATTCGATTGAATACGATCGAATCAGAGACGATTATCTGGAAAGCATGGGTTTGACCGTATTAAGATTTACGAATAGCGACGTGATGGACAATATCGAAGGGGTCGTAGAGGTTATTGAGAACAGACTTAATAACTTAATAATAAGCAAAGTAAATGTTGATTGGAGCCTTCATGCCTGAATTCGGCTACGCCGGCGAGATACTAAAAGTGGACCTTTCGGACGGGCGCGTGGAAAAGCTGCCCACGGCGGACTACGCGGAAAAATATATCGGCGGGCACGGCCTGGCCGCTAGGCTCTACTGGGAAATGGTGCCGCCCCGCGCCGGCGCCTTCGACGCTGAGAACTGCCTGATTTGCGCCAGCGGCCCGGTGGCGGGATTCCCCGGCTTTGCCGGCTGCCGCTGGAAGATCTGCGCCAGGACACCCCTCGGCGACCCGGAATCTTTTTCCTACGGCAACCTGGGGGGAGCCTGGGGCTCGTATCTGAAGTATGCCGGCTATGACGCGCTGGCGGTGAGCGGCAAGGCTGATAAACCTGTCTATCTTTATGTCAATAACAACATTGTTGAAATCCGTGACGCTTTACACCTCCGCGGGTTGACAACCTTCGAGGCTAGCGATGCCCTCAAAGCAGAGCTGGGTAAGGGCGCCAATATCCTGACCATCGGCCCCGCCGCCGAGAACCTCCTCCCTTTCGCCACCGTCCTGGCCGAGGGCGGCGCATCAGCCTCGGGAGGCGTCGGCGCCGTCATGGGTTCCAAAAATCTCAAGGCGATCGTGGTGGCGGGAGACAAAAAGCCGCGGGCCGCCCGTCCCGAGCGCGTTCGCGAACTGGTCAAGCTCATCCAGTTGCGGCCGAATGATATGCCCATGCTGTGGAACGTCCCCGGCCTCACCAGGCCCCAGGCCTGCTACGGCTGCGGCGTCGGCTGCACCCGCGAGGTTTACCAGGACGGGGGCCGGGGTTACAAGGCCCTGTGCCAGGCGTCTGATATCTATCGTAAGTTGTCCATGAAATATTCCGGCCGGGACGACGGGGCGCACCTCCTGGCGACACGGCTCCTCGACGGCTACGGTCTCGACAGCTCGGTCATTGAAAGTATTATAGATTGGCTCACAGCCTGTTACCGGGAAGGGCTTATCGATGAAAAGGGAACGGGTCTGCCGCTTTCCAGGGTCGGTAGTCCCGAGTTCATCGAAGAGCTCACCAGGAAGGTATCGTACCGGGAAGGCTTCGGCGCGATACTGGCCGGGGGCGTCATCGCCGCCGCGGCGTCGCTGGGGCCGCGGGCACAGGAGCTTCTGAAGGGATGCGTCGCTACCCGGGGCAGCGAGAAAAAGGACTACGACCCGCGGCTGCTCATCACGACGGCGCTCCTCTACGCCACCGAGCCCAGGAGGCCTATCCAGCAGCTCCATGAGATCGTCACGCTGGTAATGATGTGGCTGGGCAGGACGGCAGAGCCAGGCAGCGGGGGCGGTGGCCCTAAAAACGGCTTTTCCATCGATTATTTGCGCCGGGTATCCGCCATCGTCTTCGGCAGCGAGGTCGCGATGGACTTTTCCACCTACGAAGGCAAGGCCCTGGCGGCCAAGATGCTCCAGGACCGCATCTACGCCAGGGAAAGCCTCGTCCTCTGCGACCTGCGGTGGACCATGACCCAGTCCGCCCGTGTCATGGCCGCCCCGGGGGAGAACGTTACCGAAAGCCAGGTCTACGCGGCGATCACGGGCCAGGAAATTGACGATGAGGGGCTGGCCAGGGTGGGGGAAAGGATCTTCAACCTCCAGCGGGCGATATTGCTGCGGCAGGGATGGCCTGGCCGCGAAGGCGACCGGCTGCTAGACTATTATTTCACCGAACCCCTGAAGAAGGACGAGCTGTTCTACGACGTCGATGGGCTGGTGCCGGGTAAAGGCGACGAGGTGGTCTCGCGGATCGGGGCCGTCGTCGACAGGGACAAGTTCGAAGCTATGAAGAGCGAGTATTACGGCCTGCGCGGCTGGGACGCCGCGAGCGGCCTGCCGACCCGGCCAAAGCTCGCCGAGCTGGGACTCGATGACGTCGCCGCCGACCTGGAGCAACGCGGCATCATTCGGCGAAGACCCTGACCCGCTCGCCGCTGCCGCCCTCGACGTCAATCTGCATATCGCCCAGCGCCTCGATGATGTCTTCGAGGTCTTCAGGCTTGATGGAGCGAAGATCGAAGTCGATCCCCTTTTCCTTCATGGCCACGTTGACCTTATCGTAGACTGGGGGCGGGATCAGCGAGGTCAGTTTCATGCCGGCCCGTATCAGGCTCAGCGGTATGCGGACGTTAACGCGGTCGTATTTGCCGGCCTCCGGGCTGTCCGGGTTGGGATGAACGGTCACGCGCAGGTACTTTGGTTTGGGAACGGGCCGGGACTCGGCACCGGGAGTAGCCTGGCTGGTTCCTTCCCCGGAGTTGATGGCGTTAAGCAGCCGGTAAGCTTCCTCGGCGGTGATCTTATTCTGGGCCAGCATTTCCAGCACTTTCTTCTGTGTATCGGTCATGGTAATAGTCTCCTTTCCTCAGCCTAGACAACGGACACGTAGACAACGTTTTGGCGATCTTTAACATTTACTTCGAGGCCGCGCATGGACCAAAAGATCGGGAAGGCCGCCCCGAGCACCCGCAACGCCCACTCACTCCAGCCGCTCGGCCAGAGAACCAGCAATGCGATCAAGATCAGCGGCGAAAGGACGATGAGCACTACCAGGGCCAGGGGCAACAGCAGGAACAGCGGCAGCCACAGCCCGAAGTCCTTTTTCTCGTTCTGGACACGTACGTGCATCCACAGCGGCGGGCGTTTCATGGCGTTAACCTCCTGATAGCATCCTCGGCGGTGATGTCGCCGCGCTCAAGCTGGTCGATAACGTCCTCGCGTGGGGATGCCTTGACGATCTCTACCAGTTCGAGCTGCCCGGCGATACGGTTGATGCGGTTCTTGACGGTGGGGTAGCTGATGCCGAACATCTCTTCCATGTCCTTGATCGAGCCGTGGCAGCGTATAAAGGCCATCACGAAGACCTGGTCCTCGGCGGAGAGGTTGGCCAGCGGCGGCAGCGAAAAACTCCCTTCGATGGCGATGCCGCTATCCACCAGGCGGACGCGTTCCACGGTCAACGGTTTTCCCTGGGTCATTTTGGTGAGTTCGTGCCACTCTTTGGTCATCTAATACACTTCACTAAATTAATATGATAATTAATAATCTTAAGATATTATAATGATATATATTGATTTTGTCAATACCCTTATAAAAATATATTAAATCGAATGTCTGGCCAGGAAAACCGGTGAACAGGGTACGTGCAGGGGGCGGGTTTCCAACCGCCCCCTGCACCAAAAAAAGGAGCCCCCCGGATTTTCCGGGGGGCTCCTCAGTGTCTGGAGAATTATCCTTTACGTCGTTATTAGACCGAGCGTCTCGTCCTGACGATAAGGACAATTACCGCGATCACCAATATCGCACCAATGATGATTATCGCCCAGATATAAACAGGGCCGATAACCTCCTCAGGCGGCGGAGGCGGAACGGTGATTATCGTCGTCGTTCCAGCAGGAGGCGGCGGTATGGTGATAGTGGTCTGGGTGGTGGGCGGCGGCGGAGCTGTCGTCGTCAGTTCGGCGATCATGAAGTTCGATACCGGCGACCAGTCACCCGTGGTAGGTGCGCTAGCCCTGACTCTCCAGAAGTAGGTCTTGCCGCGTTCCAGTTTGATGGTTACCGGCAAGGCTTCGCCAGCAGAGGACGTCTTGTCTGTGAAGAGGGTGGTCTCGAAGCCGGGCAGCTCGGAGAGCTGGAACTCGTACTCGGTGGCGTTGGTGATGGCGCTCCAGGAGAAGGCCGGGCTGACGGTGTTGACCGTGGCGCCGTTAATGGGCGACAGTATCTCGGGTACCGTAGCCACGGAAGGTTCGATGGTGAAGCTGCGGATCTCCGAGAAGCCACCGTTGAAAGGCAGCGAGGCGCTGACCCTCCAGTAGTAGGTTAATCCTGGATCAAAAGTACCCCTGAGCCCAGGAATCGAGACAATATCCGTGGGCGCGGTACTGGCAACCGCTACTGGATAAGTCGGTGCCGGGTACGGCTGCGTGAAGGCCTCGTCCAGGGATATCCAGAGGAAGTACTGCGTGATCTGCGGCGCGGCGCGATTCCAGGTGAAGTTGACGAGTTGCGCGTCGGCCAGCATGGTGGAGACGATCTTGAACATGGCGTTATCGGCCGGGGCGATCAAAGTGGGCGCCGCGGTCGGCGGTGACACGATGTCGTCGAAGTAGAAGATGGTAGGACCACCGACACCAACTATGGGCGGGAACAGAATGGATGTGTACAGTATGATGCTGGTGGTGGTTTTGGCGGCCCGCAGTACCGGTTTGATGACCGAGGCTGCGCCCGTGTTCTGTATCGTTTGCCAATTGGCATAGATGTTCTCGGTGCCCCACAGGGACGCGGGGTGCGATCCGGGAATGCCCGGGGCTAGCGTGTGATACAGGTACATTCCGGCCGTGCCGGCAGGTTCCGAGCCAATAACGTAGAGGATGCCGTTGGTGAGTACCAGGCCCTGGGTAGTCGCCGTGGTGGCGCCACCGATTGCGGTGAGATACCCGGGCAGGTTCATGCTCTTGAACTCGGCGGGTGGGCCCGGTGCGGGATTGGTGCGGTAGACCTGGTTGCCCGCGCCGGCCGTAGGAGCGGCGAAAACCCAGTCGGTGGCGGCCAGGCCGGTAGCGGCCACGAGGAAGTTGTTGCCGGGTATAGGCGCGCCGTTCTTGGCCCAGGTGGCGCCGCTGTCGGAAGACCAGCCAACGTAGGTGCTGACGCCGCCGGCGACCAGCTTGCCCTCACCGAGGCTGATCAGATTGAAGATGTTGATCCCGGTATCGACACCAGCGGCCCAACTCGAGCCGCTGCTGGTGCTCTTGTAGACCAGCTGGCCGGTGGCACCATAGACGATGCCGCTGCTTTCCACGGCCAGGTCGGAGATGGCGCCGCCCGGATAGGTCGTCTTCTTGGACCAGCGGGTGACGCCGCCGTCGGATGTCTGGTAGATGTCCGAGCCGTTTTCATCGTAGGCGTAGATGACGTCGGGATCGGTCGGGATACCACGAATTATCAGGTTGAGGGCGCCGGCGCTCTGTCTCTGGTCGACGCAAAGCACCCTCTGGCTGGAGAAGCCGGCGACACGGAAGATGTTGACCTCGCCCTCGGTTCCGTTCCAGTCGTTAGAGGCCACGTACTTGACCGTGTTGTCGGGGGACACATAAAAGTCGTCGATGTCAGCGTTGGAGCTGTCCATGAGGGTGAAGTCGTTCCAGACGTTGCCGAGGTCGGCGGACTTGGACAGGGCCGAGGCATCGGCGCGCTTGGCGCCGAAGATAGTCTCACCGGCAAAGTGGACGATGACCATATCGGCGGTGACGTCCGGGGTAACGCCGTTGGTATCGTCGATGCCGATCCTCTTCATCGAGCGGGCGGCAGCCGCGGACGGCGAGCCGGCCAGGGGATCGGTGATGCGGAATACGTTGTTGTCCATGTAGGCTCCGGCGACCACCGTCACACCATCATATTCGATGCTGTTGATGCCGAGGTTCTCTCTGATGAGCTTGATGGTGCCGCTCTCGTCGATGCGGTAGATGCCGCCTGATTCGACGGCGGCGTCGGTGAAGGAAGCGCCGATGAAGGTGACCTGGGTTTCCTGTTCGCTGCCCGAGTAGTCAGGCCCGATACCAATGGCGGCCGCCCTGACGGCAGCAGCACCGGTTGCGGTATCAATCGTAACAGGATAGCCGGTCAACGCCAGGTCCGCGTCCCATCGCTCGGAGGCCAGGCTGACGACGTGAAGGCGCATATTGCCAGCGGCGCCGGCGTCCTCCGACACGGTGATGAGGGAGCCGTCAGGGGCGAATTCGACCGCCCTGAAAGCATCGGCTGTGGCGAGCAACGAGGATGCCGGGGGATCCAGTGCTGATCCCGGCGGGGGTGCGAAGTCAACTGTGGCATCGCGCCAGTTGCCTACAGATGCCCCGAAGTTGTAGTACATGAGCATCGGCAGATTTGCGCCGCGCGTCGCGCCAATGGCGACGTTGTAGATGTTGTTGGAGGTAGCGGGCGAGACGTCCAGGTCATAGACCGCTGTTACAGCGTTGGCGCTGGAGTCCTGGATCGTGCCCATGTCGTAGAGGTTGAGGCCGCCGTCCGTGGAGGCAGCCGCGGCGATAACGGTATCAAGACCGCCGGCATCGAGGACGACCATGACATCCGGGTTGTCCGGGGAGATGGCTACGAAGTCAATGGCGTCCAGCGTGGCGGGGACCCGGTTGTTCGCAGCCGCGGTCAGGTCCGTCCAGCCACCGCCGCCGTTGGTACTCTTCATGAGTATGATATTGTCGGTTGCGCTCTTTAACGCGGCATAAACGGTCATGCCGTCCGCGCCGACGGCGAAGTCCACGATGTCAGTGCCGGGGAAGAGGGTCCAGACCGTGGCGGGCACAAACGACGGGATAAAGACATCGAGGTTCCACGTCAGCGGCGTTGCCGCAGCTACCGGGGCGCCGACCATGAATAGCGATGAAAGCATCATCACTACCAGGGCGACTCCCCAGAATTTCCTTACTATTTTTTTCATCGACCTTTGATTTCCTCCTTGAGGTCTTAGATCTATTTTTCTATATTATACCCCCGTACAAACCGGGCATTGATAATATTTGCTGGGTCTACGGAGGTACACCCTTACAAGCTATTATCAGGGCAGCCTGGCCCAATCCCCTGGCGGGACAAAGCACATACAATCACCTCCCTTCGGACATACGTTGTCCAGGGTAGACTTCACAACTAAGTGTAGCACAACTTTGCGATTTGTCAACCCCTATTCATATAAAAATTTAACACAATTCTAACAAAACGGGCTCTTTCGTTAACCGCCTTTCGTTACTGGATATAACGTACCCCCGCCCTAAAGGTTAGCAAAAAGCCCCAAAGTTAGTGCAAGATGTTAGAAGAGTGTTAGAGGCGAAACTCTAATATCTAAATTCTAAATCCTAACCCCCCGCCCGCAATAAGTTCTGTGATGTTGTTTTTTAGAGTTTAGTTTTTAGAGTTTATCAGGGCGGGGAGGTCCCGGAGGGGAACGGTCTCCTGGCGGGCATCGGCCATGTGACGCAGCGTGGCCGTCCCGGCTTTGACCTCGTCATCGCCGATGATCACCGTGTAAAAGACCCCCAGGGCGTTGGCCTGCCGGAGCTGGGCCTTGAGGCTCCTGCCACCGCCGGTAGCGACGGCGCTGATGCCCGCCTGCCGCAGGTCCGCGGCCAGCCTTACGGCGGCTACTCCGGCGGCTTCACCCATCGAAGCGATAAGGACCTTCAACGACGGTAAACCGGGCACGTTGATGTTTTGCCTCTTGAGGTTCAATATAACCCGCTCGATCCCGACCCCGAAGCCGATGGCCGGGGTGGGCCGGCCGCCGAGCGCCTCGATCAGGTTGTCATAACGGCCCCCGGCGCCGATGCTGCTCTGGCCCTTTTCCTCTTCCGGCTGTACCTCGAAGACGGTGCGGGTGTAGTAGTCCAGGCCGCGCACCAGACGGCGGTTGACCGCGAACGGAATCCCCAGCGAGTCCAGGTGCTTTTTCAGGCCGGAAAAGTGGGCGGCGCATTCCGGGCACAGGTGATCGGTGCTGGCGGGCGCGGCCTCGGCCGCCGGCTGGCAGGACTCCTGTTTGCAGTCGAGGAGGCGGAGAGGGTTCCTCTCCAGGCGCGCCCGGCAGTCCGCACACAGGCCGGCGGCCCGGGCGGTATAATATTTCTTTAGCACGTCGAGGTAGGCCGGGCGACACACCCGGCAGCCGATGCTGTTCATCTGAAGGGTGAGGCCGGTCAGGCCGAGGTGCCGGTAGAGCCGCCAGGCCATGTCGATGATCTCGGCGTCAAGCGCCGGGCCGGCGTCGCCGATGGCCTCCACGCCGAACTGGTGGTGCTCCCGCAGCCGGCCGGCCTGCGGCCGCTCGTAGCGGAAGATGGGGGCAACGTAGTAGAGCTTGACCGGCTGGGGGAGGTTGTGCAGGCCGTGCTGGATATAGGCCCGGCAGACCGGGGCGGTGCCTTCAGGCCGGAGGGTGATGGACTTACCGCCCTTGTCCTCGAAGGTGTACATCTCTTTTTCGACGATGTCCGTGCCTTCGCCGACACCCCGGGTGAACAGACCGGTATCTTCGAAGATGGGCGTGTCGATGCGCTGGTAGCCGTAGAGTGCGGCTACTTCTCCAGCCATCTGCTCGATGTAGCGCCAGTAAGGCTGCTCGGCCGGGAGTATGTCCGAGGTCCCGCGCGGTGCCTGGTACACTCTTTTCTCCGAACCTTGGCTTTAAAGCTAGGATACAGGATTGGAGCGGGGTTGTAAAGACGGGATAACGGCGGCAGGGGCCTGAAATAATTATTTAATCGGGTTCTTCTACATCGATTCTTTGACCTGATGCCATTAGAAATCGATAGGTAAATCTGCCCAGGGTAACCTTACCTTCTTTAGGATCAGAGCCGTGTAAATAAAAGCCAGTCGAGCTCAGCACAAACTTGCAGCTTTCCCCAACCTTTATTATGGCCGGGGAGAGGGTTATATTTTCCGTTCCCACGTGTTCACCCAGGCCGTCGTAACCGTCCACCACAAAAAGGACGTTTTCCAGCGGCAGGATACCGATGTTTTTCACCGAGCCTTCCACGCTGAACCCGTAACCTGTGGTAGAGCCGGCAAGCCAGTTGATTTTGAGTTTCCTGGCCTGGATGAACGTCTCGTCGATGGTCTCGGTGCTGGTCTTTTCTACGGACTTCTTTATGCCCGGGATGGTAAAAGTGCCAGTCTTCTCGTAATAGTTCGCTTCCAGCAGCAGCTCGTAGGTGATGACACTCTGGCTGTAGTTCCTGACCCAGTAGTCTGGTGTTTTTTCGTAGTCCCGGTAGGGTAGATTGTGTATCTGCCGGACGGACCCCTGGACGCTATAAGTCCATTTGCCCTGTCCCTGATAGGTGACACTGGCCGTTCCTGCATCGAGCTGGGATTTGCTGTATCCGTCGGGCAGCGTTTCGGGCAGCTTGTTCCAAAGGGCGGCGCCCATCTCCTCGTAAGATGTCGAAGGCAGGTCCGGTGGAGTGGTCGACGCGGGTTCAGCTGTCTCCGTGGCAGTAGACGGTGACAAAGAGGCGGTCTCAACCGTGGCGGTTTCCGGCGTTTGGCCACAAGCCATCAAGAGCCCGGGTAGAATGATAATTACTAAAACAAATACTTTTATCATTTTCCCTCCTCTTTCGATTGGTTAATGGCACGTTGATTATATCAGGTTATCGAATTAAGTCAATATATTTTAACGATACAAAGTTGTTCGAGAGGGGGAGTATGGACCGAGTGGAAATAAAACGACCGCCGACCAGGATCTGTCTACCCCGAGTTTACTTGGGCTGCCTTTTGTTCTATACTGAAAAATATAAATCACTTATGTTAATAAGGGCAAGGACGGTCAATTGACAGGCGCGGTCTCCGGGCGGGTCGTCATGGACTTCAACACTCTGGAGGAAAGGGCCAGGCAGTACCTGCCGCCGGAAAAGATCGCGGTGATCGAAGAGGCGTATAAGTTCGCCGCCGAGAAACACCAGGGCCAGGTGCGGCTGTCCGGTGAACCTTTCCTCGAGCACCCGCTTCAAACAGCCTATATCCTGGCCGAACTACAGCTCGACGCCAGCTCCCTGGCGGCGGCCCTGCTGCACGATATCCCGGAGGATACCGGCCTGCCTATCGCCGACGTGGAGGCGAAGTTCGGGCCGGAGATAGCCAAGCTGGTCGACGGCGTTACCAAGCTGGGCAAGGTGTCGCTGTCCACCCCCGGTATGACCGCCAGCGCCACGCAGGCGGAGAACCTTCGGAAAATGCTGGTGGCCATGGCCGCCGACTTACGGGTGGTCTTCATCAAGCTGGCGGACCGCCTCCACAACATGCGCACCCTGGCGGCGCTGCCCCCGGAACGCCAGCTTACCATCGCCCGGGAGACCCTGGACATTTTCGCCCCGCTGGCCCACCGCCTCGGGATCTGGGAGCTCAAATGGCAGCTCGAAGACCTCTCCTTCCGCTATCTCGAGCCGGAGCAGTACCAGCGCGTGGCCCGGCTGGTGGCCGGCAAGCGCGCCCAGCGGGAAAAGTTCATCGACCGGGCGATCGAGCTTTTAAAGAACGAGTTCGACAGGATCGGGCTGGTGGCTGATATTTCCGGCCGGCCCAAGCATATCTACAGCATCCACCAGAAAATGGAGAAGTACGCCGCCATGGGGCGTCACTTCGATGAGATACACGACCAGCTCGCCGTGAGGGTGATCGTGGGCACGGTGGCGGAATGCTACAGCGCCGTGGGCATCATCCACAGCCTCTGGCACCCGCTGCCGGACGCCTTCGATGACTACATCGCCAACCCCAAGCCCAACGGCTACCAGGCGCTGCACACGGCGGTGATGTGCCTGGGTACCACCCCGCTGGAGATTCAGATACGTACCCGCGAGATGCACCACATCGACGAATACGGCGTGGCCGCCCACTGGCAGTACAAAGAGGGTGAAACAAAGGACGTCGAGTTCGAGGAGAGGGTGGCCTGGCTGCGCCAGCTCATCGAGTGGCACCGCGAGCTCAGCGGCGCCGAGGAGTTCCTGGAATCCGTCAAGACCGACATTTTCATCGACCAGGTGTTCGTCTACACCCCTCGCGGCGAGATCAAGGACCTGCCGCGCGGCGCCACGCCGCTGGACTTCGCTTACCGGGTCCACACCGACCTCGGTCACCGCTGTGTCGGCGCCAAGGTGAACGGCAAGCTGGTGCCCCTGAGCTACGAACTCAAAAACGGGGACATCATCGAGATTATTTCCTCGAAAGCCTCGCGCGGCCCCAGCCTGGACTGGCTCAATCCCAACCTGAACTTCGTGCGCACCTCTCACGCCAGGTCGAAGATCCGGCAGTGGTTCAACAAGCAGGAGCGGACGGAGAACATTGAGCGCGGGCGGCAGATGCTGGACAAAGAGCTGCGGCGTCTGGGTATCAAGACGGAGCGCCAGACACTAGCCGAGCTATTCGGCTACAGCTCCCTGGACGACTTCCTGGCGGCGGTCGGCGCCGGCAACGTTACGTCAAACCAGATCGTCACCAAGCTGGCCGCCCAGGAGGAAAAGTCCGCGGCGACCACCGGTGTCACCGCGCCCCGGACGGCGCCTTCGACGGTGAACGTCCTGGGGGTGGGCGACCTGGTTACCTCTATCGCCCAGTGCTGCCATCCCGTTCCCGGCGATAAGATCATCGGCTTCATCACGCGCAGCCGGGGCGTGACCATCCACCGTGAGGACTGCTACAACGTCATCAACGAGGACGAAAAAGAGAGGCTGGTACCGGTCGAATGGGGCCAGAGCGATGTGCTTTACCCGGTGAACATCCAGCTACAGGCCTGGGACAGGGTGGGCCTGATGCGGGATGTTACCACGCTGGTCGCCGAGGAGGGAGTTAACATAGCCTCGGTGAACCTCGGGTACGGCGACGGCCAGACCGTCACCATGTACCTGACGCTGGAGACCAAGGGGCTGGCCCAGCTCAGCCAGATACTCAAGAAGATCGATGGCGTCCGGGGCGTTATCAGCGTCACCCGGGTGGGCGTCGACGCGGCCAGGTCGGCCGGCACCGGGGCGCCGGTGACACCCAATCGCGGCGAAGACAGCGCCACGGGTAAAAAATAATCTGGAGGTAGTTCTTTGGCAGGTAAATCGGCGGAAAAGAAGGCGCGCGTTGATTCGAGAAGACAACAGAGGAACAAGTCAATCCGCAGCCAGGTCAAGACCGGCATCACCAGGGCGGAGAGACTGATCTTCGCCGGGGATATGGAAGCCGCCCGTGGGGCCGTGGCCGAGGCCGTCAGCTCCCTGGACAAGGCGGCGGAAAAGAAGATCATCCACGGCAATAACGCCGCCCGGCGTAAATCGCGGTTACTGAAAAAGCTGAACCAGGCCGGGGCCCAGGCTTCGGCCGGGCCGGAAACGGAAAAAGCGGCGAAGTAGCGGGGGGATAATGGCCGCTCATCCTGAGCTTGTCGAAGGATGAACTTACGAGAGGCGCACCAATGGTTCGACAGGCTCACCATAAGCAGCGCGCTTAGGACTCATTACTAATGCCGGGCACTAGTCGGAGGACGGGATAGCCTTGGCTTCCTGGACTTCCATCGGCTGGCCGTCGCAGGTCATTTCGCCGTCGCCGGCCTTGGTGCACAGGGCCTCGGTGCCGCACTTCGCGCAACGATATCTCTTGCCGAGTTGGGTTGCCACTTTCAGACCTCCGTTGTTAGCGATTAGCTGTTAGC
>Ga0153916_10002849_pt1 | contig 12698 bp, 16 predicted proteins | sample Opewatmetagenome_FD_109642 | JGI IMG/M metagenome (GOLD analysis project Ga0153916, IMG submission 109642) | Freshwater wetland microbial communities from Ohio, USA - Open water 3 Core 3 Depth 4 metaG | ecosystem: Environmental > Aquatic > Freshwater > Wetlands | place: USA: Ohio, Lake Erie...
CAACTGTGGCACCGTCCCATCCATTTCGGCGAGCGGAAACCGCAATTCTGGCAGATGAAGACCGTTTTGTCCCTCATCAGAGTCCCGCGCCCAGGCCGAAGAACACTTCCCGCTTGGCGGCCAGGGTGAAATCTTCCAGGCCGAGGATGAGATAGACGTTCTTCTGGGGGAAAAATCTCGCGAAGGCCCGGAAGAACGGGCTTGTCGCCCGGTTAAAATCCAGCCCTTCGACGCTCAGGACGAGGTGGTCCTTAAGGGCGTAGTAATCGAGGCCGGCGCCGAACTCCGACTCGATGATCCCGGCCCGGGGGGCGAAATTGTTCCAGCGCATGCCGCCCTGAAGGGAGTAGGTGAACCGGTCTTCGACCGGCTCGCGGACGACCTGGCCGAGGGCGAACGCCGTGTTCTTGTACCACAGGCCCAGTGTCACGAGACCCTTGAAGGCCTCGCTTCGCGCCAGGTACTCGCCCCGGACGTCGGCGCGGACCCGAAGGCTCGAAAGTGAACCCGAGATCGTCTGGACGCCCCGGACGGCGCCCTTAGCCTCGTTGTAAAGGCTTTCGTCGTTGATCAGCTTCCCGACCGACCCTTCGCCCTTCTGGATCTTTTCGAGCGTCTTCGTCAGTAGAGTGGCCGATTCCTCGATCTTATCCAGGACGTCCTTGAGCTTGCCCAAGTTGTCATGAACGCCGCTCCTGTTCTCCTCGATGAGCCGACGCAGCTCGGTCAGGGTCGCATCAAAGCTCTGGGAGAGCTCCGTAACCCTCTGGTCCACGGTCTTGGCCGTGTTGGAAGCCGCGGAGATCGTCTGGCCGACCTTGCCCCGGTTTTCGGCGAAAAAGCTCTGGATCTCGGCCGTCACCGAAGACAGGTTCTTGACGGCACGGGCGAAATCATCCCGGGTTTCCTTGTTCGTCATGTCCCTGAGGTTCCGCGCCACCCCCTGGAGGTCTTCGCCGAGCGCCGTCAGCATGGGCGTCACCTGGTCCATTCCGGACGACGGGCCGGGGACGAGCTCGTCGCCAGGCCGGAGGAAATCCTCTTCCATGCTGGGCTGGACGTCGACGAATTTCTCACCGAGCAGGCCCTGGACCGACTGGATGGCCTTCGAGCCGCGCGGAATCTTATACTTTGGGTAGATGCTCAGAATGACCTTGGACCGGCGGCCCTCGAGCTGGATGTCCTTGACGTAGCCGATCTTGATCCCGGCCATCTTCACGGCGGCGGTCTTGTCCAGGCCCAGGGAGGTCTCGTAGCGGATGTAGACGGGGTATCCCGGCCGGCGGAAGAGGTTCGACAGGTTTCCGACGACGAAGATGAAGACGGCCAGGATGAACAGGGCGCCGGTGAACAAGATGCCGATTTTGATCTCTCTTCTCATGATGGACCTCGTTTCTCACCAATCCGTGATCGGCCCGGAGGCCTGGCCTGTGATGAACTGGCGAACAATGGAATTTTGCGTCGCCTGGATTTCGGCCGGCGTGCCGGTTTCGATGATCACCCCGTTGTAGAGCATGGCGATCCGGTCCGCCACTTTGTAGCAGCTCACCATATCGTGCGTGATGACGACCGACGTCACACACAGCTCCTGCTTCATCTGGTTGATCAGGTCGTTGATGGAGTCCGCCCGGATCGGGTCGATGCCGGTGGACGGCTCGTCGTAGAGGATGATCTGCGGCTTGTAGGCGATGGCCCTGGCCAGTCCGACGCGCTTTTTCATGCCGCCCGAAAGCTCGTGGGGCATCAGGCCCTCGACGCCCCGGAGGCCGACCTTTTCCAGGCTCTCCGAGACGATCGCCTCGATCTCTCTTTTGGTGTGCTTCGTGTACCGCCTCAGGCCAAAGGCCACGTTCTCGCCCACCGTCAGGGAATCGAACAGGGCCGCACCCTGGAAGAGCATCCCGAACTTCCTGAGGACCCCCTGGAGGCCATCGTCTCGGAGACGGGTGATGTCGACGCCGTCGATGAAGACCTGCCCCCGGTCCGGCTTGAGCATGCCGATGATGTGCTTGAGGAGGACGCTTTTCCCCGAGCCACTCTGCCCGATGACGACCATGGTCTCGCCCTCGCCGATCTCCAGGTTGATGCCCTGGAGGACCTTCTTCGGCCCGAACGATTTATGGAGGTCGACGATCTGGATCATGGCCTCTTCACCTCGGCAGCGCCTTGCTCAGGAAAAAGTTCAGGATGAGGACACAGATGCTGGCGATGACGACGCTCCGGGTCGTGGCCCGCCCTACACCCTCGGCCCCTCCCTCGGCTTTCAGCCCCTGCCAGCAGCCGACGGTGGCGATGACGAAGCCGAAAATGAACGCCTTGACGAGGCCGGCGCAGACGTCCCAGATCTCGAAGTAAAGCAGGGCGTTGCGGATGTAGACGACCCGGTTGACGCCCATCCCGACGATATTGTAGAAAAAGCCGCAGAAGATGCCGATCATGTCCCCGTAGAGGGTCAGGATCGGGACCATGAGGACGGCCGCCAGGGTCCGGGGGACGACAAGGTAGCGAATGGGGCTGGCCCCCAGGCTCGCCAGGGCGTCGATTTGCTCCGTGATCTTCATCGTTCCGAGCTCGGCGGCCATGGCGGACCCCACCCGGCCGGCCACCATCAGCGCGACGAGCAGGGGGATGAGCTCCTTGCACAGGCCGACAGAGATGATCGGCCCGCTGTAGACCTCCGTCCCCGGCCCGACGTACTTGTGGAATCCGGTGTAAGTCTGGAGGCCGAAGACCAGGCCGCCGAAGGCCGCCGTCAGGGAGACGACCGAGAGCGAGTTGACGCCGACGCTTTCGAGCTGCTGGATGAAGATCCTCGCCTCGAAGGGACGGCGGAAGATGTCCCGGGCTGTCCGGCCCATCAGGATGGCGACCTCGCCCATCTGTTGCAAGAACGGGGATACGATGGGGACGTGGCGTCTCTTCTTCGCGGCCATGGATCAGAACTCAGGCGCGTAGCGCTCCAGGTCGGCAAAGCGGGCATACTCTCGGATGAAAGCGAGCTGGATGCTGCCGACCGGCCCGTTTCTCTGCTTGGCGACGTTGACTTCGGCGACGCCCCTGAGGCTATCGTCGTCGGGGTGGTAGAACTCGGGCCGGTAGATGAAGATGACGACGTCGGCGTCCTGCTCGATGGCCCCGGACTCGCGGAGGTCGGAAAGCTGCGGCTTGGGCTCGCGACGCCCCTTTTCCGGCGCCCGGCTGAGCTGGGAGATGCCGACGACCGGGATATGGATCTCCTTGGCCAGCTCCTTCAGGGACCGGGAGATGTAGGACATCTCCTGGTTCCGGTTTTCGAAACGGCCGCTGGTCCGCATGAGCTGGATGTAGTCGACGAACACGACGTCCAGGCGCTGCTCCATCTTGAGGCGCCGGCACTTGGCCTTCATCTCCATGACCGTCAGAGCCGGCGACTCGTCGAGGAAGATGCGGGCCCGGGATAAGGACTCGCCGGCCAGCTTGAGCTTCTCGAACTCCCGGTCGCTGAGATACCCGGTCCGGGTCTTCCTGATATCGAGCTGGGCCTCGGCGCAGAGGAGCCGGATGACGATCTGGGCCGAGGCCATCTCCATAGAGAAGAAGCCGACGGCCTTGTCCGTCTTGAGCCCGACGTGGTGGGAGATGTTCAAGCCGAGCGCGGTCTTGCCCATGGACGGCCGGGCCGCCAGGATGATCAGCTCGGCCGGCTGGAAGCCCGCCGTCAGGCTGTCGAGGTCCCGGAAACCGGTCGGGACGCCGGTGACGGCCTCCTTGCGGTCGACCATGGTCTGGATCATGCCCAGAGTGGGGCCCATGAGATTCCCCATGGACTGGAATCCGGGCTTGAGGCGCTGCTCCGCGACCTCGAGGATGGCCGCCTGGGCCGCGTTGAGGAGCTCGTCGGCGTCCTCTCTCTGTTCGTAGCTGTCCGAAATGATCTTGGCCGAGGAGACGATGAGGCGCCGGAGCAGGGCTTTCTCCTTGATGATCTGGGCGTAGTACTCGACGTTCAGGTTCTTCGGCACGCCGTCGAGGAGGGCGGAGATGTAGGCCATCCCGCCGACGTCCTCGAGCAGCCCCGCCCTCTGGATTTCCTCGGCCAGCGAAAGGATGTCGACCGGCAGCCCCTTGTCGACCAGGACGATGATCCGATCAAGGATCTTCCTGTGGGCCTCCGTGTAGAAATCCTCGGGCGAGATGATGGACAGGACGACGTTCAGGCTTTCCTTCTGGAGGAGGATCCCACCGAGGACCGTCCGTTCGGCCTCCAGGCTGTGGGGAGGCGTCTTTTTGAGGAACATCGTGTCGAGTTCCATGCCCACCTCCGTTGAGCCGGACTCCCGCCGGAGAGCCCCGGGCCCTCCTGGCCGTCCGGCTTCAGTTTTTCTCTTCGGCCTTCGCCGTCTCGCTCTCCCCGGCCTCCTCCTTGACCACGACGATCTTCACTTCCGCCTTGTCCTCGTGGTAGACCTTGACCGGGATCGTGAAATGGCCGAGCCGCTTGATCGGCTCGTCCAACTGGATCTTCTTCTTGTCGACGTCGAACCCCAACTCGTCCAGGGCCGCCTTCACGTCGGTCGCGGAGACGGAGCCGAAGATAATGTCTTTCTCCCCGGTCCGCCGCGGGAATGTCAGGGTGACTTCGTTCAGCTTCTGGATGAGGCCCTGGAACGACTTCCGCTCCTGCTCGACCTTCTTCTTTAGCGCCTGGCGTTCGATCTCGATCATCTTGACGTTGCTCGCCGTCACCGCGATGGCCAGCTTTCTGGGGATGAGGTAGTTGCGCCCGAAGCCCGGGGCGACGTTGACAATGTCGCCTTTCCGGCCGAGCTTTTCCACATCGTGCTTGAGGATGACCTTCATGTTGCCTCCCGAACCCGGCCCCGCGTCAATCCTCGACGTACGGGAGCAGGGCCATGAGCCGCGCCCGCTTGATCGCCAGGGATAGTTTGCGCTGATGGAACGCGCATGTGCCGGTGATGCGGCGCGGGGAGATCTTGCCGCGGTCGGGGATGTATTTCTTCAGGATCTCCACGGCCTTGTAGTCGATGCCGCGGACGTTCCGCTGGCAGAAACGGCAGAACTTCTTCTTCGGCGCGAAGTACTTCCGGTACGGACCCCGCTCGCTTCTTTCCGGCCTTTCGGGCCTGTCTTCTCTCGCCATCTCACTTCTCCTCTTGGCCCGCGGGCGTACCCGCCGGGGGCGCCGCGACCTCGGCGCCCGCCTCCGGGGCTCGGGCGGCTTCCTCGGCGGACTTCTTCCTCTTCCTGCGCGCTTGGTCCCGCAGGTCCTTCTTGACCGTCAGGAACCGGATGACCGAGTCCGTCTGCTTGAACCGGCGCTCCATCTCGCCGGAGATGTCCCCCGGACCCTCATAGGTGAAAAAGACGTACACCCCTTCGCTGAACTTCCTGACCGTGTACGCCAGCCGCCGTTTCCCCCAGACGTCCTGCTTGACCATCCGCCCCTTTTTCTGGGCGACGATCGCCGCCATCTGCTGGATGAACTGCGTTGTCTCTTCTTCGGAGAGGGCGGGGGAGAGAACGAACCCCGTTTCGTACTGTCTCATCAAAGACTCCTTTTGGATATTCAGCTCCTTCTCTTCAGGAAGGAACAAGGAGCGTGGCTCCTATTGTAAACGATTCCCGGAAAATTTCAATGGACCGCGACGCGGCGGTTGAACCGGGCCATGGCCCGGTCCAGGGCCCCGGCCAGAATCAGGTCCAGGGCCTCTGCGCCCTCGTCGAGACTCTTCTCGAGCAGAGGCCGCTCGTCGCGGCCGAAGGGCGCGAGGACATAGTCGGCCGCGTCCGCCCCCTCGGGCAGGGGGCCGATCCCAATCCGGATCCGCAGAAACTCCCGGGTCCGGATCTCGTCGACGATGGACTTCATGCCCTTGTGGGTCCCGGGGCTCCCTTTGGCCCGGACCCGGATCTCGCCCACCGGGATGTCGAGGTCGTCGTACGCGACGACCAACCGTCCAGGGGCGATATCCCGGCCGGCCAGGATCTCACGGACGGAAATTCCGCTTCGGTTCATGTAGGTCTGCGGCAGGGCGAACATCACGTCCTCGCCCCCGCCCCGGAGGACGGCCGTTCTGGCCTTGAAGGCCCGGCCCCGGAGCTGCACCCCGCGGGCGCGGGCCACCCGCCGGACCAGAAGAAAGCCGGCGTTGTGGCGCGAGGCCGCGTATTCCTCGCCGGGATTTCCCAGCCCCACGACGAGCCACAAGCCTTATTTCTCCTTCTCCTTTTTCTCTTTTCTTTCCTCTTTCTTTTCCTCTTCCTCTTCCTTGGGCGCCCGCTCCTTCTTGATGACCTCGGGTTCTTTGCCTTCCTCGACCACGGCTTCCTCGGGCTTCTCGCCGGGGAACACCTCCTCCTCCTTGTGCGGCAACGAGATCAGGACGAGGACGGTCCCGGGCTCGGTGATGACCCGAACGCCGGCCGGCACCGTCATGTTCTCGACCTTGAAGGACTGGTGAATGTGAAGGTCGGAGATTTCGATCTCGAGGCTCTCCGGGATGTTCCGGGGCAGGCATTCGACCTCGACCTCGCGCGTGACGAAGTCGACGAACCCGCCCTCGGTCTTGACACCCATGGGCTCCCCGTGGTGGACGATCGGGACCGCGACCCGGATCGGCTTGTCCATGGAGATCCGGATGAGGTCCGCGTGCATGATCTCATCGGTCGTCGGGTCGGTCTGGAGTTCCTTGATCATGGCGTCGAACTTCTCGGAGTCGTAGGCCAGCTTGAAGATCGTATTCTCCCGCGACTCGAGTTTCATGATCTGGATGATATCCTTTTTCTTCAGGACGAGCGGGACGCTCGCCAGGGCCTCGCCGTAGAGGACCGCGGGGATGAATCCCTGGGCCCTCAGCCGACGCGCCGCGTTCTTCCCGAGCGCCTGCCGTTTTTCGCTTTTCACAACGATGCTCATGTGTTCCTCCTCAGGCGAACAGGGAGCTGACAGAGCTCCCCTCGTTGATCCTCCGGATAGCTTCGCCGAACAGCTCGGCGACGGAGAGGACGGTGAACAGTCCGGAGGCGTTCGCTTCTTCCGTCAAAGCAATGGTGTTGGTCACGAAGACCCGTTCGAGCTTGGATCCCTCGATGCGCGTCAGGGCGGGCCCCGAAAGGACCGCATGGGTGCAGGCGGCGAAGATTTTTTTGGCTCCCTTCCGGGCCAGGGCCCCGGCGCTCAGAGTCAGCGTCCCCGCGGTGTCCACCATGTCGTCGAAGATGACGACATTCTGATTCCGGACATCGCCGATGACATGCAAGACCTGGGCCACGTTCGGGGAGGGCCGGCGCTTGTCGACGATGGCCAGCTTCGCGTCGAGCCGCTTGGCGAAGACCCGGGCCCGTCCCACGCCGCCGGCGTCCGGGGAAACGATGGTCAGGTCGTCGAGCTTCATGGACCGGATGTGCTGGGCCAGGACGGGGGCGGCCTGGAGGTTGTCCACCGGGACGGAGAAGAAGCCCTGGATCTGCGGCGAATGGAGGTCCATCGCCAGGACGCGGTTGGCGCCGGCCCGCTCGATCAAGTCGGCGACGAGCCGGGCCGAGATCGGAACCCGCGGCCTGTCCTTCCAGTCCTGCCGGGCGTAGGCGAAATAGGGGATGACGGCCGTGATCCGGCCGGCCGAAGCCCGCTTGAAGGCGTCGATCATGACGAAGAGCTCCATGAGGTGAAAATTCGCGTCCGGGCATCCCGACTGGATGACGAAAATGTCCTCCCCCCGGACGTTCTCCTCGATATAGAAGTGGATCTCCCCGTCGCTGAACCGGTCGAGAACGGCCCGGCCGAGGTCGACCTGCAGATACTGGGCGATCTCCTTGGCCAGGGCGGTGTTAGAAGAGCCTGCGAATACTTTCATCGTTCCTTCCTCGTCCTTCCTATCTCATCAGAACTGGGGTGGGAGGATTCGAACCTCCGGATGACGGAGCCAAAGTCCGTTGCCTTACCGCTTGGCTACACCCCAGCGCCGACTTGTGCCCAATAGGCCTCGCGCGGCAGGGTTTCCGCGAGCCGGGCCTCAGACTTGCCTCGAAGCTTGCCCAGGGCCTTTCGGGCCTGGTCCCCGTCCGTGAAGAGGCCGAAAACCGCCGAGCCCGAGCCAGTCACCAGGGACAGGATTGCGCCCTGGTCTCGGAAAAACTTCTTGAAGCCCTCGAGCTCGGGATATCGCTGGAAAATGACGAGTTCCAGGTCGTTTTTCAAAGGACCGAAGTCCCCGGTATCCAGAAAACGCATAATTTTACTGTCTTTAGACTCCGAAGTCAAGGACGGGGCGACCCCTGCATAGACTCCGGCCGTCAGGATGGGGTACGGCGGGAAGACAAGGACACAGGGGAGGGGAGGGAAATCCTGAAGCCGGGTCAAGGCCTCCCCCCTGGATTGCCCCAGGCAGAGCCCGCCCTCGAGGAAGTAGGGGACATCGGACCCGAGCGAGAGGGCGAGCTCCTTCAGCGTTTCAGGACCGAGTCCGAGGGACCACAGCCGGTTCAGAGCATAGAGGGTGAGGGCGGCGTTTGAGCTTCCGCCGCCCAACCCTTTTCCGGGAGGGACGGCCTTGGCCACGCGGATGCGCACTCCGGCCCGGGTCCCCGTCCGGTTCTGGAGCAGGCGGGCGGCCCGGTGGACGAGGTTCGTCGCGTCCCACTCCACCGCGGGCTCGTCACCCTCGAGCCGGACCGACCCGTCGGGAAGTGGCTCCAGCTCGATCGTGTCCGCAAGGTCGATCGACTGGAAGAGGGTCCGGATATTGTGGTAACCGTCAGGTCTCTTGCCGACGATCTCCACGCCGAGATTGATTTTGGCGAAGGATTTGGCCTTCATCTCGCCATCTCCAGGATCTCCTCCAGGGATTTCCGGCTGAACGAACCGAGGAAAGGCGTCCCGAAGGCCTCCGGCCGAAGCGGCGGGTTGAAGACGAGTGAGAGGATCTTTACCCGGCCCGAGGCCCCGGTCCGCGAAAAGCCGACGACCCTGGGGATTCCGTCCCCTGGGAAAAATTCCTCGGCCTCAAACCGGAAGCCGCTCTTCTCGCCGTGCACCACACGGCCCAACCCGTCCCGCTCAAGGGCCCAAGCGCCTCCGGGAACGCCGCCCGTTTCTCCCCCGGGCCATTGGCCGCCGACGAGGTCGATGACCTCCTCGGGCGAGAGCGAAAGGCCGAGCAGCCGGCTCATTAGCGTTTCGGGCAGCTCCTCGGCATAGGATTTTTTCGACGGGAGGACGAGATAGGCATGCCCACCCCCGATGACGATATAGTAGATCATCCGTCCGAACGGCTCGAAGGCCTCGATCCGTCCGAGGTCCGGAAGCCGGAAATTGAAGGCGAACTTGCCTTTCAGCGCCATCTCCTCGCCCTCGACGGACGCCGAGCCAAAGCCCGCGACCGCCTCGATGGCCGCTGCGGGGGGGACGAGAACGGGGGCGCGTTTCGCGCACGACATCATGCCCAGGGCGACCAGGACCGCGGCGGCGCGCCGCAGCCGGGGCAGGGCGGAAGTCTTATGGGTTTTCAAGGGCGTCAGCCAGCGGGCCGGCCCGCAAGCCCGAGGACGGGGCGTTCAGCGGAGGCGAAATCCATAGTCCTCGGTTTTCTTTTCCGGCGTGGCTTTTCCCGACGGGTCCGGTTTTTTCGGCGCCCCGCCGCCGAGGTCGAACTTGTAATCGGTCGTCTTTCTCTTCAGGTCCCGCTTGCGCCTCAGCGGATAGAACGGCGACCGGACGCGCTTCCCGAAACACGAAATGTTCGGGTTGATGATGAGCAGGACAACGAAGGCCCCGAAAAGGATCAGGATGGCATAAGCTCCCCAACCCATGGGCAGTCCTTTCTAACGCCTCTCTCGTTTCAAATCACTCTCCGCCCGGCCATTATAGCCCCCCGCCGCCCGGCAAGTCAACGCGCCTCAGCCCTGGGCAGCCCGCCGCGGCCGCAGGCCGGAAACCAGGATAGGATCGTTCTTAAGCTGGACGAAGTCGCGGTTCCAAAGGCTCAAACGTTGCTATCAGGCTCTTCCTGGAACTTCGGGATCTTCGCTTTTTCCTTCTCCTTGCCGAGAGAGAACCCCAGGAAGAAAACAGAGCCGAGCGTCATCAGCGCCAGCAGGAATTTGAAGAAGCCTTTCATCTCAACCTTCCGCTCTCCTTTATATCAAAAACCGGGAAAAAGTCAATTTGCTTTTTGGCGCCGAGGTCGATATATTGAGAAGAGACGTTGCGGAGCGATGAGGACGGTCATGAAAAAAATCTCTGCCCTGCTGCTGGCGGTTTCCGTTTCCTCGCTCGCTGCGGTCGCGCGGGAAGACATCAGGCCGGCCTACGTGGCCGGCCAGTTTTATGAGAAGGACCCGGCCCAACTGTCCGCGCAAATCGAGCTATTTCTCCGGAATGCCAAGCCCGCCGTTCCAGTCTCCGGAAAAATACGGGCCCTCATCGTCCCCCACGCCGCTCATATCTTTTCCGGCCAGACGGCCGCTTACGCGTATGCCCTTGTCCAGGGGCAGCCGTTTGAAACCGTGGTCATCATAGGCCCTTCCCATCGGGCCGGGTTCCAGGGCTGTTCCATCTATCCGGAGGGAGGCTTCGCGACGCCCCTCGGCGTTGCCAAAATCGACGCCGGACTGGCCAAGGCGTTGACCAAGCAGTCCGGGTTTCCCTTCGTGCCCGAGGCCTACTTCGTTCCCGGGGCCGAAGTCCAAGAGCATTCGGTCGAGGTTCAAGTCCCTTTCATTCAGAAGGCCCTCCCCGGCGCTAAGATCGTTCCCATCGTCATGGGCTATCAAACCAAGCGGACGATCCAAACCTTGGCCGCCGCCCTGGAAAAATGCTGCGCCGGGAAAAACGTCCTCGTCGTGGCCTCGACCGACCTCTCCCACTTCCTGTCCCAGAAAGAGGCCTCAAAAACCGACGCCGAGACGATCTCGCTCATCCAGTCGGTCAAGACCGAAACGCTCATCCGCAAAATCGAGGCCGGCGACAACATCATGTGCGGCGGCGGGCCGGTCGTCGCGGCCCTCCTCTACGCCGGGAAATCCGGCCCGGTCCGGGTCGAAACCCTGAAACACGCCGATTCGTCCGAGGCTGGAGGACCGGCCAGCCAGGTCGTCGGATATCTGGCGGCGGCCATCGTCAGCAACGGGGAGACGCCCTCCGAGGAGTTCACGCTGACTCCGGCTGAGCGGGCCCAGATCCTCGACCTGGCCCGTTCGGCCGTCACGGAATACGTGACCCGGGGTGCCGTCATCGATGGCCCGGTGGGAAATCCGAAGCTGCAATCGCCTAAGGGCGTCTTCGTGACCCTCAAAAAGCGCGGCGAGCTCAGGGGCTGCATCGGTTTCATCGAACCCGTCGCCCCGCTCTCCCAGGCCGTGATCCGGGCTGCCATCTATGCCGCCACCGAGGACCCGCGGTTTCCTCCTGTTGAACCGGGCGAGCTCAAGGACCTGCGGTTCGAGCTCTCCGTCCTCACTCCTCTTAAGGAGATCTCCGATCCCTCTTTGGTCCAGGTCGGCCGCCACGGAATCGTCGTTTCCAGGGGAGGACAAAAGGGAGTCCTGCTTCCTCAGGTCCCCGTGGAAAACGGCTGGGACCGGGACACCTTTCTCGGCGAGGGCTGCCTCAAGGCCGGGCTCCCGGCCGATGCCCTGAAAAGGGGCGCCCGGATTTTCGTCTTCGAGGCCATCGTCTTCCACGAATAAAAAACCGCCAAGTCCGCTTCAGCCATCACCGACGACGTATTTTCCCATGCTCGATGTTCTTCTGGTATAATAGTCTTTCATGTCTATCGTCTGAGCGGAAAGAAAGAGAACGGCAATGCCCATCCATGAATACAGGTGCAGGAAGTGCCACGCGACCGTCGAGGTCCTGCAAAAAGCCAAGGACAAGGCGCTCGACAAGTGCCAGAAATGCGGCGGGCCCCTCGAGAAGCTCGTCTCCTCGCCAGCCATCCAGTTCAAGGGCAACGGCTGGTACATCACGGACTACGCCAGGAAAGATGTCCCCTCCCCGGACGCCAAGCCGGCCGCAAAGCCGGAATCCGGCAAAGAAAAAAAGCCAGGCCCCAAGCTTCCCCCATCCTCCTCTCCCGAATGAGCCTCCCGCGGCCGCAGCTTTGACAGCCGCTCAATGCCCGCGATAAAATAACCCCGTGAAGATCGCCGTCCGTCTACAGTTTTCATGAAAATAAAGCGGGCCGTCTTTCTCGACAGGGACGGGACCCTCAACCGGGACGTCGGCTATCCCGCCCACTGGAGCCAGATTCATATCTATCCCTACGCGTTTGAAGCGATCCGAAGGATCCACGCGGCCGGCCTGGCGGCGGTCGTCGTCACCAACCAGTCCGGCGTTGGCCGCGGCTGCTTCGGCGAGGACGATCTTCAAGCCCTCCACCACAAGTTCGCGGCCGCCTTCAGTAAGCGGCAGGCCCGGCTCGACGCTTTCTATTATTGCCCTCATTATTCGCCGCACGCACCAGCCGACCTGGAGAGCGGCTGTGCGTGCCGCAAGCCGAACTCCGCGATGGGGCTCCAGGCGGCGGCGGAGCTGGGACTGAGCCTTGAGGGATCGTACATGGTCGGCGACAAGATGGCCGACATCCTCTTCGGCCTCAACATCGGGGCGGTTCCCGTCCTCGTCCTGACCGGGTACGGACGGGAGTCCCTCGCGAAGATCGAGAGGGGGGCGGCCGGTCCGGCCCACGTCGCAAGAA
>Ga0153916_10002850_pt1 | contig 12695 bp, 11 predicted proteins | sample Opewatmetagenome_FD_109642 | JGI IMG/M metagenome (GOLD analysis project Ga0153916, IMG submission 109642) | Freshwater wetland microbial communities from Ohio, USA - Open water 3 Core 3 Depth 4 metaG | ecosystem: Environmental > Aquatic > Freshwater > Wetlands | place: USA: Ohio, Lake Erie...
CATTGTTTCTGACGTTCATGTTCTTTGTATATGGGTTCAATCATTACTTTTTATTGAGTGTCCTGCGCCGTTACCACATCCCAAAACTTTCACCTGAAACGACAACCAAGCGACCATATGTTGCAGTTCAGCTTCCGATTTACAATGAACGTTACGTGATCCGACGCCTAGTTGAAGCCTGTGCACGGATGGTCGAACAATATGGCATCGATAATGCGGAGATCAGTATTCTGGATGATTCGAATGACGACACCGTCCAGCTTATAGACGAGATTGTCAGCGAATATCAGGGTAAAGATTTTCATATCTATGCCCAACGCAGACCAGACCGCCAAGGTTTTAAAGCGGGTGCGTTACAAGTTGCTCTCGAAAATACAAAAGCTGAATTCATCGCCATATTTGATGCGGATTACACCCCTCCCAGTGACTTTCTGCTCCGCACCATTCCGTATATGCTCCAGGATGAAAAACTGGCCATCGTGCAAAGCCGGTGGACGCACCTTAATCGCTATTACAACCGGGTCACAAGCGCGGTTGCGATTGGCATTGATGTACACTTTTTTGTCGAGCAAACCGGGCGCTATGCAACCAACTGCTTCCAGAATTTCAACGGGAGTGGAGGCGTGCTGCGTAAGAGCGCCTTATGTGAAGCTGGTGGCTGGCAGGCAGATACGCTGGCTGAGGACCTGGATGCCAGCTATCGCATGCAGATGAAAGGCCACCATGTGCTGTTTCTCAAGGATCTGTCCAGCCCAGGTGAGGTTCCTCCCACCGTACCAAGCTTTAAAAAACAGCAGGCTCGTTGGGCAAATGGATCGCTGCGGACTGCCCGAAAGCTGCTGCCGTCGATCCTACCAAATACCAAGTTCAAGTTTTACCAACGGCTGGAAGCTTTTATCCACCTGACTGGATATATGCTTCATCCGATGATGTTCATATCATTTCTCCTGGCGAGCTTCGGGACAATTTTCGAAGTGGATACATTCCTGGTCCATTCACACATGCTGACTCCACTCGGTGGTGCTTATGCTGCTTTCGATCCAATCACAGCCAATAAGGTGCACGACCTGAGCTGGGGTGTGCTGGATACTATGATCCTCTTGAGCATGGTAGCAGCCTGGTTATCTCCACTAGTAACCTTAAAACTTCAGAAGCTCTCAATCCGGAAAAACCTGCCAGGTCTCCTGGTGCTATTCTTACTCGGCAGTGGCATCAGCGTGAGCAATACGATCGAAGCGGTTAAAGCCTTGCTCACCAACCGTATGTGGGAATTCAAACGGACACCAAAATATGCAAACCTGCAGAGCAAGCAGGGATGGCGCAACCGTAGATACCAAATACCTCTTGATTTCGTCTTCCTGCTCGAGCTGGCATCGGTGTGCCTGGGGTTGATTGCAACCATTATCGCCATCCTTCGCACTCACTATGCCGTCCTGGCAATCCTGGTTCCCTATACAACGGCATATATATTCATCTCACTACTCACCTACCAGCAAAGTCGACCACAGGCGTCCGCATAGTATGTCGTCCAAGGTTAAATCGAACCGGCAGCTTTTCCCACAAGAAGACCGGGGCTACCTCCTGGCAAGCATCCTGCTGCAGCTGGTCCTGGGATTATTCTTTGGGCATGTATATGACCAACGCATCTTCATGGCCACTGGCTACCTGGTTGCCACCGGACAGGACCCATACATCGCGAAGGATCTTACGGCGGTATTTCATAACCCTGCCTTTCAGGGGATGACCAGCATAGGGTATCCACCACCCTGGCCACTCGTATTGGGGGGAATCTACCTGCTTTCCTATGGCCTGATGCATAATCTATTGGTTTATAACCTGGCAATCAAGCTACCCATCATCATCGCTAATTTATGCCTGGCTTACCTGGTGAGAGATATCCTCAAAAGTCAATCGCCCAACTCTGATATTCAACGCAAAGCATGGGTATTCCTGCTTTTCAATCCATTCCTGCTTTATTTCACCACAGCCTGGGGTCAGTTTGACTCCCTGGTTGCCCTGCTGACCCTTGCCGCCCTGGTTCTGCTTAATAAACAACGCCTGGTCATTTCTTCCATACTGCTGGCTTTGGCAATCTCACTCAAACCTACACCTGCACCCGTCTTGCTGGTAGTGATGGTTTATCTATGGGGGTCACCCTGGCAAAGAGTGGCCCGCTTTCTGATACCTTTCACGCTCAGTATGCTTACATTTTGTGTTCTTCCTTTTTTAATTTTTCGATGGGATGCCAGCCCAATCCTGCACGGTTGGAATGCGCAATTCAGTGTAAGCGGTGGCATGTCTCTCACCACGCTGTACGAGCTGATGAAAGATACCTATCTGTTGCCAGGGTATTGGTGGCTACTGGGTTTCATATGGCTGCCTGCCATTTTGATTGGCACTAGATTCTTGCAGAAAGGTGACCATGGATTGGTTGACTTGCTTAAAAACAGCCTGGTATTGATCCTGATTTTCTTCCTCACTCGTACCTGGCTTTCTGAGCAAAACCCTACCCTTATCTTGCCCGTAGTGCTGATCCTGGTCTCATTAGGGCACCTGCCAAAACTCACATTATCCGCGGTTTGGATACTCCCATTGGTATTCACCATCTTCAATACTTCTCCGCCACAGCTCTTGTTTCCGATCATGCCCGAGCTGATGGTAAAGCTATTGCAGTGGGCAGATCTATATCGCCCAACCCGACTCATTGCCCGCATGCTGGTGGTCATCCCATGGCTAGTAGCAGGATGGTGGATGGTCGGTCGAAGCCTAAGAAAAGGAAGCCCTGCACCTGAATGAAAATCGACCTTCCACTGACCGACGGTTTTGGACTGCAAATCACTTCGGGAACCAACCGAGGTACGTCCTACCCAACCGGTAAGATCCAAAAAGGGTTGCTGCTTTATTATGATGGTCTGGATTTGTCGGAAGAAGCGGTTGGTTTTGGGGTACCCATCCTTAAGCGCGGCATACAAACCATCTTCCCGGGTGAGGTGGAGCTATATCCTCATGAAGGCAGCTCAACCCACCAGCTCACTGCGCGCTACAAACTGAATCTGGAAGAGAAGATTGCCAGGACTGGTAACGGCACGATTAACAACCAATTTCTATATGCCAGTAAAAATAGTTTGGCAGCCGTCATCCGCCGTCTACCTTTTATGCGCGGGCTGCTCACACGCACATCCAACCTGCTGCGTTCCACACTCGCCTGGGAAACGACGTACGAGCCAACCATCTTTTTCACCTATGTGACATTGACTTACAGTATCGAAGCAGACACTGGCAGAATCAAGGTTGAGCTCATGGATGGGGAGTTAATTCCAGACAGCATCAGTGAAATCATCGTAATGAATGAGCAAGGCGCGCGTCACTTCGACCAGTACCAGGATTCGGATGGTCTCACCCAACTCAAAAATGAGATTGGCTGTTGGGATCCGGTCTTGGCAGCATCAGCCTCATTCGTCGATATTCGGCATAAAGTGTCCTTCAGCTTACCCCAGGTGAATGGGGCCAGATTGTATCGGGGTCGAGAGCAGATTGACAATCGTTTAGCCTGGTCGGGTTTTGGTTATTCATTCTCACCCGGCCTTGACCGCTTCAATTATGAGATCACAGTCCAAAGGTTGCCATGAGCAAGGTGCTGCTGATCTACCCGTACTTTAAACCCCCACGAGATCGCTCTGTTTTCCGTTTTCCACCCCTGGGGATAAGTTACCTTGCTTCCAGCCTGCTTGAGGCTGGTCATGATGTCCAGCTATTGGACTGTACATTCCTGAAGAAACCGGATGCTTTAGAAAAGGCGCTGGAGGCCAGGGCAGAGGTGGTAGGTATCTACTGCATGGTTACCATGCTGGATGACTGCCTGTGGCTTGCCAGGCAGCTGCGAGCAAGCGCAAGGCTATTGATGGTGGGCGGACCGCTACCTACCTGTGATCCGCATGCTTTTCTGGAGGATTTTGATGTAGTCGTACGCGGTGAAGGTGAGCAAACTGTGCTGGAATTACTACAGGCGTACTCTACAGGAGGCGATTTCAGTGCCATCTCTGGCATCACTCTACGCAGGAAAATGATCACCAATGGCAAGGAGCAGGGGGAGACCATCTCCACCCCTGACCAGCCCTTCAACAAAGACCTGGACAGGCTGCCCTTCCCTGCACGTCACTTGCTTCCAAATTCTAGCTACATTCAATTCGGGAGAAAGAAGTATGGATATGCCATCACCACAGTGATGAGCACACGGGGTTGCCCATATGAATGTGAGTTTTGCAGCAATGTCATCTTTGGCGGTTCATACCGCGAGCGGTCGGCCAAGAACGTAGTGGATGAGATCGAACAAGCCCTGGCTACTGGCTACGATCGCATATCTTTCGCAGATGATGTATTCACCCTGCACCAAAAAAGGGTACTGGAAATCTGTGCGGAAATCAAGCAGCGCGGTTTACATTTTTATTGGGAGTGCCTGGCCCGGGTGGATTCTGTCAATGATGCCACCTATGTGGAGATGTATCAAGCTGGATGCAGGCGGGTCTACTTCGGGATTGAATCAGGTGATGATACGATTTTGAAGCTGATGAATAAAAAGATCACTGCAGCTGAAGCCCGCCATGCAGTGATGGCTGCTCACCAGGCAGGCTTGCAAGTGGGGGCGTTTTTCATCCTCTTCTACCCCGGTGAGAGCAACCAGACGGTGCTGAATACCCTGCGCTTTGCCACCTCCCTGCCTGTAGATTACCTTGGTTTGACCATGCCCTACCCGCTACCGGGTACCGCACTCTATGATCGGGTAAAGGGGCAGATCAAGCGCGAATGGCGCCCGGGTGAAAGCGTTTTTGGGAGTCACGTGCTAATCTACAACGCCGATTTCTCAGAAACCAAGATGTGGGTTGGAATCATCAAGGGTCATGCCCAGTTTGCGATTAAGCACAGATTGGGAAACCTGGCACCATTTATCCTGAGATTATTCGAAGCTCCGAGCGACTGGCTGTTAACCCGGCTCCGTTGACCCGAGGCATCAGCTTGACGGGAGGCCTCCTTTCCGTCGATTAAATGCCCTTATTGTTTGCTGGATTCGGCGTTTGATCCATTGTGGGTCAAATTCCGACGAGTAAACAAAGGTCACGTCGTTCTCCTGGCTCCAGTCCTTACTCGGGTCAATCCCACTGACCCGGTCGAATAGTGCCGAGCCGGGGAGGGGAAATGGCACATTGAACGAAATTTCATCCAGGGGGAGGCTGAGGGCAAACTGAAAAGTCTGCTCAATGGAGGTGATAGTCTCGTCAGGATAGCCCACGATGAAGAATCCTGCTACCTGGATGCCTGCCTGGCGAAAGTGGTGTACTGCCTGAATGGCGTCTTCTACAGTAGCTTTCTTGTTCATTAGTTGCAAAGTCTCATTACTGCCCGTCTCTAAACCCAGATATACACGCTGGCAGCCTGCTTCCTTCATCAGCCTGGCAATCTCGGCATCGATGCGAGTGGTACGAGAGAGGCAGCTCCATTTCATCCCCAGACCAAGCATGCGCTGGCAAAACTGACGCAGCAGGGATAGGTTCAGGGTAAAGTTATCATCCGCGATCCACAGCTGGTCATAACCCAATTGCTTGATCCGTGCGATCTCCTCGAATACCACATCAAGGTCACGCTTTCGGTAGACACTACCGAAAACCGGGCGGGAGCAAAAGTCGCAGTTAAAGGGACAGCCTAAAGTGACCATAATAGATGTGGTACGGCTGCCATTTTTTTCCATCCAGGCACTCTGGTAGGCTGCATGATCGAATTCGCTCCGGTCGGGAATTGGAAAGCTGCGTATTTCCTGCCTGCTGTGGTGGACGATGGGATTATTTATGATTAAGTCCAGAGTGCGCCCATATAAACCCGCATAATGCGCTAAATCAAGCTTATACAAAGTTTTCCTGTCAAGCTGATGGGTGAAGTAATCCTGGCAAAAATTGGGGAAACTCAGGTCAGCTTCACCCCTGAAAACCAGATCGAATGGTCCGGCATATCGCTCAGGGTACAAGGTGGGCATCGGGCCACCCACAACGAGCAGCGTCTCCGGCAGGCATTTACGAATCAGTTCTGCAAAACGGAAGGTATTGTGGCTCAACAAGATCATTGACGAAATGCCGACAATATCCGGATGATAGGCAAGCAGCTCTTTTGCCACCCTGTTGAAGGTCTGGAAGGTGCAGTCGAATATGCGGGTTTCGATGTGTCGCTGTTTCAGCTGGGCTGATAGGCATGCAGCCCCCAAGGGTGGGAAAAGCATCTCCGTGGAGGCTTTGGTGCGGAAATATGGAAATATCAGCGCAACTTTTGGCATAAGGATGTGTACCTTTTACCCTCGAACTACCCCACCCCAAATGATGTGCCAGACCAAATAATCACCCAGGTGCATCGATATGGCAGCTAGAAAGCCATATTTTCGATAGTAATAAGCCGCCAGGAGGAAATATACCGCAATCACGACGAAAAAGCGTGCTAAAACCAAAAAATCAATTGTGCCCACCAGGCTTTGGTACTGGATCAGTTGTGATAGGGTGTAAAACACCCCAAGGAATACGTTCACCACCCAAAATACCACCTCCTGCCATTTTCCCCGAAGCAGCACATTGGAAAAAATCCAGACAAGTGTGGTGGTCAGGAACAAACGGAAGATAATTTCTTCCAGGATCCCCCCAAGAGGATAGGCTACCAGGGATGCAGGAAACTTGATCAGGCTCTCCCCGCCCAAAGGCTGGACCAAATCAAAGCCGATCGAGAGTAAACCAATCCCCACACCGATCAGTCCGGGCTCAAGAAAACGTTTGATATTAGAGATATCTTTCTGCCACATGCCAGCAAAACCTGTCCCTGGTGCCAGGTACACGCCTACCCAACCCACCGCCCAGATGGCCCCGATTGAAAGGCTATCGGTGAGGTTCACCATCTGGCTGGCGATCTGATCCGGAGGGAAAATCGAGATCAGCAGGCGCAAGATAACAATGACAATTAAAATAAGCAAATACACAATGGCCGAAGGAGATATTCTTTTTAACATCGACGAGTCCTCATTGTCCGATTATCTTCACATAAATTTTCTGATTGCCAAATTATCCAATTCCTTCTTTACCCTCCCAAAGTATACTCCCTAAAAATCTCCGGGATAATTACTTTTACCCCGGGGACAGTTTGCCGTGCCAACTCGGTCAATACCCACAACGGCATCCTACCCGGGCGGGTAAACCTATGCAGTGGTTTACTCAAAGGGCGGGTGAAATTATCCCAATGAATGGGTACAAAGATGCGGGGCTGGACTCCCCTGAATAATCCTGAATAATATTTCCTTGGTTCTTGTGCTACTGCGAAGAGTACCTCTGCGGGCATAGGCTCGGCGGCACAGACCAGCACGCGCAACCCCATCACGGTGATGCAATAGCCAAGGCAGATGTCTTGCCGATAATCCTGCACACGCAACGGGGGTTCTAAACCAGGTCGCAGGCTGCCATTGAAAATCCATCCAAATGGGATTGGGTTGTGCTGACCGTTGATCACCTCCACCTTGAATGCCCCCAGAGACAGCTTATTTCCAGCATGCACCTCATATACCTGTGCTTCCGGTACACCGAATATCCGCAGCAGCTGGCAGGTGTTTGGTGAGCCATAGGCAACCGCCCCGGTGTGACGTAAAACCTGTGGCACATCCAGCAGGTGATCGTAATGGGAATGCGTCACCAATACCACATTGCATTCAGGCAACTTTTCAGATGCCAGGGATGGATCCGGATTGATGGTGTGCAACATCTTCACAAGCGACGGTCGGGTGAAGAAAGGGTCGAGTGCCAGCACCTGTCCACCCGCTTTCAACCTCACCCCTGCCGTACCCAGCCAGCAGAAAGTGAGACTCACTTCTCCTCCGGCGGTTTCACCGCCCGGAAGCCCCTCCACACCAGCAGGTCATATATGATTTTCATCCCGCCTGCAATAATAAAAGGTGCCCCGATCAGGCTTGATACGGATAAAAGCTGTCCGGTAATGGCAGGGGAGAGCGTTGCTCCCACAGAGCGGGCGATACTGGTTACGCCCATGGCTGCCGAGCGCTCATCTGGGTTGACCACCGCCATAGTGTACGATTGGCGCGTAGGCACATCCATTTGCGAGATACTGAACCTGAGCAGAAGGGCCGTGATCGCCAGGGGTAGAGTGGGCATGAGTGGCACCAGGATTAACAGGATATGGGAGGGAATGTGGGTGAACACCATCGTGTTGATCAAACCAATGCGTTTGGCAATCCAGGCGGCTGATAGAGCTGAGACACCCGCCAGGATATTAGCACCGAAGAAGATGCTCCCTAATACAGCTGGTTGAACGCCGAATTTTATATTGAACCAGTAGGCTACCATGCTTTGCACCACCAGACCACCCGCGAAGGCATCGATGGCAAACAAGCTGGAAAGCCTGAGCACCACCCCGCGTGAGCGATGCAGTCCCAGCCTGCGCTGGATGGGAATCGCTTCTTCCAGATTGGGAGCCTCCACCGATTGCGAGAGAAGCAGAAACAAGTCTGCCAGCACGACCCCGATCAGGGTGTAGCCAAGCAGTACTGCCCGGTATGAATTCAAAGGAGCATATCCAGCCCCTTGCAGCACTTGTGCCAACCCGCCGCCTACCAGAGCCCCAGTGGCTGTGGCAAAGGAACCCACCAGGTTATACCAGGCAAAGGTTTGGGTGCGCTTTTCATCGGGTAGCAGTTGTGAGAGAGCGGCCTGTTCAATGGAGAGAAATGGACCAATCTCATTTCCCGAGGGGCTAATAACCCCGATGATTGCCGTCACCACCAGGAGGATGTAGTTCCCCGTCAGGCTGAAGATCACCCCCGCCATGATCATCAATCCCGCTCCAAAAATCAACATCCTGCGCCGGCCCATCCGGTCAGCGGACGTGGTGATCCATAGAGTGATGGCAGCGTCGCCCGCTAAGGTGAGAGTGAGCAGTAAGCCGATCTCTCCTTCACTCAAGCCGCGCTGTGCCAGATACAAAGCCAGCACGACGGATAAAAAGCCATAGCCGAACATGCGGATAATGCGCGTGGTGAACAAGAGCGGGATATCTTTTTTCATATACTGGTATTAGGGCAGGTCACTTAGTCTTCTTCTTATCGTCTACTGGTTGCCATAAGAACAGCGTGCGCAACTCTGCCAGGGCGTGAAATACCATCGCTGGCAGCAGGCTGCCGCCCAGGTAAAAAACGATGGCAAAGCTGAACCCTGTCAGAGCAGTTTGTAGGATGCCCTTCATGCCCTGGTAGGCACGACTTAGCCCATAGATAATCCCGGATAGGATTGAAACAGTCAGCCAATCCAAAGTGGGGAAAGTCGAGGGCAAATAATGCATCAAAAAGCCACGATAAAGCAACTCTTCGCAGATACCAGCGGTGATGGCTGTGGCAGCAAACCATTTACGTTCTCTGGGAGTGGATGGCAATAAGATGGATGAGGTTTCCAGACTGCGCTGCATGGCGGCCATCGCCCCCGGGTTGCGCCTGAGTAATACACTGGATAAACCAATCCCCAATACTAGAGCTGCCAGGATGATCCAGCCAATCTGGTTGGGCAGGGTCAGACCCATCCATATGAGAGGTTTGGGGATGGGAATAGCAATCACTACCAAAATCACCACCCAGCTCCACTCCCATAAAACCTGGGTGCGATAGAACAGGATGCGGGCGCCTGCCTCGATATTCAATTGCTTTTTTAACATGCGGTAGAAGTTGGTACGTAAGAAAGGTTCGATCAGAACAGTGTAGGCAGCCATCAGCTGCATTAGTAGGAAGGAAAAGAAGCCCATTGTATGCTCACCGTGTTGAAGGTTTTGATTTCAATTCTGATGTGCCAATTTTACACCCGCCTGCTAATTCTCCACCAAATTTGGTACAAAAATTGCACTTTAGGGTACAATTACATTCCTTTAGTGAGTCTATCGAGGTGAACATGGAACGAAAGAGCCACTACACTACCCCAAGAATCGCTTTTTGGTTTGCACTAATCGATGTTGTTCTGATTTTCTTCACCTTGCGTACAGAGCTGCCCGCCCTGCAGATTGAATTCCGAACTCCCTTTCCACAAATACTATACCAGGCTGGGATGTGGTTTAAGCTGGCCGAAGTGCTGTTCCATTCAGCCGGGTTGATCATGATCTATGGCATGATATCCCTGTTGTTTCCCAGGCTGCGCTTCGTCCTGCAGCTCGGCTCAGGGATGGCTAACCTAGCGGGAGTGCCATACCTGTTCTCGTTAGTGATGTACACCAGGAATCACCAACAGGGCATGAACATCCAATTGGCAATTTTCATGTTCCTGCTATGCATGATCCTACCCTTCCTGGTATCCAAGCTGATAGGGTGGATAAGTAAAGCGTGATTCACGCAAAACCGAATCCTTCCGTTCTATTCAAGATCCATTTTCAATAAAATAAAACCCATCAAGCCTTGCAGGCTAATATAGTCTGCCGGGAAACCTGAAATCTATCCCCAAACCCAAACGACGCCAGTTATAAACCACGTGCATTTGTTTTTCGTTCGGTATCCAGGCTTCCCAACCCTCTTGTCTGAATCCAATTAAAAACAATCAACTGCCCCCAGCCAAGAACAGTCGGGTCGGAATGCATACATTGTGTCCTAGGTTAATGCTCTTTTAATCGGTTTTTCGGAATACCCCTTCCTCTCAGTGTTATAATCGACCAACGTTCAAGGGGAACTACATACCGGCATAGCTGTACGGTCCAAGGAGGTTAACCATGGAAGCACCCTTTTCATGCCCACAAGGCTACCAACCGTTACTGGGAATACGTCAAACGGAGCTAGCAATCCGCCAGATCAAAGAATTTTTCCAGACCAACCTGGCTTTCGAGTTGAATCTGATGCGCGTAACGGCACCGCTGTTCGTGCTCTCCGGCACGGGCATCAACGATGACTTAAATGGCATCGAGCGACCGGTGGTTTTTCCGGTTATGTCACTACAGGATAGCCGCGCGGAGATCGTCCAATCCCTGGCCAAGTGGAAGCGCCTTCAGCTGGCTGACCTGGGCTTTCAACCTGGTGAAGGGCTGTACACCGACATGAACGCCATCCGCCCGGATGAGCTGCTGGATAACCTGCATTCGATTTACGTGGACCAATGGGACTGGGAAATGGTGATGCACAGGGAAGAACGGAATGTTGACTTCCTGAAACAGGTGGTGATGAAAATATACGATGTCATCCGCCGGACGGAGCGGTACATCAGCCACTTATATCCGGATATTAAGCCAACCCTCCCGGATGAAATTACCTTCATTCATAGTGAAGACCTGGAAAAACGCTACCCAGGTTTATCTCCCAAGGAGCGTGAGAAACGCATCTGCCAGGAATACGGGGCGGTCTTCGTGATTGGGATTGGTGCTGACCTGCCTGGCGGCATGCCACACGATGGTCGCGCCCCCGATTATGACGATTGGTCTACACCAACCCATGATGGATATAAAGGTCTGAATGGCGATGTCATAGTGTACTACCCCCTCCTGGACTGCGCTTATGAGCTCTCGTCGATGGGCATCCGGGTGGACCCTCCCGCCCTGCTGCACCAGCTGGAGCTGCGTGGCGCTGAGGCGCGTAAGGGTTTGCTGTTTCACCGGCGCTTGCTGAATGGTGAGCTACCTCTCTCCATTGGCGGCGGGATAGGTCAATCTCGCCTGTGTATGCTCTACCTGCGTAAGGCGCACATTGGCGAGATCCAATCCAGCCTGTGGCCAACGGAGATGGTGGAAAAGTGCAAGGCACATAATATTATATTGCTGTAGCAAATCAGCTGAAAAAAATTATCTGGCGGATAATTTTAAGACTGTATGAAATTGATCGTGTACCTATGGGCTGGTATCCATTCTGTCTGGAATTTGGTGCTAAGCATCCTAACAATTCTGTCATTTACTTTTTTATAGAAATTGCTATAATGGTTTCACAAGGGATTAGTGAAATAAATCATTTATTATTTTTTCAGGATTATAGTTTGGTGAAATACAAATAATACTTAGAGGAGGTGATTCTCAATTTCTGGTTCTTTCTATATTCATGCATTGATGGATTAAGAAAGGAGGCTACTCTAAGTTATTTACCAACTCTCAGATCAAAAATTTAAAGGATTTCAGAAGCAATAGAACAATGACCTAATCAGGTCGCTTAACTGGATATTCAATCCAGACAAATCATTGAAGAACAAGTGGAGAAACCGGCTTAACCGCCGGTTTCTTTTTATTCAATCCCAACGACCATAAAATTCATATATTTGCATACGTCATTGCTTCATCTATTAATTATATGATCCCTAACTTATAACCTGTATCGATTGGGTTTCTCGATATCGCCTGATATCCGATTGACCAATCCCCCAACTTATGGCATAATTCGCGCCAATCGATCATTGAAAAGCGATGATGGAAACGAGTAAGCCTGGTTCCCTATCAGCGACCCCGGGTGGGGTGTGAGCCGGGGCAGAGCGACAGGCTGAAAATCCTTCCGGAGCTGCAATCTGAAAGCGGTTTCATTCGCAAGTAGGAAAGCCGGAACTGCCACACGTTATCCAGGGCACGTGGATTGTTGTCTGTTCATCGGATGATCGCCCACGCAGCGGAGGTGCTCGCCCCACCGGACGGGAACCAGGGTGGTACCGCGGGAGTATTGTAGTTCG
>Ga0153916_10002851_pt1 | contig 12689 bp, 15 predicted proteins | sample Opewatmetagenome_FD_109642 | JGI IMG/M metagenome (GOLD analysis project Ga0153916, IMG submission 109642) | Freshwater wetland microbial communities from Ohio, USA - Open water 3 Core 3 Depth 4 metaG | ecosystem: Environmental > Aquatic > Freshwater > Wetlands | place: USA: Ohio, Lake Erie...
ATCGCCGCCGAGCGCGAGCGCCTCGGCAAGGAACTGGCGCGCCTCGAGAACGAGATCAGCAAGGCGCAAGCCCGGCTCGCCAATTCGAGCTTCGTCGAGCGCGCGCCGCCGCCGGTCGTCGAGCAGGAGAAGCAGCGGCTCGCCAGGTTCTCTTCGACGCTGGAACAGGTCCGGGATCAGCTCGCCAGGCTCGGCGCAGCATAACTTCAAATGGACAGGATTTGCAGGATTTTTTCAGGATTTACAAAACAGAAAATTGTTTTAGAACAATAAGTTGGATTTATTCTGTTAATCCTGCCAAGTCCTATTAATCCTGTCTATTTCTAGATTGGGCCGCGAAGCATGAAACATTCGCTGCGCGCATTCCGCCATCGCAACTACCGCCTGTTTTTTCTCGGCCAGTCGCTGTCCGTCATCGGCTCCTGGATCCAGCAGCTCGCGATGAGCTGGCTCGTTTATCGCCTGAGCGGTTCGGCATGGCTGCTGGGTGTCACCGGTTTCGCCGGGCAAATCGCGATCCTGCTGGTCGCACCCTTCGGCGGCATCTGGGCCGACCGCTTCGACCGCCGCAAGCTGCTGATCATCACCCAGGGCCTGGCCATGGTCCAGGGTTTTGCGCTCGCGGCACTGGCCTACGCCGGCCTGGTCGAAGTGTGGCATGTCATCGTGATGGCGGCCCTGCTCGGCGTCGTGATGGCGTTCGACACGCCGATCCGGAGTTCCTTTACCTCGGAAATGGTCCCCTCCAGGCAGGACCTGCCGAGCGCGATCGCGTTCAACGCTGTCATGCAGAACGGCGGCCGCATGATCGGGCCTACCATTGCCGGCTTATTGCTCACGATTTCGAGCGAGGCGTTCTGCTTTCTGGCAAACGGCATCTCCAAGCTGGCCGTCATCGCGAGCCTCATCATGATTGCGGTCCCGCCCCAGGCCATGGCGCCGGCCAAAGGCCGCATCTGGGCAAGCTTCAAGGAGGGTGTGACTTATGCCTGGGACCTGGTGCCGGCCCGGCTGCTGCTGCCCGTGGTTGCGCTCACGAGCTTCATGGTGACGCCCTATCTGACCCTGATGCCGATCTTCGCGGCCGAGATCTTCACCGGCGGCGCGCGCACCCTGGGGTTCCTGATCGGCGGCGCGGGCTTAGGCGGCATAGTCGGCATGGTTTACCTGGCCTCGCGGCGCGACGTGCGGGGGCTCGCGCGCTGGGTGGCGGGCGCCTCGGCGCTCGCCGGCGTGGCCATGATCGGGTTTGCCTATTCGCGTCTGCTGCCGCTGTCCCTGGTCCTGATCACGGTGACCGGCTTCGGCATCATCATCATGGCGAATTCAACCAACCAGATCCTGCAAACCATCGTTGAGGACAACAAGCGCGGCCGCGTCATGAGCTTCTTCGTCATGGCTTTCCTCGGTATGCAGCCGATCGGCAGCCTCGCCGCCGGGGCACTGGCATCGTGGATCGGCGCCACGCACACGCTAGCTCTCGGCGGATTGTGCGCTGTCATCGGCGCCTGCCTGCTGTGGCGCAAGCTGCCATTGCTGCGACGGCACATCCGGCCGATGTACATCAGGCTCGGCATCATTCCCGCGCAGCCTCCGGACTGAACTGAGCGCTGCCGCGCCGGGCGCAGCTTGCCTTGGCGGACGCGCGCCGGATGGCGTTGCCGCGCCGGCCCTGCTCACGATAGACTGAACGCCGATGCGGAAACACTCAAACTCATGGATCCGATCGCTGCGGTAGCAATGGCGGCAGGGTTGGGCTGGGCAAGCGGGGTGCGGCTCTATGCCGTGCTGTTCTTTCTCGGCGTCCTGCACCAGGCCAGCATTTATACGCTTCCCGAAAATCTGCAGGTGCTGGCCCATCCCACGGTGATGGCGATATCGGGTTTTTTGTTTTTCGTCGAATTTTTCGCCGACAAAATCCCCGGCTTCGATTCGCTGTGGGATGCCGTGCATACCTTCATCCGCATCCCGGCCGGCGCATTGCTTGCCGCAGCGGCAATCGCCGGCGGCGGCCCTGCTTATGGCATTGCGGCCGGACTGTTGGGCGGCGTGGTTGCGGCAGGCGCCCATTTCACCAAATCCGGTAGCCGCGCCCTGATCAATGCTTCGCCGGAACCGTTCAGCAACTGGGCGGCTTCGTTCAGCGAAGACACGCTGACTTTGGCGGGCTTATGGGCAGCACTGAAGTATCCCCTGGTTTTTCTTGTGCTGCTCGCGATGTTCATTCTGTTCGCCCTATGGCTGCTTCCCAGACTGTGGCGTGGCATCATGAATGTGTTTGCGGGCATCCGCCAGGTGCCCGGAAAACCGGGCTAGCAGACCTTCCGAAGCCGGCGCCGCTTATCACCTCAGCCGCGTAAACTGAACAGTTTCCTCCAGAACCGGTTCCAGGCACGTGAATCGAAACGAGTCCACGCACTCCTGAAAAAATGGTCGAATGCCTGCGGTTCGAACCACTCCCAAACCCCGAGACCGGCAGCGGCCAGACCGCCCGCAAGAAGGATCAGGCCAACCGTCATTCTGGGAAGCCGCACCAGAAGGGTCCACCAGACACCCCTCCAGCCGTGAGGATTGAACACCAGGAGTGCGCCGGCGCCGGCAGCCAGCAGCCCAAGAACAATCATCGCGGCAGCAGGACGGCGCTTCAAATTAGCCAAAACAGTTCCCCATAACCCTTCCGCCTGCAGATAAGCCATGGCGATGACGGCCATTCCGACCACGAGCACCATCAATCCCCAAATCAGCGCTGGCGCGCCTGCATAAGAATCGCGCCTGTCGAAAAAGGGAGGGAATCTGACCTGCCGCGAGAAGACGGACTCCAGGCCGCCGAGAGAAATTCCGGCGCCTATCAGGAAGATGCCGAGATGATATGCCTTGAGCAAACCGAATGCCTTGCCGCTGGCCACGGCAATTACTCCGATGACAATGGCGCTGTATTCCAGGAAAGAAAGAATCAGCATGCGGCAGCAGTCACTCTGGCCAATTGCGGGGAGAACTGCAAAATATGGCACCGTGCCGGGGACGCGCTTCCTGTCATTAAAGTATTATATCTTATTGATTAATAATGATTGTTTAATAACGCTCATGATTCCGGGAGCTCACTCTCCCCAGCCGTATTGATTGCAGAACAGCTTCATTTTTTCCACGATCTCGCAGCGTTCGAAAATGCGGTCGGCGCGGGCAAGCCTTGCTTCGTTGCGCACATCGGGTGCGCCGCCGAAACATATGATCGCGATATTGAGCATCAACTCCCTCCGGATCTGGCGAATGACACCGAGCGGATCGAATGTCTCACAGTCGTCGAGATCAAGCAGAACGAAACGATACTGCAGTATGTCCTGAAAGCCCCCGAGTTCATCGAGATCCACGGTTACCGTCATCTCCCACCCTCCGGGCAGCTCGTCGTGCAGGCGCGCAATCAGGTTCTGATCGCTGCTCATGGCGATGAAGCGGCGCTGCAGCCGCGAGGCGATGGTTGGCGTAGCCACGATTACTGAATCACCGTACGTCTAACAGCCCGAAACGTCGAACGGCGCCTTCCGCCCGACCAGGCTCTCGAGCAGGACCAGTTCGGCGTCGCGTCCGGTGTCTATCGTGTCGCCCGGCTTCACCGCCATCCCCTGCTGCGCGGGCTTGCCGTTGATACGCACATCGCCCTGCACCCGGGAAACGCCTTTCTCCACGGCGTCCGCCGCCAGCGCATTCCGCAGGGGCGCCATTCCCAGCGCGAGCGCCGCCCCGCCGACTGCCGCGCGCAAAAGCCATGTTCTTCGCGAAATTCCCGTCGTCACCCTGTCCTCCCGGAATGCAGCCGCTCAGGCTGCCCGCCGACGGCGCTTGATCACCGTACCATCGCGCACCAGGCGCAACTCGATGCCGCGTTCCAGGCGCCGCTCGTAAAGAAAAGTTTCGGCGTTGAGCTTCACGCCACCCGCCACCATCCTTTTTCGGCCCCCTGCCGCCGGTTCAGCGAGTTCGGCGAGCGCCTCGGCGCACGCCGCAAGTTCCCTCGCGCTTAGCGTTGAATCCGCAAGCCGCCAACCCAGGGTCTGCGCGACCGCACCGCGGAAAGCGTGCCGCAGCTCGTCACCGCGGGGGGGCGCCTGGTGGCTCGCCCAGTCCGTCATTGCCTGCTGTAGCCCTTTGAGCAGCCAGTCGCGAAATACCGCGGACGGACTCGCAATGCAGCGCGCAAAGCGTTCAGCGGGAAAACTCAGCAGAAAGCTGCTCGCGAACACCGCGCAGCGGCCGATGGTCGCTGCGCCGCTGCCGGCAATTTTGCGCCCGGCAAGCCACAGATCCTGCTTGCGGCGCTCGACCGGCAGGCCGAAGCGGCGGTAAGTGGCCAAGGCGGGTTCGAGTCCCCACCCGAACCAGTCGGCGGGCCGCGGCGGCGCATGCTTCAGCGGCGCGATCAGCATGAAGCAATACTGCGATTCGTCGACCCACACCGCGCCGCCGCCGAGCGGCCGCGTAATCACCGGCACGTCAATCTCCGCAGCGAGTTCGGCGTGACGATCCTGACTTTGCCCCAGAGAGATGTGCGGCATGCTTCTTCCCCACATCACGACCGGCGGATCACCGTGTGCCAGTACATCGGCAATGCCGATGTACGTCGCATGAAACAGCGCCGGTTCGAGCAGACCGACATCGACAAAACGCACAGCGATCATTGTGAATCAGCTATTCTTGCTTCCCGGGCTGAAGTATTTCTCGAAATAAAAATCGCGCTTCTCGATTGCCTGCAACTCGCGCGCACGCTGTGCCATGCCGGCGCGGAGAATTGCCGCCAGATGCTCGCCCTGCTCGGCGTCGAGGACGTGGATTTGCGCGGCGAACGGCATGCCGTTCAGATCTTCGTCGACCTTGATGATCTCGGCTGCAAGCCCTTCCAGGGGCTGCAGATGGAGCAGCCACGCCTTGCACTCCGGGTCTTCGGGATCAAGCGGGCACAACACGATCCTGCCCAGCCACGCCAGCCGCGCCACCTGGTTGAAAAGGCGGATGTCGAGTTTCTTGCCCTTGCGGTACTTGTTAAGCTCGTTCCTGAGCTTGCCGATATCGGTAATGCCGATGGATTTCATGCTTGGGGTCGGATGACAGGCATGCTGCACACTGTGCCGCAGAAATCCGCGTTCCGCAACACCACGGAGCAAAAGGCAGCAGGCATCGACACCGCGCATGGAAAGCGCGACCTCGCGCCGGCTATTTCGCGGGACAAGCCCCGGTTTCCCCCGGCACCTTGCCGACCAGCAGCAGGAAGCTCCCGAACGGCCCCATATTACCCATCGCCTCGCCCATCGGCCCTTCGAAGTGCAGGCGCTGGAAGAACATCGCCCGCATCGGGCCATATTCGCCCTTGCCCATCTCGACCCAGCGCGCGGTGTCCGCCCACATCAGGTAATCAGCATCGGCATCAAGCTTCGATTCCGCCTTGCCGCCGTATACGCATGTTGCCTTGCCGTCCTTTTCGGTCACGCGCAGTTCGACGTGCGGGCTGGCGTCACAATCCGAGCGGTAAATCTGCATCACCTTGTAACCGCGCCCTTTGTTGTTTTTCACCCACCCCGATTCAGTGAGTTTCCCGGTCAGCGTCGGATCCGCGTTCCATGCCTTGCACATCTCCTGCGCCCAGTCGGCCGCCATCATCAGCGGTGCAGCCTGGCTTATCGACACCGCACCCGCAAAAAGAATTGCTGACAAAATCATTTTCTTCATGACACCTTCCCTCCGTTTTTTTGCATATTCACGAATCCGTCATTACACGCGCAACAGATGCCCCTGCGCGATGCCCCCGGCCAGAATATGCGCCCGAAAAACAAAGGGCCGGATCGCTGATCGATGATCCGGCCCCGCAAACAGCAGTTACATCCGGCGTCGCGTTACATTTTCCAGCCGTAGGCGATGCCGAAGGAGTCCTGATGCATCTTGATGGTTTCGCTTCCCGCGGGCACACCGAATGCGTTGTAAAGCGAGGATCCCGTAACCGAACGCTCGAATGCATGCATATAGGCAAACGTCAGCTCGCCGCCACTCTTCGTCTTGTGGGTCAGACCGAGCGTCAGATGATCCTGGACCACGCCCGGGGCGATGATGTTGAAGGTCACATCGCGCGCCTGGATCGGATTGTCGCCATGGTTAAGCCCGCCACGCAGCGTCAGGTTCTGCGAATATTCGTACTCGAACCCGACCTTGATCACGTTGACGTCACCCCAGCCGAAACCGCGGCAGGTGGCGCACCCGAGCGAACCCACCGTAAATCCCGTGCCGGCGACGGCGTTTCCGGTGTTGGTGCTGGGGTTGCTAATGGAGCTGATTCCGCTGTAATTGATCCGCTGGTAATCGATGGCTACCGTCACTTTCGGATTGGGCTTGAACGCGACGCCGAGGTTGTAGTTCTCGGGAATATCCATCAACCCCTCGTCGGCAAACAACTGCTTGTATTTATCGAACTTGCCCATTTTCATTTTGGTGGAATAGGCGGCGCCCACGGTCACGCTGTCAGAAAGCTTCCCCATCCAGCCGACGCGCACGCCCCAGCCGGTGGAGCTGTCATAGCCCATGTTAGTCAGCGCGGTTGGCGCCGCAGGGGTCGACGTGAAGCCAGCGAAACCCTGAAGGCCATCCATCTTGAATCTCTGGTAAGCAAACAGCGGCGAAATGCCGAGAGAATGATTGGCGCTGACTTTATAGGCCGCGGTGGGCGCAACGATCAGTTGCATAAAGTCCATGTTAAGCCTGCCGCTGCCGCACAGCAGATTGTAAGGTGCGCCCGAAGGATTAAAACCAGCGCAAGCTGTTCCAGCAGGGATCTGGCCGCCCGGATAATCGGTATTCATGCCGCCGTTGCCGTAGACCGTGACGCCCAGCGACAGGTTGGGGTTGATCATCCGGTTGTAGCCGAATTCCGGGATAATGAAGTAATTGCTGTCGCTGTCTGCTGAGCCATTGATTCCCGCAGCACTGCCCGTCCGTTCCGAACTGCGCCGCGGGCTGAACAGGTTGGCGCCGAAATCGATGCGGTTGCCGACCCACACCATCTTGGCGGGATTGACCGCGCCGCCCATCGCGTCCTCTGCAGTCGCGGTGGCCGCGCCCGCCATGCCTATGGCTTTCATGCCGTAGCCATGCGCGAAGTAGCCGTTGGTCGCGAATGCCGCCGATGAGGTGAGCATTGCGGCCGCAGTACCGATAAAAATTAATCTTGTTTTCATTACCCTCTCCTATTGTGTATGGAACATAGCCTAAAGCTTTTCCGCCTCTTTTTATTTTGTAAAGAAACTGCTTGCCGCCATTATATGAACAAACTGACGTCGGAATCCTTCGCCATGGGCAGGAAAGTCGCCGCACCGCAGTACTCCTGCACCTCCGGAATGAAATCGTCCTTGTTGTAGCCGAACAGATCCACCGTCATCTGGCAGGCGATCAGGTTGACACCGGCCTCGATCGCGAGGCCGCGCAACTCACCGATCTCGGCGACGCCGGCGTTCTTGATGGTCTGCTTCATGAAACTGGTCGCCATCGATTCGAATCCCGGCACCACCGCCTGTATCGCGTTCGGAATATTCCACTGGATGGCGCGGAACCATTGCGGACCGAACGGCATTTTCATCGGCATCGCCGGATTGCCGAGCGGGCTGACCTGCGCATCGAGGTTCTTCTTGAGCAGGTTCAAGCCGTAGAATGTGAAGAACACCGACACGTTCCAGCCCAGCGCGGCGGCGGTGGAAGCCAGAATAAACGGCGGGTAGGCCCAGTCCAGCGTGCCTTTGGTGGCGATGATGGTCATCGACGGCGTCTTGCTGGCCGCAAGCTCTTCCAGCTTCTTCGGCAGCAGCGCGTCGAGCCGCTTTTCGATGATCTCGTCGATGCGGCTAATTTCAAACATTTCCGACATGCAATCCTCCTGGGCAGATATGCGGGCTATAGCGTACGTCTTCGTCTCGGCCTTGGTGTTTGCGTCCCTGGCACTGCGTTCTGCCTGACTGCACCAACCCAAAGGCTCTTGGTTAGAGTGAATTTTGTAACAGTATAGCCATAGTTTAAGAATATTTAAATATGCTTATTCGTTGATCCGATCTCTTTCGAAAAACAAAAATAATTATTGTTAATTCAAATAGTTAGCGGATATTTATCCGCCGACTACAACCCGGCGCGGGTGTTTTCGCCGCGCATTTGGCGCCGGACTTTCTCCACATCCCGGCGCTTGAGCGCAAACGGAAACGACAGGATGTCGGTCGGACTGGAGTCACCATAGGGCCGGTTGCAGGCGGACACGTCGTTTTCCTTGCCCGGACAGCCCGAGGTCTGGAATGGCGTGCCGGAATTGATCAGCCGATCGAGCCTGTCTTCCGCAACGCCGAAATCGATCACCCGCCCCTGCGCGTCGAACAGCATGTCGCGGACATTCCCGCCGGCGTAGTCGATGATGTAGCGCGCAAGTTGCACACGGCGCCACTGCCCGCGGTCAACCGGCGGCCATTGCTCCATCAGCGACCCGCGCTCCGGAAAAAACGCGAACATGTGGTTGTGTCCGCCCAGGTCGCGGATTTTCTGCGCGACATCCAATATCTCGCGCTCGGTCTCGCCCATGCCGCAAATCAGATGCGCGCCGAACTTCTCCGGCCCGAACACTTCGGCGGCCCATTCGAGCGCGCGCCAGTAGTGCTCGTACTGGTGCGGGCTGTCCACCCCCTTGCCGCGCGTGCGCTCGAAGATTTCCGGCGTCACGGCATCGAGCGCGACGGTAAAGATGTCGGCGCCCATGTCGCGCATGCGAATCAGGTCGTCCTTTTCCAGCGTAGTCGGGTTGGACAGAATCGACACCGGCACCTGCGGCACGTCGCGCACCCACCTCTCCAGCAGCGCGAAAGTGTCGGCGTTGGAATTGGGGTGCATGATCATGGAAATGCACATGCGCTGGAACTGGCCGCGGTCGCCGCCCGCTTTCACGCGCTCGATCACTTCGTCGTAGCGCGCAGTCGGCCAGTCGACGCGAATGAAATTGCGGTCGGCATAATCGCGCGCCTCTTCGCGGTGACGCGCCAGCCCGCAATAGGCACAGTTGGCGCGGCAGCCTTCGGGATAGGTGACGAGCAGGTTCAGGCAATGCGTGCATGACGTGCGATGCATCTTGCCGGGAACCAGGCCCAGCGTAATCGCCGCTGCCGTGCTCATCTGCACGAATTCGGGCGAGCGCATTTCCGGCGTCTTGACGTGGTAGTCGGGCCGGTAGAACCGGATCGGTTGCACGTTGTCAGCGATGGTGTCCATGGGTTTCCCTGTCTAGAAATCGATGCTGTCTTGTATGGCGGCAATGCCCGCCTTGAGCGCGGTCTCCGGCGTCATCATCTTCACCGAAAACGCCGCGTCCTGTGCCCGCGCCACATTCACGCCCAGGCCGATAATGACACATGCCATTGCGAAGTTGCTTGCCGGCCATAATGTTGGTTTCATTTCTGCTGCTCTTCCTGCTCGCGCCGCTGATCGGCCGATTGCTGCAGCACCTGCTCCACACCCTTCGCCTTGTCCATTACCTCGCGCTGGCTTTTCACCAGATCGGGCGGCGGGCGGCCGCTCCTGGTATCGCACGCAGCAAGCAGCAATAGCGGCAGCAGAATCAGGCTGCATCGCGGCATATCGTCTCCTCGGAAAAGTAATCGGGAAAGGCGATCCAGCCGCGGCGGTGCATGTCGTCGTTGCCTGCCCGCGGCGTATTCCACACCCGTTCAAGCTCGCGCCGCCGCTCGACCGCGCGCGCAACCGACTCGCCAAACTGGTCCCGGATGTCTTCCTCGTAATCCACGAGTGCGCCCTCGTCGTGCTCGTGCAGCAGCGCACGCGCCGCTTCGCCCACGCGCTCGCCGGAAACCACGGCGGCAGCGATACCGGCGCCGGTAATCGGGTGCGTGAGCCCCGCCGCGTCGCCCGCAAACACGATGTTGCCGGCAACAAGCCTGTCGCGCAACCCACCAACCGGGATGGCGCCACCGGTACGGAACAAGATCTCGCTTCCCACCCGCCCCTCTTCAGCCAATTGCCGATGCAGCGCATCGAGCGGGGGTTTCATCTCCGTTAAAAATTTCGGATCCATGCCGAGACCGAGATTGGCATGATGTCCCTTCGGGAACAGCCAGGCATAGCCTCCCGGATAATCGCCCGACAGCCAGATATCAGTTGCCGCATAAGGCGCTGTCAACGGCACGGTGTACTGCCGCGTGTTGACGGTGGCAAGCCGCGGCAGGCCGATGTGCTCGGCCACAGCTGAATGCGGGCCATCGGCGGCGATCAGCAGACGATAGCGGACATGCAACGTGCCGTGCGGCGCGCGTATCGTCGCGGTTGAACGCTGCGCATCCAGGTCCGTCAGGATGCTGTCGACATGAAGCGTCGCGCCTGCCTGTGCGGCGGTCCGCGCTAGCGCCTGATCGAAGGCCGCGCGATCCACCATCAACCCCGAAAAAGGCGTGGCGACCGTCGCGCCCGACGGCAGCGTGCTTTTCATGCCGGAAATTTTCTGCAGCAGCACGCCCTGAGCCTGGGCATGGCGCGACAGGGGCAACGGAATGAATTCGGCGCACTGCACCGGCACGCCGACCGCTTTCTTTTTCTCGACGGCCACGACGGCGAGCCCCAGGCGTGCCGCAGTCGCCGCAGCCGATCCGCCTGCGGGCCCCAGGCCCACCACCAGCACATCGCAGTCGATCGCGTTCATGGATTGTGCGCCAACAGCGGTTGCTTGAGCGCGAGCCGCACCACGGTGACGAAATCGTCGGGCGTCAGAGACAGCATATCCACCTGGCGATCGGAGAAAAACATGCGAATGCGCGGCGCCAGCCTGTCAAGCGGGGTGTCGCGCAGCACCGCTTCGAGATCGGCGATGGTACGGCGCGGGCTCACGAAAACATCGCCGGTGAACCACACCTGTTTGATGGTCTGGGTCAGCGTGTCAAAAATGACCGCAGCGCGCAGCAGGCCTCCCGCAAACTTCTGCGTGGCCTCCAGAATGGGTCGGCCGGCCGCCGGGCGCGACACGAGATCGACCCAATCAGGGGTATCGATCTCGCGCAATGCGGTTTGATAGCGCGCATGCTCGGACAAGGTCAATTCATCTTCGTGGAATTCAACATCGAATTCGCTTTCGAACGCCTCGATAATGTTGCGCCGGATCTGACCGATATCGGGCTGCCGGCCCAGCAGTTCTTTCAGGTTGGCCACGCGTTCGCGCGCCGATGCGATCGCCTTGTCGGAAAGCTTCTCCGCCGGGATGCGCAATACGCGCAGCATTTTCTCGACGTCGAAGTCGACGAGCAGCGTGCCCTGGAACAGCAGCGCGTCGCCGTCGAAAGCGCCGCCGGTGCCGGAAATCTTGCGGCCGTCGACCTCGATATCGTTGCGCGGACGGTAGCGGGCATTGACGCCGAGCGCGCTGATGGCGGTGGCCGCGGCGTGGCAGATGCGCTTGGAAATCGCCTGCATGTCGGTGGTGCCGACATCGCGCTTGTGCAGATAGAGTTCCCAGCCGATCTGGGTCTCGTCGAAGTAGATGGCGCCGCCACCGGTGATCCGACGCTGCACCGCGATATGGTTGGCCTTGCAGTAATCGAGGTTGAGTTCCTGCTCCGCACTCTGGTGATAGCCAAGCAGCGCCGAGGGAGTGAAGCGCAGAAAGCGCAGCGTGCTCGGAATCTCCTCGGCTTGGCGCGCTTCCAGCAGCGCGCGATTCAACGCAATGTTCTGCGCCGCGGAACGCAGACCGGTATCGACCACGCGCCAGGATTTCATAATTGAATCATGCAGTTACAATTTTAATTCCGGCCAGGCTACCGGTGCGCCGGCTCACGTCCGCGCGTTCACGCGCGATCACAATCCCGGGATCGACGCGAACACCTTCACTGTTGGCCAGCGCCAGCACCTCGTCGCCCACCGCGATCGAACAGCACGCGGGCGTCACCCGCACCTCGCGCCCAAGACGCGCGGCGAGCTCGACCATGCCATCCGCCGGATGGGCGATGCCGTTCAGACCCGCCATCACTGCATAAGCATCGATCTGCGCCTTCGCCATCCCCGCCGGGCGCGCGCAGCCCAACAGCAGCGGCATGTCCGGCAGCGCTTCGCGCGCATCCATGAAAAAACGTCCGACCTGGCGCGTATCGGGCGTGACGAAAGGCCGTGTTTCGGGCGCATAGAACGGCATCGCCACCACCAGCACCAGCGCGTCGGGCTGGTGACGCGCGACGATGTCGAGCGCGCTCCATTCGCCGAGCATGCGGCCGTAGTGCAACCCGATCACGATATGCGGCACGACTTTCATCGTCGTCGCCGCAAGACATTCGAGCGAGCGTTCGAAATCGAGGACGCTGCGCTTGAGGTGATAGACCTGCGAGATCGTGTCCTGAGCGCCGATCACGTCCATCATCGCCGCATCGATGCCGGAAGCTTCCATGCGCCGCGCGATGTCCCTGTCGACCAGCGCGGTATGCATCGCGATCTTGAATGACGGAAATTCGTCCTTGATACGGCGGATCGCCGGGTAAAACGCGTCATACTCGACTTCGTTGCGGTGGTTGGAGCCGCCGGTGAGCAGCATGCCCTGCGCGCCGCTCGCGATCTGCCCGTTGACCACGCGCCACAGCTCGTCCGGCGTGCGCGCCGGGATCATCGGTTCGAGGATTTTCGCCTTGCAATGA
>Ga0153916_10002852_pt1 | contig 12687 bp, 10 predicted proteins | sample Opewatmetagenome_FD_109642 | JGI IMG/M metagenome (GOLD analysis project Ga0153916, IMG submission 109642) | Freshwater wetland microbial communities from Ohio, USA - Open water 3 Core 3 Depth 4 metaG | ecosystem: Environmental > Aquatic > Freshwater > Wetlands | place: USA: Ohio, Lake Erie...
GAGGGCCACGGATGAAGGCGCCGGAAGCATCTTCGTTGTTCGACTCCTACCGCACTGTCGCGAGCCGTGGGCGTCCCCCACCGCTGTGGATTGCCCCATGATCAGACTCCGGATACCGCTGCGTCGGATATCTGTCTCCATCCCCAGAGAGGAATTGATTCCGATTCATGGCGGCCGATTCAGCGCCAGGCGCGCGCACGGTGGGCCCAGAACGCCAGACACCGACCGCCAGGCCAGCCGGTTGCCCGGAGGTGCGGGCGTCACGATACGGACGAGGGCCGCTCGCGCACAGGGGGAAATCACACACTCGTGTACAAACACCGCTCGAGTTCTCGCCGTATTCCTGGACGCTGACACACCACTCAGGCCCTCAAGCGTCGCGCTTTTCTGCAGCCTCGGCATGTGCTTGTCCAGCGACGGCGAGGCCAGGCTGATGACTACCGCGTCTTAGAGTCGCCGGCGTGGACGAGGCGGGCGTACAGAAGCACGTCAGCCCCGCCAGAGGGGTGGTTTCCCGGCCAATCCTTGGTCATCGTTCCGCGCCGGGTGGTGTTCTACCCGGTGTTAACGCTGCCTCCCCCCGCGTTGAGAAGGCCCTCATCGCGGGATGCTCCCAGACCCACAGTCAGTCAGGCCGATTGCCCGATGAGTGCCTGGTGCGTCCTTGCGGCCGCGCGCAAGAGACTGGGAAGCACCTCCTGTCGGCGCTCCGGGCCAAGGACGGGCGTGGGAGCCCCAATGGTAATGGCCGCGATGATGACGCCGTTGATCCCGTAAACGGGCACGCCGATATCGCTCGCGCCTTCGATATGTTCGCCGTCCACTTCGGAGTAGCCGCGCTGGCGAACACACTCGATTTCGTCGAGCAGGGTCTCGATGTCGACACAGGTTCTGGCCGTCATCTTCCTGAGCGTGTGGCGTTCGAGGATAGCCCTCGCACGCGCTCTCGGGAGCGCGGAGAGCATCACCCGTCCCGCCGCCACGCAGTGCGCGGGCTGAAGCTTGAGGAGGGGCATATGGACTTTGAGCGGGGAGTCCCCGTCGACTCGGGCGACGTAGTAGACGCGGTCCAGCTCGAGCATCCCCAGCCAGACATCCAGACCTGTCTCTCGTGCGCACTCGAAGAGAGGGCCTTCCGCACAGGCCAGAATCGCCGCATTGGTGGCGCTCGGCGGTATGAGCGACAGCAGGGCCGGGCCAAGGCTGTACCGGCGGGAGTGTGAGTCCTGCCGCAGGAACCCTTCATCAACAAGCGTCTGCACCACGTGGTGAACGCTCGATGCGTTGGCCGAGAGGCTCCTGGCGATCTCGGTCAACGAAAGATCGTCGGCGCCGGCGAAGAGCCGAAGGATCGTCATCGCTTTCGCGACCACCCGGATGCGTTTCGGCTCAGCCATCAACTTAGCCCGGCGGCTCCTCCGCGATCACTTTCGCTTCCGTGAGACGGGCCAGGTCTTCGTCCGTCAACCCGAGCATGCCCACCAGGATCTCGCGATTGTGCTCCCCGAGCCCGGGTGACGGCCGCCGATACGCGGCCGGCGTCGCACTCATCTGGATTGGCAGTCCTGGAAAATGGTGTCGCCCGGCGTCAGGGTGCTCAATCACGGGAAAGAACTGCCGCGATGTCAGGTGCTCATGCTCCACAACATCCCGCGCGTTGTTCACCGAACAGGCTGCGATTCCGTTCTGCTGCAGCAACCGTTCAAGGTCGTCGCGCACCTGGCCGCTCGTCCACCCGGCGATCTTTGCATCGATCTGGTCATGAAGGGCGAATCGGGCATCGAGTGTGAGGTCCGACAGCGCCTGGTCGAAACCCGCGAGGCGGCAAAGAGCCAGCCATTCCTCGTCGTTCGTGACCGTGATCGCGATCCACCGGTCGTCACCGGCGCACGGGTAGCAGCCCTGGGGAGCCTGGTGAGGGTGACGATTGCCAGGGGGCGCGAGGGCCGGGCCCGCGTACTGGGCGTCCATGACCTGGGGACCGATGAAGCAGATCATGCCTTCCAGCTGGGCGAGTTCAATCGCCTGACCGAGACGCTGCGGATGGGCCTCCCGGTCGATGAGGGCCACCAGCATGGCGGCAGCTCCGTGCATGGCGGCAACCGGGTCGGCCCATGCTACACCCGACTTATACGGGCCGCTGTCCCGGTACCCCATGAGGCTCGATAGGCCGGCCTCCGGTTCGAGGGTGGTGCCAAGCGCGGCGAAGTCGCGAGACGGTCCGGTCCATCCGTAGCCCGGCATCGAGAGATAGACGATCCCGGGATTGAGTTCGCGCAGGCGTTCGTAGCCCAGGCCGAGCTGGGGCATCACGCGGGGCGTATAGTTCTCGATAACGACATCGGCCTGGACCACAAGACGTTCGAAGAGCTCCTTCCCTTCCGCGGTGTCGAGCTGCAACGTGACAGATCGCTTGTTCCGGTTGAGCTTGTTGAACATGCCTTCGCGGTTCCAGGGACGTTCGCCGGCAAGATTGCCCGGATACCGTCCTGAGACGCGCACGTCTGCTTCGGGCACCGCTTTGGGGCCACGCGACCAGATCGCTTCAACTTTGATGACGTCTGCACCAAGGTCTCCGAGAATCCGCGTCGCGAGCGGGCCGGCCCAGACGCGTGTGAGGTCGAGGATGGTGATACCAACAAGTGCGCCGCCGGTCCTCTCAGGCATCCGGGTCGTCCCTCACAATCGCCGCCCGGCGAAGATGCTGGCCGGCATCGACCTCGTCGACCCATGGAGCCGAGCCCTGTCCGACCTCAGGCGCTGGTCGCAGCCGCCACTCGTGTCCGGACATCCGGAACGGTGGCCCAGGATAGCGGGCACTCTCGTTGCCTCCTTCCGGCACCATCCAGAACCCACGCTCGTTGAGATGAGCACCTCCCAGCAGGTCCGCGATGGTGTTGACCGGGGCAACGGGCGCGCGCACGGCCTGCCCGAGTTCGACAACCTCACTTACCGTGTGTCCCAGCATCCACGGACCCAGGATGGCGTCGAACGCATCTGCGTTGGCGAACCGTTCCGCACCACTGGCAAAGCGAGGCTCTTGAAGCAGTTCGGCCATCCCGACCACGGCAAGGAATCGTTCGAGCGGCTCATTGCCGACGGCCCCGAAAGCGACGTAGCCGTCCTTGCACTGATAAATCGTGCTGGGGTGAAGCGATCCGTACCGGTTGCCGACGCGGCGCTGGATGATCCCCCCGTGGGTGTAGCGGACGCTCGTCCACTGATGGAGGCTGGCCATGACTTCGAAATGGGAAACGTCGATGTCCTGGCCATGGCCGAGGCCTGACCTGGCGTGCAATGCGGCAAGCGCGCCGATGAACCCATGCGTGCCCGCTGCGTAGAGGGTCTGCATTGGGGCGCCCTGCAGTGGTTCGCGGTCGGGTTCGCCTGTCAGGTACATATGTCCGGATACGGCGAAATCGGTGAAGGGCGTGGATTTCCAGCTGGCGGAGGGGCCGGTCAGGCCAAACGGCGAGATCCGCACCCTGGTCGCCTGGTCGTGCGACGTGAGGTGGTCGGCGAGCGGTGCGGCCGGGCCGGGAGAGAAGCTCTCAATGATGACGTCGGCGGCCGCACAAAGCCGTTGGAAGATCGCCTCCCCCGACCGGGTGCCCAGGTCGACGGCCAGGCTCGATTTCCCCGTATTGAGGTACTGGAACGTGGTACTCACTCCCCCACCACCGAGAGGCCCGGTCCACCTCGTGGGGTCCCCGGCAGGCGGTTCGACTTTCACTACCCGCGCCCCCAGGTCGGAGAAGAGCTTGCCGGCGTACGCTCCCGCCACGGACCCGGCCACTTCGACGACAACAAGTTCGCTGAATGGCTTCATCGTCGTCCTAGATCCGCCCGCGGAGCTTCGGGTCGAGAGAATCCCGGAGGGCATCTCCGACAATGTTCAACGACAACACCGTGATGAAGATAGCGATTCCCGGGAAGATCGAGAACCAGGGCGTGCAAACGCACCTATCCATTCCATCACGGGAGATCTGGCACTTCGCGCAGGAAGTCGTACTGGGGATGTTCCTTGATGAACGCCGTCTCGGAGAGGAACCCTGGATTCCCGTAGGGCGGCGGCGTCCACGCTGGCATCTTCGTGACCGCTCCTTCCTCCCATGCTGGCCAGTCGTGGAAAGCGAGCTCCGTCAGGCGATCCCACCTGCTCGGCATCTGGGGAGAGATCCTATGCGGCCGGGGGTCGGCCAGGAAGGAGATGTAACGCCGGAGGCCGAGCATATGTTTCGCCTCCTGCGTGTGCGTGCCGAGGTACCAGGCCTCGCCCTGCTCCTTCGTGATCGTCTCCGGATAGCGCAGGATGAACAGCCATCGCACAAGCCGACCGGCCTCGTCGCCCTGGAGGCTGCCGACCGGAGGCGACGCCCCAAGGAAGTCGCGGTCCGGCGCCTCGCCGATGAAAGTGGTTTCGGAGACGAAGCCCGGCCAGCCGTACGGGGGAGCGGTATACGCTGGCACGTGGGTGATCGCGGCAGCTTCCCAGGCCGCCCAGTCATCGAACCAGAGCTCGGTGACCCGATCCCAGCGGTTCAACGCCTCAACAGTCGACCAGACTGGTGCTATCCGCGCCTTCTCGGTGCGCCAGGAGACGTAGCGGCGCAACCCCTGCAGCCGCTTTGCTTCCTGCGTATGGGTGCCAAGATACCAGCGCTCACCGTCGTCTTTCGAAACGCCGTCGGGATACCGAAGGAAGAAGACCCAACGCAACATCGAGACACTCCGTTTCCCCGGGCTGTAGCGCCCGTCGGGTCACCGCGCCGAGCGGACAGGGACCGGATCGCGCCGGACGAACTCCACCAGCGATTCCGGGAGCAGCACGCTGCGCACCAGTTGGTCGGCAATTTGACGGGCCACCTCGGCAACACTCAGCCGCCCGCTCGGGCGGAACCAGTCGGACACGTAGTTCGAGGCGTTCAGCATGGCGTTGGCCGCGACGCCGGCTTCCCTATCGACGAAGACACCGTCGTCGATACCCCGTCGAATGATGTCGACGAACAGGGCGCGATAGGATCGCTGGAGACCATGGACGTGCGTGAGGTTCTCGGGCGAAAGAGCCCTCATGTCGTGGATGACGAGCATGCCGTAGTAGCCCTCTTCGTGCTCGCTCAGGTTGTAGGTCACAAGGTCAGTCACTGCGCTGTGCAGTGTCTCAACGGCAGCCGCCCGTTCGGCTACGATGACCTCGAGCCGGCGAAGCGCGCCTTCAACGGCCGTCGACACGACCTCGAAATAGATCTCTTCTTTGCTGCGGAAGTAGTAGTAGATGACGCCCTTGGTCACGCCCATCGCGCGAGCGATGTCATCGGTGGTGGAGGGGTAGTAGCCCCGGGTTGCGAAGACCCGCGCTGCGGCGTGAAGGACCTCGCGCCTGCGCGCGGCGCTGCGTTCGGGGTCGATGACGCGATAGCCACGCAGGCCAACCTCGGCTCGCGGCGCCAGCGGACTGGAAACAGCCGTTTTTTCGCCCCGTGTCGCGGAAAGTTGGTTGACTTTGATGCCCATGAACTTATACTGCCGAGGATAAGCTGCGAGGTCAACCGCAGCCGAACAGTACAGGGGGCTCGGATGGAAACCAGGGACTACACCACAAGGGATGGCTACTGGGGCCGAAAGGCATCGCGGCGCCGGTTGCTCGGCGGTATGGCGACGGGAGGCCTCGGCCTCGCCGCGCTCGGGCTCATCGGCTGCGGCGACGACGACTCGACAGGCAGCTCACCGACCGCCGGCGGGACGACGGCGCCGGCAACCTCAGCCGCCGAGAAGATCAAGACCGGCGGGGAACTCAAGATCTCGTACGGGCTTGAGCCTTCGTCGCTCGACCCGCATACGGGCAACAGTGGCGGCGACAACTACTTCTATGAGGACATGTTCGATGTCCTCATCCAGCGCGACAAGGACAACAAGCTCGACGGCACTCTTTCGCTGGCCGAGAAATGGGAGGTTGTCGATCCGCTCAACCTAACGCTCCACCTCCGCAAGGGTGTCACCTTCCACGATGGCACGCCCTTCAACGCGGAAGTCGTGAAATGGAACATCCAGCGCGTTCAGGACCCGGCGACGAAGTCGGTCGGCCGCCCGACATTCATCAACGTCGACACCATCGAAACGCCCGATGACTCGACCGTAAAGCTGAAGCTGAAGGAACCGAACGCCGCGCTCCTGACGCTCCTCTCCGGCCGCGGCGGCGTCATGGTTTCCCGCGCCGCCGTCGATAAGTTCGGCGACCAGTTCCGCTCCCACCCGGTGGGCACCGGGCCGTTCATCTTCGAAGAGTGGACGCCAGCGGCGCAGGTGCGCATGAAGAAGAACCCCAACTACTGGGGCAAGGACGCGCAGGGCAACCCGCTCCCCTACCTGGACCGCGTCACCATGAAGATCATCACCGACTCGAGCACCGCCTTTGCCGCGCTCCAGACCGGCGATGTCCTGATGGGCGGCATCGATCCGAAGGACCTCGACCAGGCGAAGGCGATCCCGGGCCTTCAGATCATTCAGAAGGACGGGACCGGCATCTCCTCCGTCATGGTGATCAACAAGCGCGCCCCCGGAGGGGACGACCTCAACTTCCGCAAGGCCATCATGTACGCGGTTGACCCGGCAGCAGCGAAAAAGGCGATCTTCTTCGACCAGGCGATCATCGCCAAGGGGGCGCACTGGCCTCCCGGCACCTTCGCCTACCAGGATATCGCCGCCCACCCGACCTACGACCTGGCCAAGGCGAAGGATTTCCTGTCGAAGTCGAAAGTCGACCTCAACACCGAATTCCAGATGATCAGCTGGGACAGCCGGACCATCATCCAGCAGGGCGAACTCTACGCGGAGGCCCTGAGGAAGCTGGGCGTCAAGACCAAGCAGACCACGATGGCCGTCGGCCCCGCGACCAACGAAGCGTTCTCGGGCACGACGTTCACCATCTACCCGACCTCGTGGAGCCTCTATGTCGACCCCGACCAGGCCTCGTCGGGCATCTACGATAAGGACGCCACCTACAACACGGGCAAGACGCAGACGCCGGAGATCCTGAAGCTCATCGCTGATGGGCGGAAGGAGTACGACACCGAGAAGCGCAAGGCGATCTACAAGGACCTGGCTACGGCCATCCTCGACGACTCCTGGCACACACCGTTGCTCTACAGCATCGCCTTCCTCGGACTTGCGAAGAACGTGAAGGGCTCGAACCTCGTATTCAGCGGCGACGCCAAATGGCGATACAAGAACCTCTGGCTGGCGTAACAGCCCCACCAGAAGCCAGTGGCCTCCGCCGGCTGCAGTCGCGAATCGGACGTATGCCGCCCATCCTTCCGGGGCGGCATACGTTCTATCGTATGATTCACCGCGGCACCCCTGGCCATCAGACCCATCCGGCCGCTCGACAACCGGTGCCGGCAGTCCCACGACAAGGCGGAGAACAATGACGGCCTATCTTGTGCGTCGCGGCCTGCAGGCGATCCCGCTGCTTTTCCTCGTCACGTTCATGTCCTACTCGCTGATCATCCTCCTCCCGGGCGACCCGGTGTCGTCCTTCCTCGCCGGCGGGGAGGGGCTTGACCCGGAGGCTCGCGCCGAGATGGGCAAGGAACTCAATCTCGACAAGTCGATCCCCGAGCAGTATGTCCTCTGGCTGAAGAAGATTGTCGTGGACCGTGACCTGGGCAAGTCAGTCGGCTCGTCCCGCCGCCCTATCGCCGAAGACCTGAAGTCCAGGATCCCGGCCACACTGCAGGTTGGCATCGGGGGCCTTCTCGTTGGCCTTCTAATCGGCATCCCCGCCGGAATCATCGCCGCAATCAACCACAACTCTATTGTCGACCGGCTCGTGACGATGCTTTCAGTGGCGGGCGTGGCCCTCCCCGGCTTCTGGTTCGGGATCATGCTGATCCTGCTCTTTTCGGTGAAGCTCCGCTGGTTGCCGCCGTTCGGCTACGAAAGCATCTTCGACAACCCGGTGCAGGCGTTGAAACTGATGATCCTGCCCTGCATCGTGATCGGCTGGGAACTCTCCGCGATCATCACCAGGCAGCTGCGCTCATCGATGCTGGAAGTGCTTCGCCAGGACTACATCCGAACCGCGAGGGCAAAAGGATTGCACGAACGCCGTGTGGTGTGGCTCCACGCCCTTCGCAACGCCATGCTGCCCGTGGTGACTGTGATCGGATTACTGGTTGGACGCATCCTCGCCGGCTCCGTGATCGTCGAGACGGTTTTCGCCATCCCGGGCGTGGGCCGCATGCTCGTGACGGCTATCAACCAGAGCGACTTTCCCGCTGTCCAGGCGGTCGTGCTGCTAGTCGCGGTATCCGTGGTCGCCATGAACCTCGTTACCGACATGGTCTATGCCGTGATCGACCCTCGGATCCGGTTGGCCTAGGGGTGGGAGCGTGAGCGTGGCAATCATGGCACGGGACGCCCGTCCGGAGCGGCGGAGCACGGCGTGGTCGCGATTGGTAAGCACGAGCAAGCAGGTGCTCCGCCAGCCGATGGCCATCCCCGCGCTGATGGTTATCTTCATCGTGCTGTTCTGCGCGATCTTCGCCTCGCTCATCGCACCTTACAACCCCATCGAGCAGAGCCCACTCGATGGCCTCGCATCGCCTTCCCGCGAACACCTCCTCGGCACCGACCATCTCGGCCGCGACGAACTCTCCCGCATGATCTATGGCTCGCGAGTCGCCCTTGCCGTAGGGATTGGGGCTGTGGCGCTCGGGGCGGCGATCGGCATGCCGTTGGGCCTGGTGGCCGGCTATATGGGTCGCCTTGCCGACGACCTCATCATGCGAGTAATGGATGCTCTGGTTGCCTTCCCCGGGCTCATCCTCACCCTCGCCCTCGTCGCGGTCTTCGGGCGCAGCGAACGGAACCTGATAGCGGCAATCGGCCTGGCCAACGTGCCCTGGATAGCGCGAGTGGTACGGGCCCAGGTGCTCTCGTTGCGGGAACAGGACTACGTCCTCGCCGCCCGTTCGATCGGCGCTGGTCACCTGCGCATCATGGGCACTCACATCTTCCCGAACACCCTGGCCCCCGTGATCGTCCAGGGCACGCTCGGGATGGGCTATGCCATCCTCGCCGAGGCCTCGCTTTCCTACATCGGCGCGGGCATCCAGCCCCCCACCCCGACATGGGGTTCGATGCTGCAGTTTGCCTTCGGCTTCCTTCATAAAGCCCCGTTGCTCTCCGTCCTGCCCGGGATCGCCATCTTCCTGCTGGTGCTGGCGTTCAACGTGCTCGGCGACATCTTCCGCGACGTGCTCGACCCGCGACTGCGGGGGAGCGTCCGCTGACCACCCAAGGAGGTTTCTTTGTCCAGTGAAGTATGTTCGGCAATGCAGGGCCGCGTCATCGAAGTGCTCGTTGCGGCGGGCGATTCGGTCGCGGCTGGAGACGACCTCGTGGTGATCGAGGCAATGAAGATGGAACTCCCGGTCCAGTCGCCGGCTGCAGGCCGCGTGAAGTCTGTGTCGGTCGTGGTCGGCGACCAGGTTCTGGACGGCACCGTCCTCGTGGTGCTCGCGTGACCGCCACCGAACGCCAGGACAACGCGAGGTCCGCGGGCGCGGGTTGGGAGCCTGAACTCGAGGAGTTGCAGCGGCGGCGTGAGTTCGCGGCGAGGATGGGCGGAGAGGAAGGCGTAGCCCGCCAGCACGCCCAGGGAAAGCTCACCGTGCGAGAGCGAATCGACAAGCTGGCTGACCCCGGCACCTTCCGCGAGTTCATGGGGCTCGTGGGGAGCGCCACGTACACAGACGGGAAGCTGGAGTCGTTCACGCCGAATGCAGCGGTCAACGGTTTCTGCCAGGTAGACGGCCGCAAAGTCGTCCTGAACGGCGGCGACTTCACCGTCCGTGGCGGGAGCGGCGGCAGCGCTCACGGTGGCCTTGGCATGGAGCTGTCCGCGAGCATCCGCGCGCTGGAGTGGCGGGTTCCCTACATCAGGCTCCTCGATGCAGCCGGTGGCAGTGTCCGCTCGTTCGAAGACATGGGCCGCACCTACCTGCCGGACGGCAACTCGTTCACCGCCCCCGACATCAAGTTGCTGCGCGCCGTGCCCGTGATCTCCGCGGTGCTCGGTTCGGTTGCCGGCCTCCCGGCGGTCAACGCGTGCATCGCCCACTTCAACGTCATGGTGAAAGGGACAAGCCAGCTCTTCCCCGGCGGACCTCCCGTAGTGAAAGCCGCGTTGGGGTACGACGTCACGAAGGAGGAGCTTGGCGGGTGGGAGATGCACACCAGCCGGAGCGGGGTGATCGACAACCTGGCCGAGTCCGAGGCCGAGGCGCTCGGCATGATCCGGACATTCCTCACCTACCTCCCCGGCAACGTCTGGGAGATGGCACCCAGGGCGGAGTGCGGCGACGCCCCTGATCGCCGCGAAGAGCGCCTCCTGAACATCATCCCTCGCAACCGGCGACGCGCCTACAACGCCCGGCACATCGTCGACGACGTGGTCGACCGTGACTCGTTCTTCGAGATCGCGCCTGGTTACGGCCGCGCCCGCATTACCGGCCTCGCCCGCCTGAATGGGTACCCGGTCGGCGTGATGGCGAACAACCCCCTGTTTGGGGCCTCGACGGACGTGGCCGCCGGCGAAAAGGTGATGCGGCTCATCCAGCTCTGCGACACGTTCCACATCCCGATGATCTCGTTCGCCGACGAACCCGGCTTCATGGTCGGCATGGAATCCGAACGGGCAGGGATCGAACGTGCCGGGGCGAGGCTGGTCATGGTCACGTGCGATAGCCAGATGCCATGGGCGACGGTCGTCGTCAACCAGCTCTACGGGGTGGCGGGCCAGTGCCAGCACCGGCCAACCGGCATGTTCCAGCGCTACGCCTGGCCCTCGGCCAATTGGGGATCGATGCACATCGAAGGTGGCACCGCGGCAGCGTACCGGCGCGAGATCGAAGCCGCGCCTGATCCGGAAGCGAAATTGGCCGAAATCGAGGCGCGCCTCAAGGCCATGGCGTCGCCTTTCCTCACGGCCGAAGCCACCGGCCAGGATATCATCGACCCGCGCGACACCCGTCGCTTGCTGTGCGAATTCGTGGAGGAGGCGCAGCCAATCCTGCGCTCGCAACTCGGCCAGACGTCGATGCCCTACCACCCATAGCCGGCCGGCAGCGCGCCTACGAACATCGTTCCGCAGACCCAGATGGCCGTTCGACCCACGTGAAGATGCCTTCGATCCCGGGACGTGTGAGCCAAGAGACTGTCAGTCAATCCTGAGTCTCTCGCGATGAGCAGTGGCGGCTCGGCGGCCCCGGATGCGACACTCGATGAGTGCTCTCTCGCCAGATTGGTCATGAATAGCTCATAACTGCTAAGGGGCCTTATCACCTTCTGACAAGTTTGGGAGGTGAGCGGCTCCTCCCACAGATTCAAAAGGCTGGTAGCGCATAGGGGATTCGAACCCCTGATCTCCGCCTTGAGAGGGCGGTGTCCTGGGCCGCTAGACGAATGCGCCGTGCAGCCCAGAATACTGTAGCCACCCGAAGGCGGGCAAGGAAAAGGCAGGCGCATGCGAAGCTTCCGGTCCCTGGCGGCAACGATCGCGGTCGCGGCCGTGCTCACACTGGCAGGCTGTTCCGATAAGGCCCGGCCCGAATCGACGCCCACTCCGGCGGCGAGTGAGGTCCCGCCCGCCCTCCAGCGGATCCTCACGGACGTGGCGACGATCCGCCAGCTTTCTCCGCCGCCCACGCTGAACGCCCAGTTGATCGCCCGGTCCGATCTCCCGGCGCTGCTCGACCGGCTGCTGACCGACGAGGACCGCAAAGACTTTCGCGACCGCACGACCCTCTACCGGCTGCTGGGCCACCTGCGCAAGGACCAGGACATGTACTCCGTCTACCGCGCGTTCGGGGGCGATGCCGTGCTGGGCCTCTATTCGCCCGTCGGTGGCGAACTCTGGATCGTCCACGACGACGGCCAGACGATCGACTTCGACCATCTGCCGCCAGAAGAGAAGTCGACGCTCGCCCACGAGATGGTGCACGCGATCCAGGACTACCATTTCCACCTCGACGACGTGTACCACCGGGTGGTGTCGGACATCGACCTGAGCCTCGCCTGGACGTGTGTCGTCGAAGGCGACGCGATGGCGAACGAGGCGCTCTACACGAACAACCACACCATGGCTGTCGGCAGCGGGCGCGTCTACCTGCTCGGCGCCTCGACCACAGCCGCGGACGTGCCACCGTCGATCGCCCGGGAGTTCCTGTTCCCCTACCTCACCGGCACCGACTGGTTGAAGGGCGTCCGCGCGAACGGCGGGACGGCGGCGGTCAACGCCATGATTACGGACCCGCCGAAGGGCAGCGCCTATGTCCTCCACCCGGAACTGCAGTCGACCGGCTGGCAGCCGTCCGCCGTGACGCTGCCCGACCTGTCCGGGGCTCTCGGCGCCGGCTGGGCGCGGGAATCGGGCGGCGCCTTTGGCGAATTCCAGCTCCGCAACTACCTCCAGCTCCGCCTGCGCGCGACGGATGCCGTCACCGCCGCGACCGGGTGGGCCGGCGACCACTATGACGTGTACACGGCCGGCAACGAAAGCGTCGCGGCCTTCCGCGTACAGTTCCGCGACGCGGCCGAAGCGGCGGAGTTCGCCGGCGCCCAGGAGCCGTTCCTCCAGGCGGCCGGAGCAAAGGTGACGACGGAGGCCGACACACGGCTCGCCGC
>Ga0153916_10002853_pt1 | contig 12683 bp, 10 predicted proteins | sample Opewatmetagenome_FD_109642 | JGI IMG/M metagenome (GOLD analysis project Ga0153916, IMG submission 109642) | Freshwater wetland microbial communities from Ohio, USA - Open water 3 Core 3 Depth 4 metaG | ecosystem: Environmental > Aquatic > Freshwater > Wetlands | place: USA: Ohio, Lake Erie...
AAAGTGGAAAGCCCCCCGCTAACAAACCTGTGGGTTACAAAATCGCCTATCCCAGTTGACTATCTCTCCCATTCCTTGGTAGTCTTTAGCCATAATTGATAGGAGGGGTCGGCAGTGGCCATCACGTGTCCGAAATGTCAGACGGAAAATCCCGAGACATCCCGCTTCTGTGCCGACTGCGGAACTCAGTTAGGTGCGGCCAAGGAAATCTCCTCATATCAGACGGCGACACTTCAGACTTCCCTCAGAGAACTCAGCACCGGCTCCACCTTCGCCGGGCGCTACCAGATAATCGAAGAGCTGGGCAAAGGCGGTATGGGCAAGGTTTATCGGGCCCTGGATAAGAAGCTCGGGGAGGAGGTGGCCCTTAAGCTCATAAAGCCAGAAATTGCCACAGATCTGGAGACGACAGAACGATTCAGCAACGAGCTGAAGCTGGCCCGCAAGATAGCCCACCGGAGTGTCGGGAAGATGTACGAGCTCATGGAGGATGAGGGAACGCACTTCATCACCATGGAGTACGTGCCGGGGGAAAACCTGAAGAGCATGATCCGGATGAGCGGGCAGCTGAGTGCCGGTACGGCGGTCAGCATCGCCAGACAGATTTGTGAGGGACTTGAAGAGGCGCATCGGCTCGGGGTGGTGCACCGCGACCTAAAGCCGAGCAACATCATGGTTGACCGGGAGGGAACGGTCCGGATCATGGACTTCGGGATCGCCCGGTCGCTCAAGGGAAGGGGCATCACGGGCGCCGGAATCATGATCGGCACTCCGGAGTATATGTCGCCCGAGCAGGTGGAAGGAAAAGAAGTCGACGCCCGGTCGGATATATATTCGCTCGGGATCATCCTTTTCGAGATGACGACGGGCCGAGTGCCTTTTGAAGGAGATACGCCGTTCACCATTGGAGTGAAGCAGAAAAGCGAACCGCCGAAGGATCCCCGCCAGTGGAACGCCCAGATTCCTGAAGACCTCAGCCGCCTGATCCTTCGCTGTCTCGAGAAAGAAAGAGAAAAGAGATTTCAGAGCGCCGCCGAAGTGAGTTCAGAGCTGGAGAGCATCGGGCAGGAGATCCCCACAACCCAGAAAATTATCCCTATCCGAAAGACGCTGACTTCGAGAGAGATCACGGTCAAATTCAGCCTGAGGAATCTCCGGCTCCCGGCGATTGCCCTGATTGTTCTCGTGGCAGCGACCGTAGTCGTCTGGCGAGTCGGCCTCAAGAGGAAAGTCCCTCCTGCCCTGGGAGGAAAGCCCTCTCTCGCTGTTCTCTATTTCAGGAACAACACGGGAGATGCAAACTTCGAAATCTGGCGGAGCGCCTTATCGGACTCGATCATCACCGACCTTTCGCAATCCCGCTTCATCAACGTCCTGAGCACTGACCAACTTCTTGGCACGCTCCGTAAGCTGGGACTCCTTGAAGCCCGGGGCTACGCGTCGGAGGATGTGAAGAGAATCGCCGCCGAAGGACGGGTGAACCATGTCCTTCAGGGAAGCCTGTCCAAAGCGGGAGATCTCTTCCGGATCGATTACACGCTTCAGGAGGTGGGGAGCGGGAAGACCATCGGCTCCTCCCGTGTCGAAGGCAAGGGCGAGGCCAGCATATTCACGATGGTAGACGAAATGACGAGGAGGATCAAGTCTGACTTGAAGCTGAGCGGGGGAGAGATCGTCGGCGACATCGATAAAGCCATCGGGCAAATCACCACCAGCTCCCCCGAAGCGTACAAATACTACATCGAGGGAGGCAGATATCACAACCTGGGAGATAATCGAAAAGGTATCGAGCTGTATGAAAAAGCTGTGGCCATCGACCCTGAGTTTGCATCCGCTTATCGATCCATGGGCACCGCCTACGGCAACCTTGGCTATGGAGTCAAATTACGAGAGTACCGCAAAAAGGCCTTTGAGTTGAGTGACCGGGTATCGGACCGGGAGAAGTACCGAAATCAAGCTGAGTTCTACGGGCTCTCCGACAGGACCCTGGACAAGTCGATTGACGCCTTCAAGAAACTGTTGGCGCTCTATCCTGACGATAGTGGCGCAAACAATAACCTTGGGGTTACTTATGTCAACCTTGAGGAATGGGACCAGGCGGTTGAACGCCTTAGATATCATATCCAGAATAAAGATGAATCTCCCTTTTCTTATGGTAATCTTGCGGATTGCTACATGGCCAAGGGAATGTTTGACGAGGCGAGGAAGGTCCTCGAGCTGTATCTAACAGATTTTTCCGATAATGCCTATATTCGATTTACTGCCGCTGTCCATTATCTTTGCCGGGGGGAGTTTGAACTCGCCCACGCAGAAATCGACAAAGCTATATCTTTAGCCCCCAAAGATTTTTCTAATATCGGCATCAAAGCAATTATCTATGTTTGCCAGGGAAAATTGGCCGAGGCGGAAAAGGAGAATCAAAAGCTCCTTGAGCTTGAAGAGCCGGTCGCCCAGGTCTGGTGGCTCGTCGGCATGGAGAACCTGAAAGTTTTGCAGGGGAGGATTGCGGAATCGGAGGAGCTTTTGAAGAAGGCCGTCGCCTCAGCCCAGAAAGCGGAAGAGAAGGGCTGGGAATGTTTTTTCCTTTATGGGTCCGCCTATAATCATCTTCTGACTGGATCTCCTGAAAAAGCGCTGGTTATAACGGATCGGATGTGGACCCTCGCGTCGGAGTGGGGGTCGGATTTCTGGCAGATGAGGGCCTTGCATATGAAGGGAACGGCCCGCCTCCGGATGAAGGATCGCGATGGGGCTCTCAAGGCGGCCGCCGAGCTAATGAAGCTTATCGACCAGTCGATGTATAAAAAGGAAATCAGGCTTTACTATCACCTGATGGGACTCGTCGAGATGGAGAAAAAGAACCTCCCCAAAACTATTGGATACTTAGAAAAAGCTGTTTCCCTGCTGCCCGGCCAATTCAGCTATTATCTGGAAATGCATGCGCTCTTCATGGATTCTCTGGCCCAGGCGTATTTTCAAGCGGGAGACCTGGAAAAGTCCAGGGCGGAGTACGAGAAAATCTTCGGTCTGACAACGGGCCGATTATATTGCGGCGACATCTATGCCAAGAGTTTTTATATGCTGGGAAAGATCTATGAAAAAACAGGGGACAAGGCGAAGGCTGGAGAGAACTATAAGAAATTCCTCGACCTCTGGAAGGACGCCGACCCGGGCCTCCCCGAGGCCGAGGACGCCAGGAAGAGGCTGGCTGGTCTGAGCAGGCCCCCTTTTCCCTGATTGTTGAGTCATTTCTGAATTTTTGCCCTCCTGGGACTATTAGCCCATTCTGGTCGAGCTCTGGCCTAATCGTCGGCTCTTTGGTTGCACCGGGATATTCATTATAATAGCGGAATCCTAACGAGGTGACGTGCCCCATGAAACCACAAAAGAACAATTCCCTCAGCCCCAGAATTCCGCCCTTCCGCATCAAATCCGCGATGCTCTGGCTCATCCTGATCTCCTTCGCAGCCGCTGGGTTTGCTGCTCCCGCCTCCGGCCCCGGCGGTCCCGTCCGTATCAACGTCTCCCTCGACCCCGCGGTCCAAGCCGAACCCGTTTCCGGGCGGATTCTTCTTCTCCTATCCCGGACCGACCGCTTCGCTCCTGACATCAACGGGACGCCCGTCTTCGGTCTCAACGTCGATGACCTCGAGCCTGGAGCGACAGTCATCTTTGACGATCGGGCTTTCGGCTATCCCGTGCGGCGCCTGAGCGAAATGCCGGAAGGCGAGTACTATGCCCAGGCCTGGTTGAACGTGTACACGACCTTCAAGCGCAGCGACGGCAAAGTCGTCAAGCTCCATATGGACCAGGGAGAAGGCCAGGACTGGCGCCGCTCGCCGGGCAATTTCTTCAGCTTACCCGCCAAGCTCCGGATCGGCGGCGCCGGCGCCACGTCCAATTCCTCTTTTATCCTGGCCAAGGTCGTACCGCCCCTCCCGCCCTATCAGGATGCCGCCCACCTCAAGCACATCCGCATTCAGAGCCGGCTCCTGACCGAATTCTGGGGCCGGCCGATGTTCCTCGGCGTTAACGTCCTCTTGCCTAAGGGATACGAGGAACATCCGGACGCCCGTTATCCGGTCCACTACATCCAGGGCCATTTCCCGCGCGGCAGCGTCGCCCGTTTCAGCGAGGACCCGAGCAATGCGGCGTACAAGCTTTGGGCAGCCGATAATACGCCCCGCTTCATCCAGGTGACGATCGAACACGCCTGCCCCTATTACGACGATTCTTATGGGGTGAATTCAGCCAATGTGGGTCCCTACGGCGACGCCATCGTCACCGAACTCATCCCCTTTCTAGAAGCGAGCTTTCGGGCCATCGGAAAGCCCTGGGCGCGAGTCCTTTCGGGCGGCTCGACCGGGGGCTGGGTTTCACTGGCCATGCAGGTTTTTTACCCCGATTTCTTCGGCGGGACCTGGTCTTTTTTCCCCGACTCGGTCGATTTCCGCAAATACCAGATCGTCAACCTCTACGAGGATGCCAACGCCTATTACATCGAGCATGAATGGACCCGCGTGCCCCGCGGCGCCTGCCGGGACACGAGCGGCAACCTGATCTTTACCCAGGAGCAGGAGAACCTCTACGAAGAGGCAATCGGCGACCGCTTCCGTTCGGGCGGGCAGTGGGCCATCTGGAACGCGGTCTTCGCTCCCGTCGCCGAGGATGGCTATCCCAGGCCGCTTTGGGACCCGGCCACGGGCCGCATCGACAAGGACGCCGTCACCTGGGCCGGGGAGCGCTATGACCTGCGCCGTTTCCTGGAAAAGAACTGGCCGACGATCGGAGCGAAGCTCGCCGGCAAGATCCATGTGTACTGCGGCCGTATGGACAATTTCTACCTGAACGAGGCCTGCTACCTGCTGCAGGAGTCACTCGAAAAGATGGCCAATCCCCCCTATGGAGGCGAGTTTCGGTACGGTGACCGCGGCGGCCACGGTTGGAGCCCGTTTAAGGGCGACGAGCTCCTGCGGACCATGGCCGACCACATCCTGGCGACCTCGCCCGACAGTAAGAAGGACTGGGACTATTGACCGCACTCAACCGGGCCCTTTTGGCTCCGGGAATTATCTGGGTGTGACCGAAGAGGCGAGGAAAATCGACTTCGCCCAATTCACTTGGTGATCGTCCAAGTGTATCCGTTGTCCCCGAGGACTTCAATGCGGGTCGAGGCTAGGACTTCGCTCTGGCTCGGTCTTTTAGCCTCAAAAAGATGTTCCCCGTAGGGGACATTCTGGACCAAATCGCTTTCTTGGTCCGCGAGGTCAGTCTGGTAGGCGCCGTCTCCGTACACGCTGAGAGTTTCTCCGTAGTGATTGATGATCGTTACGCTGGCTGTGCTGCCTATCGTCCACGTATAGTTCGAAGTCGTTGTGGTTTCTACCGATACAGATTTGAGCAACGTTGCGGTCCCTTTTTTCTTGGCTTCCAGCGTATGTTTTCCCGCGGCCACGTTCTCGATGTAATAGTATTCCTTGCTTTCCAGATAAAACTGGTAAACTCCGTCCATATAAATATCCACAGCGATGCCGCAATTATTGCGGACGGTGATCGTAGGTTTCTCATCGGGAGTTGTCGAATTCTTGCAGCCGGACGATGCGAACAGGAAGATCCCCAGGCAAACGGCTGCCCCCAGAGCCCCTCCGACGATCTGCTTTCTCAGCCTGCCCATTGCGAATTTCACCTGGATCCAGAATATACGAATCTTGTCAATCCGTCAAACAGAGCTCCCCGGGGTTGTCTTACCCCCAGAGGTGATATTCCCCTTTCAAACATCACCTTTCGAATCCCCCCAAAAGATGATTGACCAGGGGCGGGGGCTGTGGGAATCTAGGTTCGGCTTCAGGCGAAATCCGTCCCTATGTCTTCGGACGGAAAGGTGAGAAAAGGCCGGACCGCGAAATGAGTATGAGCCTTAACCGAACGGCACTTTTTAGGACACAGACCGATGGAACAACAAGAGCCGCAGTTAGACAGGGCGCCCTATAAGAAAAAGGTCCTCATCGCGGATGATTCCCAAGTGGCCCTTTCTTCACTCGAGAAAATGCTCTCGAGCGGCCTCTTCCAAACCATCCGGGCTTCGAACGGCAAAGAAGCTTATGACAAGGCCCTCTGCGAGCTTCCCGACCTCATCTTGCTGGACGTCATGATGCCGGAGATGAACGGCTTCGAAGTGGCCAAGATCCTAAAAGAGGATTCACGGACCCGCAGCATCCCCATCATGATGGTCACGGCCCTGGACGATCCGGAGCACGAGCACGCCGGTCGGGAGGCCGGCGCCGAGGAGTACCTGGCCAAGCCGGTCCGACCGAGAGAGCTCCTCGCCCGGGCGAAATCTCTGATCGCCCTGCGACAGTACCGGGATCAACTGATCATCCGCAAGCACTCGCAGTGGTCCTTTATAGTGGACAAGCACTCTGACGACGCCGGCCCGGAGCCGCAGAAGGAACCGCCCTTGGTCCTTTTGGTCGAAGACAACGAGAGCGATGCCGAGCTGGTCCGGCACCTCCTGAAGGATCTTCCCCTCCGGCTCGAACGCGTGTCTAACGGCGCGGACGCGGTCGATCTCTGCCAGACGGGGAGAGTGGACCTGATGCTGCTGGATATCCTTTTACCCGGCCTGAACGGGTTTGAGGTCTGCCGCCAAGTCAAGAGCTCGGAAAAAGGCAAGGACCTCCCTATCGTCGTTATTACCTGCCTGGAGGATATGGACAGCCGGCTCAAATGTATCGAGCTCCAGACCGATGATTTCCTGGTCAAGCCGATCGTCGGCCGGGAGCTCCAGGCCCGGGTCAAAATCCTCCTGGAGAAAAAAAAGCAGCTGGACAGGCTGCGGTCCCATTATGAAGAGGCCTTGAACTCGGCCGTCGTCGATTGGCTGACGGGCCTCTACAATCACGGCTATTTCAAGAAATTCCTGGACCTTGAGATCAAGAAGTCTCTCCGCCAGAGATACCCCGTCACCCTGATCATGATCGATGTCGACAATTTCAAGGCTGTTAACGATGCCTATGGACATCCCACCGGGGACGTGATCCTCCAGGAACTGGCCCAGGTTGTCCGGAAGGCCGTCCGGGAAGTGGACTTGGTCGCGCGCTATGGGGGCGATGAGTTTGCCATCGTGCTTCCGTATTCGGACGGCCATGGCGCTCAGCGGGTCGCCCATAGGATCGGCGAGGCCATCAGGACGCACGGCTTCTCTCCGAAGGCCTCCGACAGGAAAACCTATCTAACCGTGAGCATGGGGGTGGCCGGGTATCCTGAGGATGCCGTTCATGTGGATGAACTCATACACAGCGCGGATCAAAGGCTCTACGAAGCCAAAATAAAAAGGAAAAACCAGATCTCCGCCTGAAGGCGCATCTTTCACAACGTCCTTCCCCCTGCTATAATTCACGCCCATGCTCAAGCCCCTGAAGATAGGCGAGGTCGAGGTCGGTTTTCCGGTGGTCCTCGCTTCGCTGGCCGGCTACAGTGACCTGGCCTACCGCCTGATCTGCCGCTCCTTGTCCGCGCCTTACTGCACGACCGAAGCCATGCTCGACCGGCAACTCCTGATGGAGAGCAAGCTCCTGCACAGGCTGGTCAGGCTCGACGGCGCCGACCACCCGGTGGCGGGACAGATCATGGGAACCGAACCGGCCGTCATGGCCCAGGCGGCGGCCACGCTGAGCCGGCTGGGCTTTGATGTCATCGACCTGAATTTCGCCTGCCCGGTCAGAAAAGTCCTGGCTCGGAAGCGCGGCGGGTACTTGATGGCTCATCCCGAACGCGGGCTGGACATCGTCAAGGCGGTTCTCGAAGCGGTCCCCGACCGGCCTGTCACGCTCAAGCTCCGCCGGGCCTTCCAGGAGACGGAGGCGAGCTCTCAGGCCTTCTGGAAGATCGCCCAGGGAGCTTTTCAGGCCGGCATCGCGGGCATCTGTGTCCATGCCCGCACCGTTGATCAGAAATACCGAGGGCCGGCCGATTGGGCCTTCTTAGCGCGTGTAAAGCGTGAGTTCCCCGATCGGACAATCATCGGCTCGGGGGACGTTCACACCGCTGCCGACGCTCTGAGGATGCTCGAACAGACTGGCGTGGACGGCGTCATGGCCGCCCGCGGGGCCATCGGCAATCCCTGGATCTTTCAGCAGGCCCGGGATATCGCCGCCGGCAGGGAGCCGCGCGCGCCGGGGATAGATGAACAGCGGGAGCTCATTTCCCGCCACTTCCGGCTGGCCTGTGACCTGGACGGCCCAAAGCGTGGGCTCAAAATCATCCGCAATTTCGGCATCTACTACGCCCGCCGGCATCCTCGCCCCGCGCAGGTCCGGGCGGCCGTCATCAAAGTCAGAAGCGAACGGGATTGGCAGGAGTGGATGGACGCCTTTTATAGCCACCCGGATGCTTGACAATCCCGGAAGATGTGGCTAGATTCGGCTCAAGGGAAGCCATGCCGCGGGAAGTCGTCTTGATAAACCGGGCTCCGGTGCTGACGCTCTGGGCGAGTGTTGTGGCCGAGCGGCTTGGTTATGATCACGAGGCCGCACTTTCCTTGGGCAAGGCACTAGCCGGGCTGAACGCCCAGTCCAAAGGACGCCATCTCGGCATCTACAAGCCGCCCCAAACAGTCGAGGGTTTGCCGCCGAAAAAAGCCCGGCGTGGAGAGGAATTCTGGATCGAACTTCTGGGACGTCCCATCCCGGCGACGCAGACCGCTGCAGGCGTGAGGGCCGTCGAGGGGGACCGCGCCATCGACCCCGCCGGAGTGGAGAGATATCTCCGAGGCAAGTTCGGGGAGGCGTTCGAGACAGTCTGCCGGGTCATGGATGACTTGGCCCGCGCCTTTTCTCCCAAGGAGCTGGCCGTCAGGGCCTTTTCTCTCTACGAGCATTTCCGGCCAGGTATCCCGGAAGGTGTGCGCGGCTGGGGCGCCAAGGGCGAACTGGACCTTGACCGGATTCGCGCCCTGTCTGATAAATCCTGAGGCGGCCGGCAGAAGGACTCATTGAACATACGCATGATAGCTGGCGATCAAGTGTCCCTCCCAAGGGAGTTCCTCCGATGAAGGCCATGATAATGACTCGGATCCGGGATCTCCGTGGCGACCGGAATCCTCTGGAAATGAGAAGAGTCCCGGATCCCGTGCCCGCACAAGGCGAGATTCTGCTCAGAGTCCTGGCCTGCGGCGTCTGCCATACCGAGCTCGATGAAATTGAGGGGAGGACGCCGCCGCCGCGGCTGCCGATCATCCCGGGGCATCAGGTCGTGGGCCGGGTCGAGGGAAAGGGCGGCGGGGTGGGTCGTTTCAAGAAGGGAGACAGAGTCGGGGTTGCCTGGATCTATTCGGCCTGCGGGAGATGCAAGTTCTGCCGCGGCGGGCAGGAGAACCTGTGCGCCGATTTTCGGGCTACGGGAAGGGATGTGGACGGCGGGTATGCGGAATACATGACTGTGGTCCAGGACTTTGCCTATGCTATCCCTGAGGTTTTTTCCGACGTCGAGGCCGCACCGCTCCTTTGTGCGGGCGCAATCGGCTATCGCTCACTGAACCTGACGGGTCTGCGAGACGGCCAGAGGCTCGGGCTGACCGGCTTCGGCGCGTCGGGGCACCTTGTCCTGCTCATGGTCAAGCACAAGTTTCCCAGGACGAGAGTCTATGTATTCGCCAGGGCCGAGAAGGAACGGGAATTTGCCCGGGAAATCGGGGCAGTATGGACGGGCGATCCTGACGAGGCCTCGCCGGAAAAGCTCGACGCCGTTATCGACACGACACCTGTCTGGAAGCCGGTGGTCGAAGCGCTGCGCAACCTGGACGCGGGCGGCCGCCTTGTCGTCAACGCGATCCGGAAGGAGAGCGTCGATCAGGACCAGTTGTTGAAATTGGATTATCCCTCTCATCTCTGGATGGAGAAGGAAATCAAGAGCGTCGCCAATGTGACGAGAGCCGATGTGACCGGATTTCTGACGTTGGCGGCCGAGATCCCGATCAAACCGGAAGTCGAAGTCTATCCCCTTGAAGATGCCAACAGGGCCCTACTTGAAATCAAGGAACGCCGGATCCGCGGCGCTAAAGTCCTCCGGATTTCCTAGCAGGAGAGGGCTGGCCCACGCCTTGTCTCTACTCTGTTTCTAGGTCTTTGGCCATGCGGGACAGGGTTTGATGGGGGTGGGCTTCCAGTCCTTGTCGACGGCGACGAAAACCACTTCGGCTTCAGTGACTCTCACCGTTTCCTGGCTGTCTGCCCGGGTGGCCTCGACCTCGATCTTGATGGTGATGGAGGTGCGGCCGACTCTGACCGTTTCGGTGTAGAAGCTAACCACGTCGCCCACAAAAACCGGCTTGTGGAAGACGACCTTGTCCATGGCCACGGTAACAAAATTATACGGGCCGCAGGTTTGGCGCGCTTGGACGGCGCCGGCCAGGTCGATATGGGTCAGGATGACGCCTCCAAAGATCGTGCCGTGTTTGTTGGTGTCGCGGGGGAGGAGTGTCACTCGGAGAGCGGGATCCCGGTATTCTTTCATGACGGTGGGCTCTTTCGTCAGCCTTTCCCTATATCACAGGCGGTTCGCGCGGTCAAACTAAAGGTGCCTTTTTTAATGACCTCTCGACCGCTCGGGCCGAGGCAGAGCAGGAGGTCGAGGGCAGAGAGGTTCGGCAGGAAGTCACCCCAGAACTGAGGATATTGCGGCGGGGAGTACCGCAAAAAGCGCAGCTTGATACCGGCCCGCTCGAATTGAGCGCACTCCAGCGATTTTTTTGAACCGTGCGGCAGAATCACTTCATCGGCCCGAAGCTTTTCAGCGATGGAGACGAGGAGGGGAGTGCCCTTTCCTGAAATCCCCAGGCTTGATTGAAGGACCATCTCGTTTTCGATGCCGAGGTGTCTTTTTAAGAGAGGCAGCAACCCGAGTGCCATCGTCATAAAGCTGTCATCAGCCTCATTGACAACGGCCTCGATATCCCTGAAGACAGCCTCGAAATAGAGGGACTTTCTGTAATAATGACCTAAAGTTGAAAGGAACTTCGAGGCCCATCTGGCCTTCTCATAGATCTCGAGATCCTTGATCTTTTGTCGGCCGCGACCTTTCCTCTTGAGCGGCACCGTGATCCAGACTTCTCCCTCCGGCCCTTTGAGGCGGTTCCGGTTGACGAAGGTGAACCCTCGGGCGAGCAGGGACTCATCGAGCAAGACCATCCGACCGGAGCGGAGAAGTCGGGCGAAGAACCCTCCCCAGGGGATGAACGCCGGCTGATTGAAGCTAATGATCATAAGCGGCCCAGAATTCTGCGCTCCCCATCCAGAGGGGAGGAAATTTCCCTCTTCACCCTCTCCTTTATCCTCTCCCATCAAGGGAGAGGAGCTTTTGGATGAATTGAGATTTTATACAGTTGAGAATTTGTGGATCGTCAGGCTTTTATAGACGGCTCCCGGCCGGAGGATGGTCGAGGGAAAATTCGGCTTGTTCGGAGAGTCAGGGAAGTGCTGTGTTTCAAGGCAGAAGCCGTAATGCTTCGAGTAGGCTTTGCCGCCCTTACCCGTGATCGTCCCATCCAGGAAATTCCCGGAGTAGAACTGGAGGCCCGGCTCGGTCGTGCTGATCTCCATGACCCGGCCGCTCTTTGGCTCGAACACACGCACTGCCAGGTCCATCATCCCGCCACCGCTCCGCAGGACGAAATTGTGATCATACCCGCCTTCGACTTGGCCGATGCGTTCGCCGATGCTATGCGGGGTCGTGAAGTCGAACGGCGAGTCCTTGACCGGCCGGACCTCACCCGTCGGGATCAGCCCGTCATCGACCGGAGTGTAGGCATCGGCGTTGATCGTGAGTTCGTGACCCAAAACATTGCCTTCGCCGGCCAGGTTGAAGTAGCTGTGGTGGGTCAGGTTGACGGGTGTGGCCTTATCCGTTGTGGCCTCATAGGAGATCCTCAGCTCATTGGCGTTTGTCAGTGTGTAGACGACCGTGATGTTGAGGTTCCCCGGATATCCTTCTTCGCCGTCTTTGCTGAGATAGTTGAACTTGACGCCGACATCGCCTTCCCCCCGCATGGGCTCGGCCTTCCAGACGACCTTGTCATAACCTTTGATTCCTCCGTGGAGATGGTTTTCACCGTTGTTCGTGGCCAGCCGGTAGGTGGCACCGTCTAGAGTAAACCGCCCCTTGGCGATACGGTTCCCGTAACGGCCGACGGTCGACCCAAAGTAAGGATTGTTTTTGATGTATCCGTCGAGCGTATCATATCCCAGCACGATATCGCCCGGTCTTCCGGTCCGGTCGGAAACCTCGAGCGACACCAGCGTCGCTCCGTAGGTCATGACGCATGCCTTGAGGCCCTTGCCGTTGGCCAGAGTGTAGATCTCGACGGCCGTTCCGTCCGGCATCCAGCCGAAAGGTTGTTTTTGAACATTCATGGCTGTCCCTCCTTCCGCAGGTTCCCCGAGTGCCGCCGGTGTTGGCAGCCCAGCTTTGTTGCCTTTGCAGGCGGTGAGTCCCATGAGCGCGAGGAGACCGAACGCACCGACTGCGATTATTATGGTCCGTCCTTTCACTCGTTCCTCCAGTCCGGTGTTGGCTTTTCTACTCTGTTTCGTTCATCCTACTTTATCCCTGTCCAATTTTCAAATTCAGGCCTTGACATTGGGTTGGGTTTTTACTAACTTCTCCAAATAGGAGGATGAGAGGACGCG
>Ga0153916_10002854_pt1 | contig 12678 bp, 13 predicted proteins | sample Opewatmetagenome_FD_109642 | JGI IMG/M metagenome (GOLD analysis project Ga0153916, IMG submission 109642) | Freshwater wetland microbial communities from Ohio, USA - Open water 3 Core 3 Depth 4 metaG | ecosystem: Environmental > Aquatic > Freshwater > Wetlands | place: USA: Ohio, Lake Erie...
ATGGCGGTGTTCACTGCCGAGGAGCCGCCGACGACGCGACCGCGCGCGAAGGGGACGGTGCGGCTGGTCGAGCTGGGCGTGTAGCGGAGGCCCCAGTCGTGGTCGAAGAAGGAGCCATGGTTGACGTTCCGGAGGTCTTCGGGCAGGGCCTCCACATTGGGGTAGTCGGGGCCGGACTCCACGAGGAGGACGCGGATGCCGGGCTCCTCGCTGGCGCGGGCGGCGACAACGCTGCCTCCGGTGCCAGCACCCACCACGATGAGGTCGTAGTCGTAGGGCATGGTGAGGATTATAGGGGCGGGGAACCCAGAGCCAAGAACCCAGGATCCGGCGGTGAAACAAAGAACAAGGGAACAAAGAACAAAGGGCGGCTGGCGCTTGTCCTCGGTTCCAGGTTGCGGGCGGGGGTCCTCCGACCGCGCCCCAATAATTAATTCACTCTCGAACTTATCATAGGGCTTCCCAAATGGCCGAGAATTATCCATGAGGGACCTCCGGCCGGTGCGCCGATGGGGAGCACCATGGAACGACGCAAGAGCCTGAACCGGTTGCTGGAGGCGGACCAGCGATACTGGCGGGACGTCGTGCGGTTCCGCTGGGCGGCGGTCGGCAGCTACTACGCGATGATCGCGGCGGGCGTCCTGCCGTGGTCGATGCCGTGGTTCGCGCTGGCGTCGGTCGTGCTGATCGGCAACAACCTGGGCTACACGATCTACCGGGGCAAGGACCTGACGTACAGCTGGTACCAGGACGTTGCCGGGTACCTGGACGTGATCTCGGTCTCGCTGATCCTGATCAGCATCGGCACCATCGAGCATCCGATGTGGGTGGCGTACGTGCTGATCGTGCCGGCGGTGGCGAACTTCAAGCGGCCCGTGTACAACGCGATCTTCCTGGGGTTCGTGCTGGCGGCTTTCGCGACGGTCTATGTGATCGCGGACGTGGTGGACGGCGGGGGCGCCTCGCCGGCGATCGCGGCCGTGATCGGGATGCTCCTCGCGCTGACCGGCGTGAACTCGGTGATGATCAGCGCGAACAACCTGCGCCTGCGCGACGTCATCGAGATCCAGGCGAGGACGGACCCGCTGACGGGGCTGGCGAACCGGCGGCGGCTGTTCGAGGTGCTGGGAGGGCGCGCGCAGGGCAGCACGCTCCTCGGCGTGATGATGATCGACCTCGACGATTTCAAGACGCTGAACGACGAACAGGGGCACATCACCGGGGACGGCGTGCTGGCGACGCTGGGCGAGCTGCTGGCGGGGATCGCGCCGGAGCGCTCGCTGGCGGCCCGCTACGGCGGCGATGAGTTCGTGCTGCTGACGGAGCTAGCGAGCCCGGCCGAGGCGGAGCGGATCGCGGACTACGTCGTGAGGGCGGGGCAGACGCGGCTGGGCGTCGGACTGAGCGTCGGCGTGGCGCTGTGGCCGCAGGACGCCGAGACGCCGGAAGCGGCGCTGCAGCTCGCCGACGGCAACCTGCGGGCGGCGAAGGCGGACGGCAAGGCGCGGGCGCGGCTCGGCAAGGCGGCGTGAGGCCCTGACTTATCCCCTCGCCACGGCGAGCCTTCGGCCGACCCCTCCGCTGAAGGGAAGCAACTGTCGAGCTCGGCGAAGCGCGCGACGGTCTGTCGCTATCGCTCCAGCACTTCGGCGCCGTCGTCGCGCGCCGGGTCGCGTTCGGGCAGGACGTCATCGACCCAGCCGCCGGTCTTCCATGCCGGCACGGGGGTCTTGCACTCGGTCTTCGGCACGAAGCGGGAGCGCTGCACCAGTCTGTACCGGTGGATGTAGCGGGGGCAGTTGGGGAACACTTCGCGGGCGTTGACGCGGACGATGAACTGCGCCTCGGGGTACTCCGACATGAGCGGGTCGTCGCGGTCGATCGTCGCCTCGCCGTTGAGGCGCATGCGCCACTGGTTCTCGAAGTCGATGAAGAGGATGCCGACCTGACGGGTTTTGAGCACGTTGCCCATCGAGAGGTACATGCCGTTGCCGTCGTAGCTGGGGAAGGCGATGGTGTGGTCGTCGAGGACGCGGACGAAGCCGGGGTCGCCGCCCTTGTAGGAGCAGTTGACGTGGCCATGCTCGTCGACCGTGGCCAGGAAGAACATGTCCATGCATTCGATGAACGCCCGGTCGTGCTGGTCGATGAAGTCCTTGACGACCTCGCCGACGCGGTCGGCGAGGCGGCGCGTGTCGAAGGCATCCTGGAGCTGGCGGCTGCCGTCGTGGTAGATGTCGGCCACGGATCACCTCTTTCAGCGCGCGGCGGATATATGCAGCGGCCCGCTGATGGTCAGCGGGCCGATCGAGCGTAGGCTCCCGCGGAGGGGGCTGTCAACAGAGGCGCGGCGGCACAGGCGCTCGGCCGGCAGCGCGGACGATCATTGCAGGAGGCCGCGGACATCGTCCGCCATGTCGGCCGGCGTGCGTCCGTAGGGGATCTTCATGGCGAGCCGGCCATCCTTGCCGAGCACGTAGACGGAAGAAGGGTGCGTGACGCTATAGCCGGCCGGACTGCCGGGATCGGCCTCGCGCTGCACCTGCGCGCCGAACTCCACCCACACAGTCTCCAGCTCCGATTTGCTCCCGCTGAGGCCGATGAACGTCGGGTCGAAAGCGCGGACGAACTCCTTCATCACAGGCGGCGTGTCGGCGTCGGGGTCGGCGGTGACCATGACGAAGGCGACCTGGCCAGCCTGGGCGCCGAGCTGCTTCCTCACGTCCTTGAAGTTGATGAGGGTCGTGGGGCAGATGTCGGGGCAGTGGGTGTAGCCGATGTAGATGAGGCGCACCTTGCCGTTGGCGTCGCTGAGGCGAAACGGCCTGCCGTCCTGGTCGGTGAGCGTAAAGTCGGCGATGTCCTTCGGCGGGTCGTAGACGTGGGGCTTGATCTGCGAGGGCGGCGCCGCGGAGTCGTGGGTGTGGCCGCCGGAGCCGCCGCCCATCGCCGCGCCGGCCACCATGAGCACCATGCCGCCGAAAATGGCGAGGGCGACCGGGAAGGCGATCAGCACGGGAAGGGGAACCTTGGGCTTCTGTTGCACCCTTGCAACCTACCGAGCGCGAGCGCAGATCGGAACAGGCCGATCGGACAGATTGCCGCCGTGAGGCGCGCGGACCTGGGGAAACCTGTGCCGCCGTCCTCCCGGTCGGCGGAGGACGGCGGCGGGAGACGCACGGGGAAGGGGCGGGACGGCGGTTACGCTTCGGCGTGGGCAGCGGCGGGCGCCGAGGAACCGTTCTGGCCGACGAACCGCGCGAAGACGGTCCAGACGATGAGGCCGAAGGCGAACAGCTCGACGTCCTGGAACCAGATCAGGACGCGCATGGAGTGCCAGTCGACGTAGTGGCGGCCGCCACCGACGGTGACGTCCGCGGTGGTCGCAAGCATCACCGGGACGACGATGCGGGTGACGGCGACGAGGGTGGCCCAGAAGGCGGCCCAGCGTGTGCTGCCGTCGGCGTTGAAAAGCCAGACCGCGGCGCCGACGCCGAGCAGGTAGGGCATGAGCGACGCGAGGACGTCATCGCGCGGCACCCAGCCGGTGCCGTAGGCGAGGCCCAGCTCTGCGCCGGCGTGGAGTTGCATGCCCATCTCGAAGTAGATGGCGAGCGGCACCGAGATCAGCGACGAGAGGGCGATCCAGACGAACGGCATGTACCAGCGATGCAGGAATTCCCATGTCATGACGCGGACATCGTACGGAGGGGCGAGGAGGCGCGTGTATCAGGGAATACCCGCTGTTTTGGCCGCGCCGACGGGCGTTCGCCCGCTTGAACCTTAACGGGGCGGGGATAGACTGTTTACTACCGAAGAAACTGTCTCTGGCTCATCGACACCACGGAAGGAGTCTCACGATGTCCCGACCCATTGCCCACCCGCTCGTCTCCCGCGCGCTCCGCACGATCGACCGCCTGTCGCCGCCGGCGACCGTCGAGGCGCACTGCGACATCCCGTGCGGGATCTACGACCCGCACCAGATGCAACTGGCCGCGCTGACGATCATCCGCATGAACCAGCTCATCGAGGCGCTGGCGCCGGGGCCGGACAACGCGTATCACAACTCGATGGCGCGATACGTGGCGGTCAAGGAGGAGCACGCGGAGCTGCTGAAGAAGGAAGTGCGCGTCATCTGGGGCGACTACTTCAAGCCGGAGCACCTGGAGAAGCACAAGGACCTGCACACGACGGTCTGGAACATCCTCAAGCTCGCGGGCAAGTGCCGCCAGGAAGTGAACATGGCGGCGGCGCAGGAGCTGCTGGGGTCGGTGCAGAAGTTCGCGGAGATCTTCTGGGACACGAAGGGCGCGAAGCCGCACCGCCAGGCCTCGAAGCAGGGCGCGGCCGGCGGCGAGCTGGTCTACCCGGACGCCTAGGCCGGCGGGATCCTGATGCGCTGGCTGCGCCGGATGCTGGGCCTCGCGCTGGCGACGGCGTTTGTGGCGCAGGTCTTCGGCTTGGCGCGTCGCTGGCCGGTGACGCGCTACGTCGTCGAGGGGCCGAGCATGGAGCCGGCGTACCGCGCCGGCGACCGGCTGCTGGTCAACCGTCTCGCTTACCTGCGCCGACCGCCGGCGCCGGGCGAAGTGGTGGTGCTGGGCGACCCGGAGCGGCCCGGACACTTGCTGCTGAAACGCATCGCGACGGCCCCGGAGGGCGATCCGGGGCCGTCGTACTGTTACGTGCTGGGCGACAACGCCGCAGCCAGCCGCGACTCGCGCAGCTTCGGGCCGGTGCCGCGCAGGCTGGTGGTCGGGCGGGCGTGGCTGCGGTACTAGGCCGAGTCCCAGGCAGGGTTGTGCCAGGCACGGGTAAGGGCGCGGGCGGGGCGCCCGCTCGATGCGGCGCGCCCGGGCTTGAGGGCCGGAGGGCGTCCTGTCAAGCTTCCCGCGGCCGTTGACATATTCCAGGTGCTTCACGTTACCTGTCCGCCACGGCCGAAGATGTTAATGATGGACAGTGCCGGTGCTCATGTGATGGCCCAATGATGGGGGAGCAGGCGGTCCCCGCGCCGCGGCGCTTCGAAGGCGAGCAGGAGCTCGCGGAAGCATTGCGCTCGCACGACGCGGAGGCCTGGCGGCAACTGTTCGAGGAGCAGTATCAGCGGGTGTACCACTACGCCTACCTTCGCACGGGCAACGCGGCCGAGGCCGACGACGTCGCGTCGAGCGTGTTCGTCGAGGCGGTGAAGGGCATCCAGTCGTTCCAGTACCGGGGCGCGCCGGTGGCCGCGTGGCTGTTCCGGATCGCGCACAACGAGACGGTGGACGCGCTGAAGCGGCGCTCGCGCGGCGCGACGAGGTCGCTGGACAACCCGGCGGCGGGGGAGCGGCTACAGGCGCGCGACGAGCAGACCTCGCGCGACGACTGGCGCGACGCGGCGGACGCGCTGGGCCGGCTGAAGCAGGAGCACCGGGAGGTGCTGACGCTGCGGCTGGTCGAAGGGCACAGCGTGCAGGAAGTGGCGCGCATGCTCGGGAAGAGCGAGGGCGCGGTGAAGGTGATGCAGATGCGGGCGCTGAAGGCGCTGCGCGCGAAGATGGGATCGTGACGGGACGATGAGCGACGAACTGACGCGGCAGGAGATCGTCGACCGATGCATCGAGCGGCTGCTCGACGGCGAGTCACCGGACGACATCCTGGCGTCGTACCCGGGACGGGGCGCCGAGCTGCTGCCGCTGCTGAAAGCGGCGGGCGCGCTCGTGCGGGCGCCGGCGCCGCAGCCGTCGCCGGCGGCGCGCAGCCTGGCGATGTCGCGCATGCTCGCGCAAGCGGCAATGGAGGCGCAGCAGCAGAAGCCCGAAGGCGTCTTCGCCTGGCTGGGCACGATGCGCGCGCGGCAGCTGGCCTTTCAGGCGGTCGCGGTGGCCGGGGCGGTAGTGCTGTTCGCCGGGCTCGGCATCGGGGCGTCGGCCGCGACCGGCACGACGCCGGAGCCGGTACGCACGCTGTTCCACCTCCCGAACAACTCGCCGGGGAACGTGCGTCTCAGCGGCGCCGTCCTCTCGGCGAGCGACAGCGCGGTGGTGATCGATACCGCCAGCGGGCAACGGACGATCGTGCTCGGCTCGTCGACGGTGCTGCGGCGCGGCGACGGGCGCATCGAGTGGAGCGACCTGCACGCGGGCGAGACGGTCGACGTCAGCGCGACGGAGCGCGACGGCCAGGTCGTCGCCAAGCAGGTCAGCGCGGAGGCGGGGGACCCGGGGCCGGCGCAACCCGCGGGGGAGGGGACGCACGGACGAGGCGAGGAGCAGGGCACGGGTACGCCGCGCGGCGACCAGACACCGGAGGATCACGGCGGCGGCGACGGTCTGACGCCGCGGTCATTCGGGCAGCCCGACGCCTCGACGACGCCAAGCGGCCAGGACGACGACCATCACGGCTCCACGCCGCAAGCGACGAAGTCGCCCGAGGTCGAAGGAGGCCGCACGCCGGAGCCGACGCAGTCGCCCGAGCAGGAGCACGACGGCACGCCGGACCCAACGCAGACACCCTCGTCCGACTCGGGCGGCGACCACTAAGCACCCGACCGACGGGCCCACGCCCGCCATGCCACAATCCTCTCGACGGTCGCCGGCAGCGCGTGCCAGACTGAAGGTATCCGCCGCCGGCAGGAGGCCAGCATGGCACCGCCCAACAACCGGCTGATGATCGCCGTCGCCTCGCGCGCGAACACGTTCTGGTACCGCCTGACTGGCGGGCTTATCGGCGGGAGATTCGGCGGGGCGCCGATCCTGCTGTTGACAACCACGGGACGGAAGAGCGGTCGCGCGCGCACAACGCCGCTGCTGTACCTGCGCGACGGCGACAACATCGTCGTGGTCGGATCGAACGCCGGGGACGACCGCGACCCCAACTGGTGGCGCAATCTGAAACACAACGCACGTGCGACGGTGGAGATCGGCAGGCGGCGGACGGCGGTACGCGCGCGGCACGCGAGCCCCGAGGAGAAAGCGCGCCTCTGGCCCGAGCTGACCCGCATGTACCCGGATTACGACGCGTACGTGAAGCGCACCTCGCGCGAGCTGCCGGTGGTCATCCTGCAGCCCGAGGGGCCAACGCCGGAGCTGTAGGGGATCGCGTTCGCACACGGTGAACCTAACCCCCTTCCCTTCAGGGAAGGGGGAACGCTCGCCATCCATGCAGCTATTCTTCCCAGCCCTCCGGCGCGTCGGGCATCCAGGCGATGCCGAGCAGGGCGTCGCCGCGATCGCGGTTGACCTCGCGGAACACCTCCCACTCGTGCGGCTCGACGTCGCCCATGTCGACCACCGGGTAGCCGATCGGCACGCCGCTGCCGTGGCAGACGAAGGTGCGGGGGTCGAAGTCCAGCACGCCGTAGGCACCGGCGATCGCCTGGCCGACTTCCTGCTGCCATTGCGTGGGCACGATGCCGGGCTTCGGCACGACGCTGGGCATGCGGGTCATGCCGCGGAAGCTGGCCGGATGCGCCATACGGCCGCAGCCGAGCCTGCGGGCGCCGGGCACGACCTCGGCACCGCCGACGGCGGTCATGCGCTCCAGCGTGCCGAACAGGTGGCGCCGCCGGAACTCCGGCGCGATGCACGACATGCCGGCGAGGTGCACGGGCGTCGCGGGAAGCCGTGGCAGCTCGAGGACGCGGTGCTCGCCAAGGGCATAGCCGACGAGCCGGCCGTCGTGCCACGCCAGCGCGACCCACTTCAACGTGTGGAACGACTTGTCGAGATAGGCGTGGTTGGCCTCGCGGTAGCTGGCGTCGAAGAGGGCGTGCATGTCGGCGCGGTCGACGTCGGCGATCGCGACCGAGGCGACGGTGCGGAATTGGAGATCGGGGTAGGGGTCGGCGGTCATGGACTCAGTATGAGTGTGGGCGTGTGGTGGTGTAAATGTGGCGGAACGAGAACATGAGTACAGACAACAGACCGGCGGATGATCGCCGCCGTCCCCAAGTCACCTCAACAGCGATCGGGCGAGCGGATCAGAAGGCTTTGAACTCGGCGAGCCAGATCATGACGGGGATGAGGAAGAGGATGACGAGGCAGAGGACGACGGGGACGTTGTCGTTGAGCAGCTCCTGCAGCTCATCGGTCGGCTTGCCGCGCTTGCGGGACTTGGCGGCCTCGATCTCGATGCGGTTGAGGGCGTGGCCAAGGAGCGGCACGCAGAGCAGCAGGACGAGGAGGTACGTGACCTCCAGGGCGAGCAGCCAGCCCGTGGTGATGAAGTTGTAGCCGGCATCGGCTGCCAAGAAGATGCCGGTCGCACCAACGGCGATGGTGCCAGGGAGGAGCGCGAGCTTGTGGCCGGAGGTCGCGTCCTCGAATGCGGCGAGGCGGCGGGCGGCATCGGTTTCGCCCCAGCCGCGCCACAGCGGCACCATGACGGCGCCGAGCCCGGCGGTCATCAAGAAGAGCGAGAGAAAGTGGAGGGCCCGGAGGATGTCCTCGCTCGTGTTACGCCCCCCCGGCGCCACCGGCGGCGACCCTGGGCCGCTCGTTGGAGAGCAGGCCCGCGGCGCGTCCGGCCTGCAGCGACTTCGCCGTGCCGACGAACTCGCGGAAGAGGGGCTGCGGTCGGTCGGGCCGCGACCGGAACTCCGGGTGGAACTGGGAGCCGAGCATGAACGGGTGGTCGACCAGCTCCATGATCTCGACGAGGCTACCATCCGGGGACGTGCCGCTGGCGATCAGCCCCGCCTCGGCGCACTGCTCACGATACTTGTTGTTGAACTCGTAGCGGTGGCGGTGGCGCTCGACAACCTCGTCGACGCCGTACGCGGCGGCAGTCTTCGTGCCGGGCACGAGCACGCAGGGGTAGCCGCCGAGGCGCATCGTGCCGCCCTTATCCTCGATGCCGAGCTGCTCGCTGAGCATGCTGATCACCGGGTGCGGCGCCTGGGCGTTGAACTCCGTGGAGTTGGCGCCAATGAGACCGAGGACATGGCGCGCGTACTCAATCACCATGATCTGCATGCCGAGGCAGACGCCCAGGTAGGGGATGCGGTTCTCGCGCGCGTAGCGCGCCGCCTCGAGCTTGCCCTCGATGCCACGCTCGCCGAAGCCCGGGCAGACGAGGATGCCATCGACGCCCTCGAGCAGCGCGCCCACGGGCTCCTGCTCGAGGCGCTCTGAGTGCACCCAGCGGATGTCGACCGTCACCTGATGCGCGATGCCGGCGTGGATCAGCGCTTCCTTGATCGACAGATAGGCGTCGTGCAGCTCCACGTACTTGCCGACGACGGCGACGGACACGCTGCCGGTCGGGTTCTGCAGGCGATCGACCATCTGGCGCCAGCCGGCGAGGTCGCGCGGCGAGGCGTCGAGCCGGAGCAGCTCGATCACGTAGTCGCCGAGGTTTTCGTCCTGGAGGACGATGGGCACCTGGTAGATGCTCTCCATCGTCGGCAGCGAGATGACGCCGCGCTCCTCGACGTCGCAGAAGAGGGCGATCTTGCGGCGGATCTCGGCGGTGACCTCGTGGTCGGCGCGGCAGAGGATGATGTCGGGCTGGATGCCGGCGCTGCGCAGCTCGCGGACGGAGTGCTGCGTCGGCTTGGTCTTCAGCTCGTTGGTGGAGCCGACGTGGGGGAGGAAGGTGACGTGGATCGAGAGGGTGTCCTCGGGCCGCTCCTCGCGGCGGATCTGGCGGATCGCCTCCAGGAAGGGCTGGCCCTCGATGTCGCCGACGGTGCCACCGACCTCGACGATGACGACCTGTGCCTCGGTCTCGCGGCCGATCTGGCGGACGCGGGCCTTGATCTCGTTGGTGACGTGGGGGATGGCCTGGATGGTGCCGCCCAAGAACTCGCCCTTGCGCTCCTTCGCGATGACGGCCTGATAGATCTGGCCGGTGGTGACGGAGCTGGCCTTGGTGAGCTCCTCGTCGATGAAGCGCTCGTAGTGGCCGAGGTCGAGGTCTGTCTCGGCGCCGTCGCTGGTGACGAAGACCTCGCCGTGCTGGTAGGGGGACATCGTGCCGGGGTCGACGTTGAGGTAAGGGTCGAGCTTCTGGATGGAGACGGAGACGTCGCGGCTTTTGAGGATGCGGCCGAGGGCGGCTGTGGTAATGCCCTTGCCGACGGAGCTGACCACCCCACCGGTCACAAAGATGTACTTTGGCATGCTCTCCCGCGGGGCCGAGGGGCCGGCACAAAGCAAATGGCGGCACCTTCGGGGGATGCCGCCCACCAAGAATATTAGCGGAGCGGGCGGGCGCTCACAAGGCGGACGGCGCGTAGGGCGCTGGACAAACGGTCACGCGTCGCGCGCCGGCGCGGCGGCGGTGTGTGGCCGATCCAATCTCCGGCGGATCGGGTTGCGGCGGCTCCGGCATCGCTGGCGCCTGCCGCGGTGGTCTGCCTAAATGGATCGCAGGTCCTTCGACGCCGGATGCTCCGCCCTCCCGCAGGCGCGCGGCCCGGTCGGGACGACAGGAATGGAGCGCCGGTGGGCAGGATCACCCGCATCGAGTACAAGTGGCTGGTGGCGATCGTCTTTCTGTTCGGTCTGTTCATGGACCTGATGGATACGACGATCGTGAACATCGCGATCCCCAGGCTGCGCCACGAGTTCCACGCCAGCACGTCGGCCGTGGAGTGGACGGTGACGGGGTACCTGCTGAGCCTGGCGGTGTTCATCCCGGCCGCGGGCTTCCTCTCCGACCGCTACGGGACGAAGCGCATCTTCCTGACGGTGGTAGCGCTGTTCGTGGCCGGGTCGGCGGCGTGCGGGCAGGCGCACTCGCTGCCGGAGCTAGTGGTCTTCCGCTTCGTGCAGGGGATGGGCGGCGGCATGATGACGCCGGTGGGCACGGCGATGCTGTCGCGCGAGTTCCCGGGCGCTGAGCGTGCCAAGGCGTCGGCGATCATCTCCATACCGGTGGTGCTGGCGCCGACCCTGGGGCCGGTGGTCGGCGGCTTCCTGATCGACTACGTGAGCTGGCGCTGGATCTTCTACGTGAACCTGCCGGTGGGCGTCGCGGGCTTCCTGTTCGGGCTGCGGGTGCTGAAGGAGCACAAGGAGGAGTACGCGCAAAGGGGGTTCGACATCCTGGGACTGGTCACGGGCGGCGGCGGGGCGGCGATGCTGCTGTACGCGCTGTCGCGCGCCGGCGAGGATGGCTGGACGTCGCGGCACGTGATGGGCTTCGGGCTGGGCGGGCTGGCGGTGCTGGCCCTGTTCGCCGTTATCGAACTGACGATCGCGAACCCGATCCTGGACCTGCGGCTGTTCAAGCGGTGGCTGTTCACATCCGGCAACCTGATGATGGCACCGGCGTTCGGCGCGTTCGGCGGGTTCATCCTCATCCTCACGCTGTTCCTGCAGGATGTGCAGGGCTACTCGGCGTTGCGGGCGGGATTGATCCAGGCGCCGGGCGCGCTCGGCACCGCGATCTCGCTGCCGCTGGCGAGCCGGCTGTACCCGACTATGGGGCCGCGGCGAATGCTGATGATCGGCTTCGGGTTCGCGGCGTTGACGATCCTGCCGTTCATCACGCTGGACCTCAACACGCCGATCTGGCTGACGATCTTCTTCCTGTTCCTGCGCGGGATGCCGTTCGCGTTCGCGGCGGTCGCGTCCCAGACCATCATCTACGGGCCGCTGGAGAGCGCCAAGCAGGGACCAGCGTCGTCGATCTACAACACGCTGCGGCAGGCGGCGGCATCGTTCGGCGTGGCGCTGATCATCACGATCAGCGTTGACCGGGCGCGCGCGCACGCGGCGGCGGCGGCGGCGAGCCAGCATCTCTCGGCAGCTACGCCCGAGATGCTACGGCACGCGGCAGTGATGGCCGATCACGAGGCGTTCCTCGCGGTCGCGGCGCTGCTGGCGGTGCCGTTCCTGCTGACGTTCTTCATCAACGACAAGGCGGCGCAGGAAACGCTGAGGCGCCGCGTGGGGGAGGTCGTCACGGCGGTCGAGTAGGCCACATGGCATCGACCGTAAGGCGCTCGAGGGCCACAATCGCCGCATGACGAAGGGCGCACGCGCACCGCTCCGCATCGACCTCGCCGGGGGCTGGACCGACGTGCCCGCGTTCGCCGATACGGAGGGCGGCTGCGTCGTCAACGTGGCGATCAACCGGTACGTGCGGGCGACGCTCGAGGACGACACGGTAGCGTGCGCGCACGAGGTGCGGGCGGGCGGGCTCGGCTCATCGGCGTGCGAGCACGTGCTGGAGGCGGCGCTGCGCCATCCGGACGCAGATCTGGACGAGATCGCGGAGGTGGCGTTCGCGGCGGAGTGCGCGGAGGGCGTGCCGGGCGGGCGGCAGGACCAGTACGCGGCCTGCTACGGCGGCCTGAGCTACATGACGTTCAGGCGTCCATCGGCGAAGGCAGGGGCGGTGGCGATCGAGCGGCTGCAGATGCCGGAAGCGCACTTGGCGGCGCTGCAGAATCGGCTGGTGCTGGCCGACAGCGGCGTGGCGCGGCTCTCCGGGGAGATCCACGCGGCGGTATGGAGCGCGTACGCGCGGCACGACAACCAAGTCACGGGCGCGTTGCTGGCGCTGAAGCAGTACGGCAGGGCGATGCGCGACGCGATCACGGGCAGCGACTTCGGAGGTATCAAGCACGTGCTGAACGAGAACTGGACGCAGCAGAAGCGGCTGCACGCGTCGGTGACGAACGAGACTGTGGAGTCGATCTTTGCGCTGGCGATGAAGAGCGGCGCGTCGGCGGGGAAGGCA
>Ga0153916_10002855_pt1 | contig 12678 bp, 10 predicted proteins | sample Opewatmetagenome_FD_109642 | JGI IMG/M metagenome (GOLD analysis project Ga0153916, IMG submission 109642) | Freshwater wetland microbial communities from Ohio, USA - Open water 3 Core 3 Depth 4 metaG | ecosystem: Environmental > Aquatic > Freshwater > Wetlands | place: USA: Ohio, Lake Erie...
CGGCCGACGCGGGTCGGCGATGATCAGGGGTATGCGCGAGCTATCGTCGACGATCACGCTATTGCCCTGGCCCCAGGTCTCCCGCTCGAAAAATTCCATGCCGTGATCGCTATAGATCACGACAATGGTGTTGTCGGTCAAACCACACTGGTCGAGATGATCCAGGGTGCGCGCAACCTCGTCGTCAAAATTGCGCACACAGCCGTCGTACAGGTTCAAGACCTGCTCAAGGTCAAAAAACTCCTTGCCTTGCTTCTGGCGCTGAATCACTTCGAAAGGCTCATTGAGGCCGCTCATGACGAACTTAGAACACCCGGAGTACGCCTTGGGCGCGTATTGGGTGTAGTACGGGTATTCGGAACCGAAAGGCGCATGCGTAGCAGACATGAACACGTTCAGAAAAAATGCATCCCCCTCCCGGGCACACCTGCTGATAGCGCCGCGTGTGCGCCTGCCCAGCTCGGATGTCATCGGAACACCGGCCAGATAGTAGAGCTCAGGCAAGAAGCGGTGGCCAAAATCGTTATGGGTAAACAGCGACAAAAACAGGCGAATGTCCTTCGGTCCCTGGCGGATAAGATAGCGGATATTCCACTGGTCCTGTGGCAGGTCGACTTCGTCAAAGCCAAACGGAAACTTACCTAAATCCGAGCCACACCAGTCGCTAATGGCGATCGTGCGGTAGCCGTGCGCCTGCAGCACATGCGGGAGCGGTGCGCGGCCCAGGTCGGCGGCGTCCACGGTGGAAAAGTTGTCGCGTATGCCATGGCTATGCGGCCACTGCCCGCTCAATAACGAGGCAAGGCTGGGAGCCGTGCGCGCGCACGGCACGAAGCACTGTTGAAACAAGGCGCCGCGACTTGCCAACAAATCGAGTGCGGGGGTCAAGCCGCGCACATTGCCATTCACTCCGAGACGGTCGGAGCGCAAGGAATCAACCCCAATCATCAATATGTTGGGCCTATCTGCACGCTGCCCGGAAAGAACCGGCTGCGGCTCCTTTCCCACCCGCCACAGCGCGGCTGGAAGCAAAAATGCGGCAGCCGCCGCAAGCAGCCCAAGCGCAAATTCCGCTTGGCTTTGCAGCCCTAGACGCACGCCGCCCGCTAGCGCCGAAACGGCGAACACCAACAGCAATGCGTGGTTGGCCGCCACGATCCGGCCCGGTGTCAAGCGTGCCCACAGCGGATAAAAACGGCTCATCCGGTAGTTCGAAGAAGCCTCTATGCTGCCGGGGATGTGCAAAAGATGGCGGCACAACTGCAAGCCTGTCGCCAGCCCAACTCCCGCCAGCCCAAAGCCTGCTGCAACCCAGCGCTGCATGGGAAGCCCAAGGGCCGCTGCCAGGGAAAAATAAAAGGTGATGCCCGCCAGCGCCATCAACAAGCACAGCACGAAAGCCCAGAAGCCCAGGCGAGACAAGGCGTACAAGGAATAAGGCAGGTAGTAACGCAATATCTCCGACTTGAGTTGCGGGCCGGTGCGCGAAAAATTCAGCGCCGACTTGACCAGCAAAGCAGCCACACACAGCGCAGCGACACCAGCCGCAACAGGCAGCGCCTCCGCCGCCATTGGCCTTGCCCACCATGCCGCCAAGCTGCCAAGCACCGCAGGCACGGCAACACGCGCCCATAGCGGAAAACCGTCGCCATGCGCCGCAGACCGAGACGCCCGGGCAGAGGCATTGGCCTCAAACAACCCTTTGATCTCGCCCAGAGCTGCTGCGGTTCGGGTTAGGTAAAAGCGACGCCGGTCCGACCCCAATGACATCAGCGCATTGGCACCATAGGTCGCGAGCTTGCGCCACACATAGGCGGGCATCTTGCCGGTGCCCGGCCCCAGGCGCGCGGCCGCGAAAGTGCGCTGGTAGGCAAAACGCATGAGAAAACCCAGCTTCAGCCTTTCCGGATCGACATAGTGGTACTGAACGATGTCCGGCGCGTAATAAAGGCGCACGCCCTGCGCAAGGGCCTTGAGCACATAAGCCGTATCCTCCCCGCCGCCGAGGTTGTGGCCGCGGGGGCCCAGATCGGTGGCAAAATCACCTACGCGCCCGAACACCTCGCGCCTGACGAAAAGATTGCCTCCACCCGGCGTGATCTCGTCGCTGGAAACGAAGTGGGCCGCTTCCCCCAACTCAAAATAGGGAATAGGGGGCGGGTAAATTTTGTAGTCCCCATCGTCACGCACCCACCCTGGCTCCGTCCCATCCCAATCCGGCAGGATCCGGCCGCAAAACAGCGCTGCATCCGGCTGTTCATCTGCCACACGACAAATATTGACCAAAAAATCCGCCGGCACTCTATGGTCGTCGTCGACCAAAGCGACCAGGTCTGCGGTAACGCGGGAGATGGAACTGTTGAGAGCAAACGATTTACCCGCAACCGGCTCAGCAAACCACTCGAGGGGCAGGCAGTCGTTTCCGGCAGCCTGTTCCCGGTAGCCGTCCAGTAGCCGATGTGTCCCATCTGTGCAAGCATTGGCGGCAACCAGGATGCCGACGTCCCAATCCGTCGGACGGCCGGCCGAATTAACGGATTGCAGCAGTCGCTCCAGCAACTCGCAGCGATTGTGTGTGCATACCAAAATGGTAAGGCGCTTCATTTTAATCCATTACCATCGGCAGTTTGATGCGGAAGAACCAACTGTTCCCTCGGGGTTGCTCACAACGAGCGCTCAGCTCTCGTTCACGGCGGAGATTAAATATCCGAACAGACCCATCAACAATTTTCCCGACATTGACACCCAGATTTCAACGTTGATGCGCCATAATAATATACATTACATCCATATAGGCCGCGAGACAGACACTGTTTGCGCGAAATCAAGCCATCGAGCAGCGTTTGGAGAGCAGGCTCGACGAAAACCTTGCAGGAGAACGGAATGATCAAGAGGTATTTCTTGTTGGCATTGTTTCCCGCCACGATCGCGCTAGGCGCTAGCGATTTTACCAAGACTCCCGAGGAGCAAGCCATGTGCCAGGCATTGATCTACGATGGTCATGACACATCGAACAGGAACAACTGGGGGCACATGCATCATTTCTGCGACTGCATGCGTTTTACCAATCGTGCGGTGGCCAAAACCGGTAGTGAGCGCGATTTCGAACTTGGCAGAGCCATTGACGGTTGTAACTACGTCCTGAGCCATACAGAGCCCGATTTCGATATGCGCGGTGAGATACACCTGCAAAAAGGGAAGGCACTCAGAATGGCTGGGAAAGACGCTCTTGCGGCAGCAGAGTTTATCCAAGCACTGTCGATCAATCCCGATCTCGTCAACGCACGCACTGCACTGGGCGACTTCTATGCTCGCATAGGGAAGCGCGAGGAAGCCTTGAACGTTATCAGCGAAGGCTTAAAGCACGTTCCTGACTCCAAAGCCCTGCAGCGCCGCTATACGGAATTAGGGGGGAAACTCCCTTATCCAGAACCGCTGAAGCCGGAAAAACCAACGATGGCGCCACCCACCGAAGAGTTGCCCCCGGCTTCCGCAACCGATCCGAGCATCGAGAAAACACCGAATCCGGAACAGAAAAATCCGGAAACCTTGCCTCCAAACGATACCTCGGCGACCCCGAAACAGCCGTCCAGCCCGCCTGAACCGGGTAGCGCAACGCCCATCGGCACCCCTTCCAATCCTTGGTGCCGGTTTTGCCCCTAGGAGCCTGTCGGACTTGAAGAATCGAAGCGAGAATTCGGCTGGGCGAGGACAGATTTCGTCGATTTTTTGGTCAATAGTTATTCTATTGACCAAAAAATTGGCGGAATATGGACTTGGCCAGGCGGATTTGCAGCCGATTTCCTTTAAGTCCGACAGGCTCCTAGCATGGGCCCTAACACGGGAAGAACTTGAATGCAGCCAGCGGTGGCCGGCCCCGCTTAAGTTAACGACACTCGCGGGCATTGGGCTAATCTTGAACCCAACCATCAGGCAGGCTTTAACGTTGAGCGGCCTGCGCGGCTGATCGCTCAAGTGTGCGCTACCGCAGGGGCGCTACTGTGGAATTTCGCCGGCAATGCCTTGTGGACCTTTCGTACCGCCCCCCACTGGCGAGGGCGACCATATCTGGCGAACAAGCAAAAGGCAGAGGCGAAACCATGAATTCGTGCTTATCCGGTTGTCACATACAGGTGCGTACAGTGTGCATTGCCGACTCGCACGGCGGCGTAGCGAGGCGCGTTTTTCGGAGGCACTTCGCCATGGATTTGCTCGGGCAAATCGCGTCACGCCGTGTTTGAGCCATCTGCGCGAGGTCAATTGGACTCGGGATGTTGTCTGTGACAACCGGATAAGCACGCATGAATCAACACGCCGGCAGTGCTAAATTACCTATTGCCCAGTTGGTAACTTTAATCGTGCTCACGGTGTTGGCGCTTCTGCTCGCCGCCTTGAAAGGGCCGCTGGTGGGGATGCACTGGGACGTACCGATTTATCTGTATCAAGCAAAGCGTTTCGCCGAAACTCATTACCTCGTTAATTACGCTCACCATGCTGCTGAGGTCGTTGCCCAAGTGCATGGGCATTTGCCCGCGGACGAGTGGTATTCCGAGGCGTATTGGCGCTTTGCCCGCCTCGGCCATATCGCCTTCTTGGGCAGCGTAGTTGCTCTCTTCGGTAGCACATTGGCGGCAATTACCTATGCGACCTGGTTCTATACGCTGTTGCTGATCGGCGGGATGGCATTGTGTTTTTCCAGCATCCCAACAATCGGCCGGACAACGGATAGGGCACGACCGTGGTTTGCAGGGGCAGCGATATCTACTCTGTTGTTTGTACTGTCAGACGTCTACCGTTACCTCTCAGGCAACCTCGTCAGCGAGGTACTGTCCATTTTTCTTCTCGCTGCCGCCGTGCTTGCACTGGCGCACTCGCTCAATAGCGCGCGCCTGTCTTTGGCCATCCTGTCTGGCCTGCTCGCCTTCCTCGCCTACACCGCACGAGTCGAGAGCGCGTGGACGTGGCTGACTTTTCTACTGGCCTACGTTGCCACCCGGAGAGGCGCCGAGGTCCAGCCCATAGTATGGAAGCCACTTATGGCCGCCGGTGTCACAGCCCTTGGACTGTATCTGGCATATGCGACAATATTCCACCCCCTCGCAGATCCCCGCCATTACCTTGCATTTGCATCGAGCCTCACAACGAAAGCCTTTGGAGGCGTGCCCGGATACCAGCTTTTGCTTGTCGCTGGCGGGTTGCTGTGGGTAGGTGCCCTAGTGTGTCTGCGATGGCTGGGGCAGTCTGGGCTGGTTCGTTTCGGATGGCTATGGCTGGTGTTCTCCGCTCTCCCATGGGTACCCCAGATAATGCTAGGTGGGCCATGTCAGACTCGCATGTTGACCCTGCTCATCCCACCGCTGTTCCTGCTCTCCTCAACTGGTTGGTCGTTGCTGCTGGAACAGGGGGGACGGCGCTTGCTTATGGTCGTGGCGGCGGTATCGTTGTGCCTAGCGATGGTTTCGCAGCCTGTTGTTTATGCTTGGCTACACAACATCCCAGGCGTTTGGCGAATACAGTCTGTTCGCCCGCTTCTTTTCGTCCCTGCCTATGAACGCCTGGATTATCTGCCTGCCGAGATGGCGGCGCTAAGTCATGCCGTTTACGGCACGAACGAACCAACAGTGCTCGTTTCGACACCGCAAATACCCCAGGAATTCATCAACTTGATCCGTTACTTCGGCCCCGCCTATTCGGCGGGTGCCGATTTGGCCCTTGTGGGTGACCCTACCAATACAAAACCATGTGATGACAAATCTCCGGCCTTTGGCGAGTTGGTATTGTTCTGCCAGGGTTACTCTGATCCAGCAGCGCTGTATCGGGCACGTTACCGGCTTCTCTTTCTGCGTTCTGCAAAAGCCGCTTCTATGCCAGGCACAACCATGTTGCTGGAAACCCCTAACTTCGCTCTAGAGGAATTCCAGAATTAAATTGCACATGCCTTCAGGCCAGTCTCTAAACTTGTAGCGATTAGGGATGTGCGCGTTCTCGTTTTGGGAATATGGGAGCTCTACCGATATCATGGGTTTTCTCATACATCAGTTAACGCAGGAAGAACCCTAAGGTTGCTGCCCTTCCAAGTCGGCAAACGTAACAAAGACCTAATCGTCAGGAAGGGCTAAACCACGCAACCACTTTGTTGTGAAGCCTGAATAAAGCACGCAAGGGCAAGGCAAAGCGCTTGGCGGATGTCAGCAACTCATAGCCATTCTGAGCCAGCGTATCACCCGCAGCACTCTCAAACACCTTGATCTGCCAGGGTGTCATCTTGGTACGCCACTTCTGCGCATTGTCTTTCTGAATAGGCTTTTGCAGCAAAGGCGTCTTCCCCGCCTCTCCGGATTTTTTATAGTTCACCAAGGAATCGCTAAATTCCTCGTGCAAGAAATCGCATATCCGGCGCATCACGGCCGCCTGGTCCACAAGCATGTCTTCATAGCGCACTTCCAGATAGACACTCGATCCTAGTTTTCTGCCGGACTCGCACCCCGCTTCTACATATTGCTGCCAGTATTTCGCGGCGTGGTAGGTGTTGTACACGCCGAAATCGTGTTTCCGCTCGAACAGAGAAAGCGCGCAATCGCGGCCATCACGAATCAGGTGAATGATTTGAGCATCGGGGAACCATTCCAGAATCTTGGGAAGATGCAGCACATAATAGGGCGTCTTGTCCCCCCATCGTACCTTGCCTTCGCCACGGGCATTTTTCTCGAACAGCCCCGAGATAATTGCTGGCATCGTGCAACGCCCCTCGCGATGAAGCTCCTCAGCCAGGGCTGCGGCATCGAACTTCATGCCGTGCAGGTCGGTATCCAGAAAATCCGCGCTTTGGCGATGCATGGCGTCGAGCACGGCACGGACGTTTTCCAGACGCGACAGATCGCCATATTTTTCCGCATTGCGATAGAGCGGGATGAAGAAATGGGATTCTCCCGTGGGCAAGGAAAGACGCGGATGAGAACGCATCATGTATTGCAGCAGCGTCGTACCGGAGCGGGGCGCACCAACAATAAAGATGGGGCCGTTTTTTGATGACATAGCAGGCATGCTTGTTTTTTGACAACCCTAATTAGGCATTTCCGGTAAAAGGCACTTGTAGCATGCATCGCTCCGGCAGCCACTTCCGCACGCGCCAGGGCAGCCTATTCAGCCCCCACTCCCAATCGTCACATCGAAAATAAGCCGCGCGGCTGCGAGCAATCTCACCCAAAGTGACCATCTTTACATCATGCTGTGTAGCTAACCAATCGAGCAGATCCGCGAATTGGGGCAAACTCAATTTGGCACGATCGGAACCGGATTCGACGAAATCATAGTGGTGCATCACGGCAATTGCCACAGGGTTCAGAAAACCAAACCGGCGTGCCGCCACGACCACATCCCTAATATCTTGCAGATTGCAGTTGCGTGGCAACTGGAGTAACTGTGCGGCGCGTCTGCTCACATTTTTTCCCGAAGAAATATAAGCGAAGCCGAGTTGCTCAAGCACATCCAGCGTCGTGCCATCGCAACTATTCCAAGGCGGGACAAATCCCGAAATTTCCGTGCCGAATATGCGGCCGAGCTGGATCCGCCCCTCCCCGATCAGACGGGCCTGTTCGCTCACTGTCAGACCAGTAAACTCAGAAGGGTTGCCTGCAGACGTTTTGCCGCGCGCTTCATGCGAGTAGCCATGTTGAGCGATTTCAATCACGCCCTTGCGGCAAGCATCTATCAAGTGGCCCGCATTCGACGCCTCCAGGGGATAACTGGAATTTTCAGACCTGATAATGGGGATGACAGCGGCCGTGGCAGGAACACCATAACGCTCCAGCAAGGCAAATAGCTCCATTTCCAGGTCATGCCGGCTTGTTGCCGAAGGATCATCGAATCGCAGGGCCAGACGGATCATGCCGCGTCCTTGATCCAGCCGATGACATAGCCGGCGAAATAGGCCGCATTCATTTCCAACCGCAGGGAATGGTCTGCTCCTCGCCGCAAGCGCAATGCCAGGGCGCGGCCGCAGGCACGCGCCACTTGCGGGTACAAGTACAGCGGCGGGATATGCGACCCTCCCCCACGCTTGCGTGCGCCTTCCATACGGCCCTGGCGAAAGTGCAGATCGAGAAAATAGCTGCGCCGCAGCGTAGGGGTCTGGATACGATGATGAATGATGGCTTGTGGCACCCAACATACGCGGCAGTCGTGTTCGAGCAGGCGGCGGTAAATTTCTGTATCTTCCCCGCCGATATTGGCGTTACCCAGGCGACCGAGGCGCGCGTCGAAGTTGCCAATACGTTCGAACACGTTGCGGCGGAAGGCGAAGTTGCCGCCGAAGATGGGCGTGGCCCGCTCGATCAGCCAGCGTGCTTCGCCGTGATCGAGTTTGCCCAGAAAGCCCAGCAGTTCGTCCTGCAACCAGCGTGGCCGCGCCCCATCTTCAAACAACACCTCGATACGTCCGCCCAGTGCATCCGGCTGATGTTCACGCATAGCCTGTTCATAGGCGGTCAGCCAGGCGGGGTCGGGGGTTTCATCGTCGTCCATGAACAGCAGGTAGTCGCCGCGCGCCTCCAGCAGCGCACGGTTGCGTGCGTTGGAGAGTCCGAGCTTTTCTTCGCACACGATGCGCACCGCCACCCCATCAGGCCGCCAGTCCGTGGCGGCAAGCAAGGCTGGCGTGGCATCGCTGCTGGCATTGTCGATGACGAGAAATTCCCAAGGTTGGCTTGGCGCCTGCAGATGTGCCAGATCGGCAAGGGTGCGCGCCAGTCGGTCGGCGTGGTTGTGGGTGCACAGAGCAACGGTAATAAATGGGGGCATCTTGGTGGCCATGGAAAATTAGTGGTGCTGCCAACCCAGCCGCGCCAACAAGCGGTTCGCAGCATACCGAAGTTTGTGGCCAAGACTGCCGTCGTTGCTGCCAAGCGTGATTTTTCGCCGCAGCGCAGCGGCACTGTCGGTGCCGAACACATCCAGCCGGCGCAAACGAAAGCGGTCGATGTCGCGACGGTTGAAACCAGGCTGCACCGAGAACGCCGCGCGATAGCCCGCCGCCTGTGCCGCATGCAACACGCGATCGTCGTATTGACCGTACGGATAGGCGAGGTAGTCAACCGCGTCGTCGAGTAGCGCCTGCAGATCGGCGCGCGCGCCCGCGAGCTGGTCCCGGAGCGCGCTGTCATCGAGCGTCGGCAGGTCGGCGTGGCTACGCGTGTGAGAGTGAAAGCTGAATCCCCGCGCGCGCAGTTCACGAATATGCGATGCATCCATCAACGGATAGGTGACGCCGCTGGGGTTGTGCGCTTCACACCAGGCATCGCGCTGACCGATCAGCTGACTCACCAGAAATACCGTGGCCGGCCAGCCGAGTGCCGTCAGCACCGGCGCCGCGTGTTCATGCACACCGAGAAAGCCATCGTCGAAAGTGAGCAAAAAAGACTGCTCCGGCAATTCCACACTGCCGTCCAACCAGACAAAAAAGTCGTCGATCGTCACCGCCCGCCAGCCTGCGTGCGCCAGCATGTGCATATGTGCTGCAAAACCTGCTGCGCTCACGCAATACTTGCGCTCCCAGTCGTTGTGCGCGTCGCCGATGCGGTGGTACATGAGCACTGGAATCCGCTCGGCGTTCATGTGCGTTTCTCTTTCAAATGATCGGCCGTGCTGACCAGCCACTGAAACAATGCGCCGGGGAGCAGGGAGGGAAGGAGATATTTCAGGTCGCCTGCCTTCCACAAACCCTGCACGAAAGCACGGCGAAACAGCTTCTGCGCGTCGAACAGATTGCGCTGCCAGTAGGCGCGATAAGCTTCACGCAACAAAATCCCGTCGGACAGTTCGCGCACTTCCATTTCCGACAAATGCGCGACGCGTTCAGGATGATGCGTCACAAAATCGCGCCGCACCTGCCGGGCATCCAGCACCTGCTTCCATTTTGTTTTGGAAATCTGCCCTTTGTCGTGCCAGCGATAATAGGCCATCACCTCCGGCACCCGCACGAGCTTCTGCGTGTGCGCATAGAGCCGCAGCCATAGATCGTAATCCATGGCCGAGAAACGCCGCTCGGAAAACCCTTTGACAGCATCGATGGCTTCGCGCCGCACCAGCGCCGCATGGATGGGCCAAGGGCATGAGCGTAAAAACTCAGCCGCCGTATCCATCAGACTATAATCCGGTGGAATGTAGGGTTTTGTTCCGGGCGCGCCTTCCCCCACATTCTGCCAGCCACAGTAGGCGATGTCGGCATGACTGGCGTCCATCGCGGTGGCGAGTTTCTCCAGCGCGTCCGGCGTCCAGTAATCGTCGGCATCGAGAAACGCCACGCGCCCGCCATGTGCGCGCTCCAGTCCAAGATTGCGCGCGGGATATGGCCCCGCGTGCCCCTGGAACAGCAGATTCAGGCGCGGCGAATATTGCACGGCAAGCTGTTGCAGAATGTCCACGCTGCCGTCAGTCGAGCCGTCATCCACGACGATCAATTCGACATCGGGGTAGGTCTGATTCATCACGCAATTCACTGCCTCCTCGACAAAGGTCGCGGCGTTGTAGCAGGGCATGATGACGCTGATGCGGCTGGGGAGGAAAGACTCGATCATGGGTGTGAGTTTCGCACAGAAATTTGCCGATAGGCTACCTCGGCCACGTCGGCGACGCGCGCCCAGCTAAAGCCGCGAGCAAACTCGCGACAGGGGGTGGCGTCGAAGCGCACCGCGCCGGACAGAAAGCGGGCGAGCGCCGCACTGATGGAGGCAACATCGGGTACGTCAACAAAAAACCCCGAGCGCCCTTCGGCCACTGCCTCGGCCGCGCCTGCCAGCCGCGCGGCCAGACTCGGCACCCCGCTGGCCGCGGCTTCGAGATAAACGATGCCGAAACCTTCGTGGCTGCCGGGAACAATGGATGCCGCCAGCACGAACAGATCGGCATTGGCATACAAATCACGCAATTTTGCATCGCTCACGCGCCCGGCAAAACGTACGCGCGCGCCCAGCCCCAGCGTCTCGGCCAGGTGCTCAAGCTCGGCGCGCAGCGCGCCCTCTCCTGCAATCACGTACTCGAACTGGTACTGCTCCTGCAAACCCGCCAGCGCGCGCAGGACGAGATCGACATTCTTGCGCTGCTCGGACAAGCGGCACACGGTAAGCAGTTGCGGTACAGTGTTTTTTGGGGCGCGCGCCACGTCGAAAAACGCCGGATCAACGCCGACCCAAGCGATGTGCGTTTTGTCGGCACACGCGGGATGCAGTTGCTGCAGCACTGCGGCGGTGTAGCGACTGTTGGCGATGATCGCTGCGGCACGCGGCAAGGCGCGCGCCAGCATTTTCCGCGTGGCGCGCCGCCACAAGGGGCGCAAGCGGCGCCACAAAACCGGGCGCAACGCGCCCAGGCCGGGCAGCGCGAGAGCCGGGCGCGCGGTCAGCGGATAGGGTGCGAGAAAATCGTTGCCATGCACCGACACCACCACCGGCCGCCCCTCTTCTGCAATCCAGGCGTGGGCGGCCGATAGCGCGTGCCAGATGTCGATGGGCTCGTGCTTGAGGCGCGGCCAATCCAGCCCCCTGCAACTGGTGAGAATGGGCTTGATCATAACGCCGGCTGGAGGCGTTACCTTTGCGGATTTCGGCGGCACAAAAACCGTCACCTGCAAGTCCCGCCTACCACCCAGCTCTCGCGCCAATTGCCAGGCGTAAGTTTCCACTCCGCCGAGATCGGGCGGGAATTCAGAAGTGACGAGGCCGATACGCAACGTCATGCTTCCATCCGCAGCCAACCGCCGGGCGGCAATTCAATCACGGGGATAAGCCAGCCGGCAGGCACGGCGCACAGCGCGTCTTCAAGCTTGATGGCGTGTTCCCCAGCGTTTACTACCAAACAGGCAGCGCGTTCCGCACTGGAAAGATTCGCCACGGCGATGTCGGTACGCACCGGTTGCGGAACTCTGTGACTGGCCCCTGGTGCTTCGGCATTGCCGCCGAGCAAGGACGGCGGCAGGCCCAACCGTTGCCGCACACACAGCACCAGCGCATCGGCCAGCATGGCGTCGAGTTCGGGACGAGATTCATGCAGGGCCTGCAAATACAGCGCCTCGGCGTAAAAGCCAATGGCGTAGCTGCGGCCCTTGTGTTCCAACCAGCGGCGTGCAATGCCGGTGCGGGCGCAGTAGTCGAGAACACCCTGGATATAAGGCACGAAGGCGGCGTGTCGCGAGCCACGCCCAGCGCGCACCAGATCCATCAGGTTCACCGCCAGGTAGTCGTACGCCCACGTCTGCAAACTCAGCTCACGGTCGACATAACCGCCAGGCATGACCAGACGCGGGTAACGCGTTTTCAGGCGCGGCAATCGCGGCACAAACACCTGCCAGCCGATACGCTTCCATAAGCGCTGCCACAGCGGCAGACGCGCTGCCTGTTCGGTGGGCAGCAGTGTCAGATCGACGGCGGAAAAAACCAGCCGGTACAGCCATTCCATGGGACGCAGCGACAACACCGCGCGCGCCGCCTGGTAGCCGGAATCAACTAGCGGCGCGTATTGCGTGTCGCCCGTAAGCGTGCCGTAGCGCTCCAACGCCACCAGCGTGTCGAGCTGGGTGTTCAGCACCAGCATGTTCTGCGGCGATTTGCCGAGCGCGGTACCGGGCCACCATTTGAAAGGCGCGCGCCGCATCCCGGCCTCGCTCGTTTCCAGCTCATCGTGATA
>Ga0153916_10002856_pt1 | contig 12677 bp, 14 predicted proteins | sample Opewatmetagenome_FD_109642 | JGI IMG/M metagenome (GOLD analysis project Ga0153916, IMG submission 109642) | Freshwater wetland microbial communities from Ohio, USA - Open water 3 Core 3 Depth 4 metaG | ecosystem: Environmental > Aquatic > Freshwater > Wetlands | place: USA: Ohio, Lake Erie...
ACCAGCACAGCCGAACACAACAAAGACACAAAGACCAAAAACAGAGTTTTTTTCATTTTCTGCCTACACGGGTATTATACGCCATCGTTAAGGAAAATCAACCTCTTGCCGCCGCGGTTTCGTTGACAAGGAGTCCGGTTTAAGCTACAATCTGCCCGCTTCTCATGGCCGATAAAAAAATCCTGATCGTCGATTATGATAGCGCCCATCTCGAGTCGTTGGCCGCTCTTTTTGAGCCCCAGTTCCTGGTCATAAAGGCGGGCGACGGCCAGGCGGCTTACGAAAAATTCAGAGAAGAGAAGCCTGATATCGTCATCCTTGAAGGCATTCTGCCTAAAATACACGGGTTTGACTTGACCAAGAGGATTTCTGAAGAAACGCACGGCCGGGTTCCCGTAATCATTGTCACCGGACTGTACCGAGGCCCTCAGTACAGGCTGGAAGCGCTGAGCACGTTCGGCGCGTCGGATTATTTTGAAAAGCCGGTGGACAAGGAGCGATTGTTCCGGTCGGTGATGACCCTGCTCGAAGAAGAAGAGGACATCGAGGAAGACCTGCCCGACTCCGCCGAGGTCCTCCGGAACCTCTCCCGAAAAATAAAGAGCTAAATCGCAATATCCTAAATGGAACAGTCCTTGGAGAGGAGAATAACCCCGAGGTGACGCTCGAAAAGCTCCGGCAACGTGAGATGCAGCGATGACGAACCTCTGGACACGGTGCAATAATTGCCAGAAGATCCTGTACAAGCAGGATATCCTGGAGAACAAAAACGTCTGCCCTGCCTGCAATTTTCATTTCCGGCTGACTGCCAGGGAGCGGCTGGAGATCCTTTTCGATGCCGGCAAGTTCGAAATCCTGGATGATAATATTTTCCCCGTGGACGTGCTCCATTTTGAGGATACGAAAAAGTATTCAGTCCGGCTGGCGGAGAACACGAAAAAGACCGGGCTCAATGAAGCAGTGATCAATGCCCGGGGCAAGATCGGGGGCATCGAGACGATCGTCTCGGCCATGGACTTCTTTTTTATGGGCGGGAGCATGGGCTCTGTGGTCGGAGAGAAGATTACCCGGGCTATCGAGAGAGCCTGCGCCGAGAAATTGCCCCTGATCATCATCTCCTGTTCAGGCGGAGCCCGGATGCAGGAAGGGGCGCTCTCCCTCATGCAGCTCATGAAGACAAGCGGTGCTCTGGCGCGCTTGGGTCAGGCCAAGCTGCCTTTTATTTCGCTCTTGACGGACCCCACCACCGGAGGGACGACGGCGAGCTATGGCATGCTGGGAGACCTGAATATCGCCGAGCCCAATGCGCTGATCGGGTTTGCCGGGCCGAGAGTCATCGAACAGACCATCAAGGAGAAGCTGCCCAAGGGGTTTCAGAGGTCGGAGTTCCTTCTCAAACAGGGGCTCCTGGATGATGTGGTCGAAAGGCGGAACTTGCGCAACTACCTTATCAAAACGCTCAGTCTGTTCCTGAATAGGCATCAATGAATTATGGGCAGTGTCAGGAATATCTCCGGGGAATTCAAACATCCGGGGTCAAGTTCGGCCTGGATAATGTCCGGACCGTCCTTTCGGCCTTAGGCTTCCCTCACAAGAAATATCCCTCGGTCTTGGTCGCCGGAACAAACGGGAAGGGATCGGTCTGCGCCATGCTGGCCACGATCCTCTCTCTTCATGGCCTTCGAGTGGGACTTTATACCTCCCCGCACTTAGTCAGGATCGAAGAACGATTCAAGATTGAAGAAGAGCCGATTTCTTCTCGGCGATTCTGCCGTCTGCTCTCTCTGCTTAGGGGAAAAGTCGAAGAGCTCGTCGAGACGGGCGGGCTCTCCTCGAGTCCGACCCATTTCGAGATCCTGACCGTCCTGGCTTTTTTATATTTTGAAACTCAGCATGTCGATATGGCCGTGCTCGAGGTGGGGATGGGAGGGCGGCTGGACGCCACGAATGTCGTTTCACCCTTGGTATCAGTGATCACGACTGTTTCGATGGACCACCAGGAATTCCTCGGCAGAACCCTGGGCCGGATCGCTTTTGAAAAGGCGGGAATTATCAAACCCGGAGTCCCGGTTGTCTGCGGCCTCTCGGAGGGACGGGCCTATGAGGTCATCAAAAAGAGGGCTGAAGAATTAGCGGCGCCCTTTTCAGGAGTCTTCGATGCGCCGGCCGCGTTTTATCAGCAGAGAACCCGGACAGGATATCGTTTCTCTTATCGCCGCAACGGGAAGATATATCGCTACACGCCTGCGCTTGCGGGAGAACACCAGGGAAGAAACGCCGCCGTGGCCATTGTGACGGCACTGGAAATAAGCAAGCGGTTGAGGAAACTGGACAAGGAAAAGATTCTCCGGGGAGTCAGCGAAGCTCGCTGGCCCGGCCGGCTTGAGATTGTCAGCCGCCGGCCGGTGGTCGTACTCGATGGAGCTCACAATGAGGAAGGAGCCAGGGCCGTCAGAGCCTATGCCCGAAATTTCCTCCCCCGGCCCCGCGCCCTCGTTTTCGGCATCATGAAGGACAAGGAAATCCTCAAGGTGGCCGGGCTCCTTTTTCCCCTGGTGGAGACGATCTTCCTCACCAGCTTTCCTTATAAAAGGGCGGCCGCTCCTCGACGCATCAGAGAGCTCGTCGCGTCCATGGGGCGGAAAACTTTTGTTGAGCCGGACACCAAAAAAGCTGTTCTAAAGGCCCTTGCGCTCTCCCCAGACCGGGGATCGGTTTTGGTCACAGGATCGCTCTTCCTGGTGGGAGAGGTCAAAAAGCATTTTCCCCAGTGGTCTAGGGAGGGTGACACGGCGTTAATCCATAGCGGGGGATGAGGCTCGGGGTGTGGGCGCAGAAGGCCGTCCGGAAGCGGAGCGGGCACGGTTTCTCGACTCAAGGGAGAGAAGAGCGGAGCTGAGGACCCGAGCGAATTTGCCTCGCTGGGAGCAAATTCGCGTGCCTTTGAGCCCACACCCCGAGCCTCGTCGGGGGGAAGCCATGGCAGGACCCTATTCCAAAACAGAATGATCACGGAAACGAAGGTGCTTGCGTTCCCCCTGTGCGCTTGCTTTTTTGGGGCGAAAATGATAAATTTTTGCCCGGCTTTTCTATCTGGGCTTCAAAAACATGCTGTCCATCAACGGCAATGTCATCATTGTCTTTCTCATCGTCTGGATCCTTGTTTTTGTCCTCACCAAAGTGTTTTTTAATCCGGTCCGGCGGGTGAGGGACAAACGAAGGCAAGAAGTCCAAGCGAACAAGGAGGCCTACGAAGACGCCGTTGCGTCCCAGCAAAAAGGCATCCAGGAGATCGAGCTGGCCATAAAACAAGCCAAAGCGGCGGCCGAGTCCGCCAAAGAAACGCTCCGGGCGGAAGGGCTTAAAGAGAAGAACCGGATGCTTGCCGAGATAAGCGCAGAGTACAAAGGCCAGGTGGAGAAGGCCCGAGCCGACTTGGACCGGACGATCAAAGACCTCAAAGAGAAGCTTGAAGCAGAGACCTCGGCTCTGGCGGGAAACATTGAAAAGAAGTTTTTAAGCTGATGTCGCGAAGAATTCAGGGCATTTTCCTCTTGCTTATCCTTCCCCTATTCTTGTGCCTTTCTTTGTCAGGGGAAAAGGCTCAGAGTTCAGGTTGGGTCGATTTCCTGGCGAAAACCATAAATTTTGCTATCCTTTTTGGAGCGTTAGCGTTTCTTCTAGCCAAGCCCCTGCGGAAGTTTTTGGGGGAGCTTGCCCTCTCCATTAGGAAAACAATCGAAGAGACAGAGAACGCGAGAAAAGAAGCAGAGGAAAGGTTTGAACTGACAAAAAGTCGGCTTCAGGGGCTCGAAGGAGAAATCCTGGCGATCAGAAAGGACGGAGAAGAGGCGGGCAAAACAGAGAAAGAGCGGATTCAGTCCTTGGCCCGCGTGGAGGCGGAGAAAATCAAGGATTTTTCCAGCCAGGAAATTGAGGCTCATGCTCAGGAGATCAGGCGGGAACTCAGGGAATATGCGGCCGAGCTGGCTGTTTCTCTGGCCCAAGCGAAAATCGAGAAACGTCTGACCCCGGACATCCACGCCCGTCTCATTGACGAATCCATCGAAGGATTAGAGAAGCTTTATGAGAAATCAGATTCTGGTTAAAAGATATACCCAGGGGTTGGCGGGCGCCCTCGAGGATGAGAAAGAGTACCGTGCCGTCAGCCGGGAATTGGCCGAGTTCTCGACGCTCCTCCGAACCCGCCAGGACCTGGCAGACGTTCTGGCGAGCCCCTTTATTGCGGCCAAGATAAAGGGGCAAGTTATCATGGAAACCCTGAGTGCCTCTTCTTTTTCTCAAAAGGCGAAGCGGTTCATCGGCCTCTTGTTTGAGCACAGCCGCCTTCCTCTTCTCGGCGATATTCTCCAGGCAATTCCTGTGTTCTGGAACGAACGCAAGGGAGTGTCCACGTTTGAGGCATTCTCCGTGGTCGCTCTGACTGATGCCCAGAAGTCAAAGCTCAAGGCGAAGCTCGAACGCCTGGAGAAGCGGCCGGTTGACGTGACCTACAAAATCGAGCCCGGACTCGTCGCCGGGATTTCTCTCAAGAAGGGGAATATCGTTTATGACGCTTCTATAAAGGGGCACCTGTTGAAACTCAAAGAAAAAATCAGCGAAGGGTAAAAGAACAATGGAAATTAAAGCCGATGAAATCACCAAGATTATTCAGCAGCAGATAGAGGGATACCGCTCAGAAATTGATATTAGAGAGGTCGGAACAGTCACCTCCGTAGGAGACGGTGTGGCCCGGATCTACGGCCTCGACCAGGTTATGTATAATGAACTGCTCGAGTTTCCGGGCAACGTCTTCGGCCTGGCTCTCAACCTGGAGGAGGAAAGCGTCGGCTCCGTCCTTTTGGGAGAGAGCCATCTCGTGAGGGAGGGCGACCTTGTCAAAAGGACTCACAGAATTATGCAGGTTCCCTCCGGCCCTTCTCTCATCGGGCGCGTAGTCAATCCGCTCGGTCAGCCTTTGGACGGGAAGGGCGCTGTCAAGACAGATGATTTCATGGTGGTCGAACGCCTGGCGCCCGGAGTCGTCGACCGCCTTCCCGTCAGGGAACCCCTGCAGACAGGAATCAAGGCCATCGACGCCCTGTTCCCCATCGGCCGCGGTCAGAGGGAGTTGATCATCGGCGACCGCCAGACTGGGAAAACCGCCATTATTCTCGACACCATCATCAACCAGAAGGGCGCTGATGTCGTCTGCATTTATGTGGCCATCGGGCAGAAGAACTCTACGGTCGCCTACAGCATCAAGACTCTGGAAGACTACGGGGCCATGGATTATACGATTGTCGTGGTCGCATCGGCCAGCGACCCGTCCCCGCTCCAGTATCTGGCGCCTTACAGCGGCTGCGCCATGGGTGAATATTTTCGTGACAGGGGTAAACATGCCCTTCTTATCTATGACGATCTTTCCAAGCATGCAGCGGCCTACCGCGAGATCTCGCTTCTTCTTCGCCGGCCTCCCGGACGCGAGGCCTACCCGGGCGATGTCTTCTACCTTCATTCGAGGCTGCTCGAGCGGGCGGCCAAGCTCAATAACGAGCACGGCGGCGGGAGCTTGACGGCCCTGCCCATCATTGAGACCCAGGCCGGCGATGTCTCAGGCTATATTCCCACCAATGTCATCTCCATCACGGACGGGCAGATCTATCTGGAGCAGGAGTTGTTCAACGCCGGGGTCAGGCCGGCCATCAATGTCGGCATCTCGGTCTCCCGCGTTGGCGGGCACGCGCAGGTCAAAGCCATGAAGCAAGTCGCCGGCAAACTGCGGCTTGACCTGGCCCAGTACAGGGACCTGGTGACCTTTGCCCAATTCGGGACCGAGCTGGACCGGTCCAGCCAAGCCCAGCTCGACAGGGGAGAACGGCTGACAGAGGTCCTCAAGCAGAGCCAGTATGCTCCGATGCCCGTCGAGAAACAGATTCTCATCATCTATGCCGGGAACAGAGGCTTTCTCGACGAGTTTCCCGTGAAGAGAATCAAAGAGTATGAAGCGAAGCTCTATCAATTCATGGGAAAAGAGCATCCAGACATACTCAAGGAGGTCGCCGAGAAGAAGTCATTAGACTCAGCGCTCGACGAGGCCATTGCTTCCGCTTTGCAGGAATTCAGCCAGGAGTTCAAAAAAGAAGAATAAAATGCCCGCTCTTATCGACCTCAGGAGACGGATCAAAAGCGTCAAGAATACGCAGCAGATTACCCAGGCCATGAAGACCGTCTCAACGGCTAAATTCAAAAAGGCCCAGCGCACCGTCTTCGAGGGCAGGCCGGAGTGGCATAATCTGCCCGGGTTGCTCGAGAGAATCTCCTCCTGGGCTGGACGGCAAGCGTCACCGCTTCTCGACCGCCGCGAAGAAAAAAAAGTGCTGGTCATGGTCATCACTTCGGATAAAGGACTGTGCGGCGCCTTCAATTCCAACCTGCTGGCCCATGCGCACGCCTTCGTTCGGGAGAAGGCCGGTCGCTCCGAGGTCAGCCTTGTTTTGGCCGGAAAGAAGGCGGTCAATTTTTTTAGAAAGCACCCCTACCGCATAGAGTGGGTCTATGCGGATAAGGTCGAAAAGCTTGCCCTCGCGGATTTGAAAGATCTGGCTCATTTTCTGATGCGGCAGTACGTTTACGCCAAAGTGGATGCCGTTTATGCCGTCTATAACGAGTTCAAGTCCATCCTTGCTCCCCGGATAACGGTTGCCCAGATTCTGCCTCTTGTTCGGCCGTCAGAGGAAGGCGCCGTCGATTCGTGGCCTCCTGATTCGGAGCCGGAGGCTGACCTGATACTCAAGTGCCTCTTGCCTCTTTATCTCGAAACTCAAATCTATCACTGCTTTTTCGAATCTCTAGCTGCCGAGCAGGCTGCCCGGATGATGGCCATGGAGAATGCGACCAAGAGCGCGGAGGACCTCATCTCAGATTTGGTGCTGGACCTGAATAAGATCCGGCAGGCCTTGATCACCAAGGAGTTGCTCGAGATCATGACGGCCGTAGAAGCCATGGCCAAATAGGGAGCACTTGGAGAGGAACATGACCGACGAAAAAAAATACAAGAGAGTGGGAAGAGTTGTCCAGGTTATCGGACCTGTCGTGGACATCGAATTCAAAGAGATGCGACTGCCTGAAATCTATAACGCCATCAGAATCACGAGCGAAGGATTCGAGACATCCATGCCTGTCGACATCATCGCTGAGGTCGAACAGCACATCGGCGAAGACAAAGTCCGCTGCGTCTCCATGCATCCCACCGATGGGCTGGCACGGGGCATGAAAGCCTTCGACCTGGAGGGCCCGATCGAGGTCCCCGTGGGCGAGGAAACCCTCGGCCGCGTGCTGAATGTCATCGGCGAGCCTGTGGACCATCTAGGCCCCGTCGCGGCCAAGAAAAAATATCCCATTCACCGGGAGCCGCCCCCGCTCGAACAACAGAGCACCAAGATGGAGATGTTCGAGACCGGGATCAAGGTCATCGACCTGATCCAGCCGTTTTTGAAGGGCGGGAAGATCGGGCTGTTCGGCGGTGCAGGTGTGGGCAAGACAGTCATCATTCAGGAGCTCATTCATAATGTCGCCCTGAAGCACGGAGGATACTCTGTTTTTGCGGGCGTCGGCGAGAGGACAAGAGAAGGCAATGACCTCTGGCTGGAGATGAAGGAGTCGGGCGTCCTCGGCAAGACGTCGTTGATCTACGGCCAGATGACCGAGCCTCCCGGGGCCAGGCTTCGGGTGGGGCTGGCCGCGCTGTCGGTGGCCGAGTATTTCCGCGATGAAATGAACCAGGACATCCTGCTTTTTATCGACAATATCTTCCGTTTCGTCCAGGCCGGCTCGGAGGTATCCGCGCTCCTCGGCCGCATGCCGTCAGCAGTTGGTTATCAGCCGAACTTGGCGACGGAGATCGGAGAGCTGGAGGAGCGGATCACTTCCACCAAAAAAGGGTCGATCACATCCGTCCAGGCCATCTATGTTCCGGCCGACGATTTCACCGACCCGGCTCCGGCCACGACGTTCTCTCATCTCGATGCCTCGACCAACCTCTCCCGGGCCCTGACAGACATCGGCATCTACCCGGCTGTCGATCCGCTGAGTTCATTTTCCCGGATTCTGGACCCGCGTGTCATAGGCGAGGAGCATTACCGGGTCGCCCGGAGGGTGAAGGAGATCCTGCAGCGGTACAAAGACCTTCAGGACATCATCGCCATTCTCGGAATTGAGGAGCTTTCCGATGAAGATAAGCTCATCGTGGCCCGGGCCAGGAAGCTGCAGCGGTTTCTCTCCCAGCCTTTTCATGTCGCCGAGGAATTCACCGGACGGGAGGGCAAATACGTCCCGATTGAAGAGACGATCAAGGGATTCAGGGAGGTCGTGGACGGACAGCACGATGACAAGCCTGAGCAGGCGTTTTATATGGCCGGGACGATTGATGAAGTCGTTAAACGGGCCGAGGAACTTCAGGCCGCATGAGCGAGAATCTTCCTTCCTCCCTGCACCTTAGAGTCATCACGCCCAGGAAACTGCTTGTGGATGCCCGAGTCGATGAAGTGTCCCTGCCCAGCCTGGAGGGTTCCCTGGGAATTTTGCCGGGGCATCGGCCTTTGCTCGCCGCCTTGGGGAAGGGCGTCCTGTCCTATCGGATGGCAAAAAGGGAAGAGGAATTTCTTGTCCGGGGGGGATTCGCCGAAATCGAGCCCGAAAAGGTGCTCGTTTTCACCGAATTGAGCCAAGATGAAACGACAAAGCCTTCGCGCGGTTGAGGATGAGACGCTCGACTCTTTCTACCACGGCCGCATCCGAGTCATCCAGAAAAAAAGGGGCTATCGCTTCTCGGTAGACGCACCTCTCCTCGCGGCTTTCATCGAGACCAAAGCATGCGACATCCTGCTTGAACTCGGCGGGGGAAACGGCATCATTTCGCTGCTCCTCAGCCGGAAGCCTTTCCGGCGGATCATCTGCCTGGAGATTCAGGAGAGCTTGGCCGGCCTGGCCCGACGGAATGTCCAGCTCAACCGGCTTGAGGAAAAGATTATCCTGCTCCGGCAGGACCTGCGCGCGTATCGCCCCAGAAACAAGTTCGATGTCATCTTCTCCAATCCTCCCTACATCAGCAAGATCAGCGGACACCTGAGCCTGTCGGAAGAAAAATCCGTCGCCAAACATGAGATTAAATGTGATATTTTTGATATAATGCACCTCACCGGAAGGCTCTTGAAGAAGGACGGCCGCGCCTATTTTATCTACCCGGCCAAGAGGAAAGACGACTTTGACAAGGCCCTTGCGAGGAACGCCCTGAACATTAAAATGCTTCGTTTCGTTTCTTCGAGGAGTGGGCGCGACGCCCGCTGGTTTTTGGCCGAGTGCGGCCTGTCCCCATCGCATCTTAAGATTCTGCCGCCTCTTTTTCTCTATGATGACAGCGGCGAATACACAGCGGAGATGAAAAAGATTTTCGCAGGAGAAACCCGTGGCCCGCTTCTTTAAGAATCTTGGAGAATTGTACAAGTACCGCGTCCTGATCCAGAATCTGGTCGTCCGGGAGCTCAAGGCTCGGTATCGCGGCACCGTCCTCGGGTTCCTCTGGTCCTTTTTCAACCCCCTCCTTCTGATGCTCGTCTATACCGTGGTCTTCGGGTTCATCCTCCAGCCCCGCGACCCGACGCTCGGGGGCTCGCCCAAGTTTTATGCCATATTTCTTTTTTGTGGGATTCTGCCCTGGACCTGGTTCTCCTCGTCCTCCCTGGAGTCGGCCAATGTCCTGATGATCCACGGCAACCTGATCAAAAAGATCCTCTTTCCCGCCGAGATCCTGCCCATCGTCACGGTGACCAGCAACTTCGTTCACTTCAGCCTCGGGCTTCCCATTCTTTTCTTGTTTGTCCCTCTCTTCGGGAGGGCGTATACCGTTTATGTGCTCTTTCTCCCGGTTGTGATTCTCGTCCAGTATGTCTTCACCCTCGGGTTCTGCCTCCTGATCTCCTCTCTGACGGTTCATTTCCGGGACATCAAGGACCTTTTGTCGAACTGGCTGACGTTCTGGTTCTTCGCCACTCCCATCGTCTATCCCATGACCTTCGGCACGATCCAGAGCTCCTCCTGGCTGCGGGCGTTCCTCAACATCAACCCGATGACCCACATCGTGATGGGGTACCAGAACTGCCTTTTTTACGGGACCATGATTCGCTGGAAAAAGCTGGGGGTGACGTTCCTGGTCGCCCTCGTCCTTTTTGTCATCGGCTACACCATTTTCGACCGGCTTCGGGATTCCTTTCCGGAGGAGGTGTAGATGCCGGCCATCGCCGTGGAAAATGTCTCCCGCGTCTACCAGAAATATTCTGCCCGGCACCGCTTCCAGACGTTCAAAAGCGCCCTGGTCAAGGGAGACCTCTTCAGGGCTCTCCGGGCTGACGAGTTGGTCACGGCCCTGGATGGAGTCACTTTCCGGGTGGAAAAGGGCCAGACGTTCGGAGTGATCGGGGAGAACGGGTCGGGCAAAAGCACCCTGCTCAAGCTTGTCGCCGGGATCGCCAAGCCGACTCAGGGAAGGATAAGGACGGAAGGAAAAATCTCGGCTCTGATCGAGCTCGGAGCCGGTTTCCATCCGGAGATCTCGGGACGGGAGAATGTCTATATCAACGGGATCATGCTGGGTCTGACAAAAAAGGAGATCAGTGCCAAATTCGATGAGATCGTTGAGTTTGCCGAACTCGAAGATTTCATTGACGCGCCGGTCAAGACGTATTCTTCGGGGATGTACATGAGGCTCGGGTTCGCCATCGCCATCAACGTCAACCCTGACATCCTGCTCATCGATGAGGTTCTGGCGGTCGGAGACGCCTCCTTCGTCCCCAAGTGCCTCGACCGGATCGGGGACTTCCGGCGCCGGGGAAAAACGATCCTCTTCGTCAGCCATGACCTGAGCACGGTGGACAAGATTTGCGACCGCGTCGCCTGGCTCAAAGCCGGCCGGGTCCAGGTTATCGGAGAAGCCAAGAGGATCATCGATGCCTACCTCCAGGATGTCGCGGAAAAGCAGGAAAAAGATTTCGAGAAGCACCGCCTGGAAGCCGCCCAAGAGCAGCAATGGGAGGAGGGAAAGCGCGAAAACCGCTGGGGGCAGAGAGAAATTGAGATCAGGAAGGTCAGCCTGAAAAGCCTGGAGGGAAAGCCCAAAAACGTCTATTCACCCGATGAAGGAATGATCATCGAGATGGAGGTCGCGGCCCGCTCCCGCGCCGACGATTTCGTCTTTGGGATCGGAATCTTCAATTCTCAGGGCGTCTCCTGCTATGGCACAAATACCTATCTCGAGGACCTTGAGCCGGTCTCCATTGTGGGAGAAGGCAAGGTCATTTGCCGGATCGAGAAGCTGGGGTTGATCAACGGGACGTATTACCTGGATGTCGCGGTGCATAAAAGGGACGGCTATCCCTATGATTATCACCGGAACCTGTATTCCTTCCTGGTCGCTTCAAACTCGAAGGATATTGGAATCAGCCGCGTCGGTCATGTTTGGAGCTTTTCGCCTGGAATCGAGATGAGGCCGGCCGGCGAAAAATGACAAAAACGAACCATGGCAAGAAAAGCGAAACAAAGAAAAATCTATAAACTGGGGGAGTTTCTCGAAGTCCGCAGGAAGCTCAGGAGGGAGGGCAAGAAAGTCGTTTTCACCAACGGCTGCTTTGACCTTATTCACGCCGGCCATGTCCGGCTTTTCCAGGAAGCCAAAAAGCAAGGCGATGTCCTTGTCGTCGCCCTCAACGATGACGCTTCCGTCCGGAAGCTCAAGGGGCCGTCGCGGCCTGTTTTCCCGCTGGCCGAGAGATGGGAAATCCTCAAAGCCATCGAGGCCATCGATTACCTGACCTCCTTCTCCGAGGAGACGCCGCAGAAGATTATCGCCGCTCTGCTCCCGGACGTGTTGGTCAAGGGCGGCGACTGGAGGCCGGAAGAAGTCGTCGGGAAGAAGGAAGTCGAGACGGCGGGAGGGAAGGTTGTCATCGTGCCCTACCTTAAGGGCCATTCCACATCCTCCGTTATCAAGAAAATCATCCGCGCTTCTGGTTGAAGAGCAGTTTTGCATCGTGCTCAGGATGCGCGTTGGCAGCCGCTCTTGCAGTGCGATACGCGAGGAACCATGTACCTTTTCATCGAAGGCTCCCTTCCTTAAGAATAAATCATACTAATCCTATCAGAAAACTGTAATATAGTCAATCCGCAAGACGTTTCTCAAAATTGCCGATTGGGCTCGCTAACGGGTCCTGTCCCAGCGCATCGCCCAACATCCTCGCGGACCATTAAGCTGATTACCCAAACTGAAATTCCGGAGGCATTAAAGGCTCCGGGCGTTGGGGGGGCCCCCGGCTGCGCCACCCGTTAGCGGTTATTATCGGCAAGTTTGGGGTATTAAACCTGATTCTATTACTGATGTGTCCCCTTAGGGAGCGTCCCCATTAACCAGGACCAGAGTTTTTGGTGGAAGGCCAGGCTTGGGGGATGCGCCTCAAGGAAAGTTCTCGGGTTGATGCCTTCCCTGTCTTGCGGCGTGAATCTGATTCGGGCGGCAGGGTCGTACAGCTTAGGGGATTCGGGGTGGAACTGTACGGCCAGAACATTGGGATAGCGCTCGTGCTCCATGGCCTCCACGATTTTTCCGTCGAGCGATGTGGCGATGACTC
>Ga0153916_10002857_pt1 | contig 12676 bp, 23 predicted proteins | sample Opewatmetagenome_FD_109642 | JGI IMG/M metagenome (GOLD analysis project Ga0153916, IMG submission 109642) | Freshwater wetland microbial communities from Ohio, USA - Open water 3 Core 3 Depth 4 metaG | ecosystem: Environmental > Aquatic > Freshwater > Wetlands | place: USA: Ohio, Lake Erie...
AAGAGATCCAATTGGAGATTGTATAGGTCAGAAATGCTGAATTGGTTGCGCAGCTGGTTGCCGAGCAGGTCGCTTCTCAGTTGGAGCGAAGGGTAGCGTTTCGGAGGGCCATGAAGAAGGCGGTTACTTCTGCCTTGCGAGTGGGCGCAAAGGGAGTTCGAATTGCATGTGCCGGGCGCCGGGCAGGGGCAGAAATCGCTCGCAGGGAATGGTATCGGGAAGGACGCGTCCCCCTCCATACCCTCCGGGCCGATATCGACTTTGGATACGCGGAGTCCTTGACCACTTACGGACTCATCGGGGTTAAGGCCTGGATATATCATGGGGAGATCTTGCCGGAGGGCGCGACCAGCAAGGAGCCTTCGACCCGTGGGGCAAGGGACCTGGAGGAGACAAGAGAAGGCGTGAGAAGGGGCAAGAGGGAAGGATAGCCGGGAGAATTTCGGTGGTGTTGGGGGCTCTAAATGCTACAGCCAAAGCGGGTAAAATATAGAAAGCAGCAACGGGGAAAGAGGCGGGGACTCGCCTTTCGAGGATCCACCCTGAGTTTTGGGGACTTCGGCCTTCAAGCCCTGGAGTGTGCTTGGATCACAGATCGGCAGATTGAGGCGGCCCGAAGGGCCATTACTCGTTATGTGAAAAGGGGAGGCAAGGTCTGGATCCGGATCTTTCCGGATAAGCCGATAACTGCCAAGCCGGCGGAGACGCGCATGGGTAAGGGGAAAGGATCCCCGGAGGGATGGGTGGCCGTGGTGAAACCCGGAAGAATTCTCTATGAGATGGAAGGGGTTCCCGAGGCGGATGCCAAGGAGGCGATGCGGCTCGCCTCCAGTAAGTTGCCCATCGCCACGAAATTTGTGGCTCGAAAGAGGACGGGAGAATCGGGATGAAGGCAAGCCAGTTCCGGGAATTGACGGGAGAGGAGTTGGAGCAGAAACTGTCCGATCTGAAAGACGACCTCTTCAAACTTCGGGTACGACACTCCGTCGCGAAATTGGAAAATCCCATGAAGATTCGGGAGACGACAAGAGATATCGCTCGTCTGCAGACGATCATGAAGGAATACCAATTGCGGAAGAAGGAGGGAGAAACACGCAAGGAAGGTGATCAAAGGGAGGCAGGGAAATGACGGGCGAGAGGCGCTATCGAAGGGTCTTATTCGGCAAAGTCATCAGCGACAAGATGGACAAGACGGTCTTGGTGGAGATTGCTCGCCTGACGCGACACCAGGGGTATAACAAGCTGGTCAAGAGGATAACGAAAGTTAAAGCTCACGATGAGAAAAATGAGTGTCGGGTGGGAGATAAGGTAAAACTCATGGAAACCCGTCCCCTCAGCAAACAGAAGCAGTGGAGGGTGATGGAAATCTTGGAACGGACTGCCATATAAGGACAATGTGAGGGAAGGAAATCCTCGTCCTACTATCTCTAGGGTGATCATACATGATTGGGTTACGGACAATATTGGAAGTTGCGGACAATTCAGGAGCGAAGAAGGTCTCCTGCATCAAGGTGATCGGGGGATCGAGCAAGAGGTATGCGCGGATCGGCGATGTCATCATCGCCAATGTGAAGGAGGCCATTCCGGAAGGGGCCGTAAAAAAAGGAGATGTAGTTCGAGCTGTAGTAGTGCGGACCGCGAAGGAGCAGAGACGGCCGGATGGCTCCTATATCAAGTTCGATCGCAATGCGGCGGTCCTGATCAATGACCAGAATAATCCGATCGGAACCCGGGTATTCGGCCCGGTGGCGCGCGAGCTTCGGGAGAACCAGTTTATGAAAATCATCTCTTTAGCCCCCGAGGTGATTTAGGAGAAAGGGGTAAAGGGAGTAGCTAAGAATGGATCAAAAGAGGCCAGCCATAAAAAAGAATGACGTAGTAATGGTCATTGCGGGCAAGGACAAGGGCAAGAGCGGGAGGGTGATTTCGGTCTTTCCCAAGAAAGAGAGCGTCCTAGTCGAAAAGGTCAATTTCATCAAACGCCACACCAGACCTCGCGGGCAGACGCACAAGGGTGGCATTGTGGAAAGGGAGGGTCCCGTGCACCTTTCGAATGTCATGGTCTTATGCAACAAGTGCGATCGCCCGGTTAGAATCAGAAAGCTCAAACTTCAGGATGGAACCCGAGTGAGGGTTTGCCAGAGGTGCGGAGAATCCTTAGATTGAGATAGGTGGAGCGATTAAGATGCCCAGGCTCAAGGATAAGTACAAGAAGGAAATCCTGCCAGCGCTGATGAAGCAGTTTGCTTACAAGAATTTCCTGCAGGTGCCCAAACTGACTAAGGTGGTCATTAATATGGGTCTGGGGGAGGCGGTCTCCAATATTAAAGTGATCGATTCTGCGGTCTCCGATCTGGCCGCCATCACGGGACAGCGCCCGGTGGTAACCCGCGCCAAGCGGTCAGAGGCAGGCTTCAAACTGCGGACCGGGATGCCTATCGGCTGCAAGGTGACTCTGAGAGGAGATCGCATGTATGAGTTTCTGGATCGCTTGCTGAACGTGGCCCTTCCTCGAATTCGAGATTTTAGAGGAATACCGGCGAAATCCTTCGATGGCCGAGGAAACTATTCCTTGGGGATCCGAGAGCAACTGATATTCCCTGAGATTCGATATGACAAAGTGGATATGGTACGGGGGATGGATATTAGCATTGAAACGTCTGCCCGATCTGACGAGGAAGCCCAGATGTTGCTGGAGTCCTTGGGCTTCCCCTTCCGGAAATAAAAAAGGTCAAGGGAAATGGCTCGCAAAGGAATGCTGTTAAGGAATCAGGGAGACTTGAAATTCGCCACTCGCCGCAAGCACCGGTGTCGGCTCTGTGGGAGGCCCCGGGGTTATCTCCGCAAATTCGAGATGTGCCGGATCTGTTTTCGCACCTTGGCGCTCCGCGGGGAGATACCAGGCGTGATCAAGGCGAGCTGGTAGGGGAACGAGCGCGAGAGTTCCATGACCATCTCGACCTGCTGTTGGCCTGGATGGTTTTAGGCTATGAAGAAGCAGTGTGGGATCTTTCCAGGCAAGGTGGAATGAGTCCTCGAGGGAAGGATTCTAAGTCTTTTACGTCGGCCCGCCGATCCCGCTTGTTTGAGCGGGATCGAGCATGTTTTTAAAAGAGGTAGAAGATATGTCAATGACCGACCCGGTTGCCGATATGCTAACCCGGCTGAGGAATGCCAATCAGGCCCTCCACGATAAGGTGGACATCCCCTCTTCCAAGCTGAAGTTGGAGATTGCCAAGATCATGAAAGAAGAGGGATTCCTCAAGAACTTCAAGTTGATCGAAGATAAGAAACAGGGCATCCTACGCATTTATCTGAAATATGGGCCGGGCAACAAAAGGATGCTCGCGAATTTGGAAAGGGTCAGTCGTCCCGGCCTTCGCGTATATGCGAAAAGAAAGAGTTCGTCCAGGCCTGAGAGGGGATTGGGTATTAGGATCCTCTCTACCTCCAGGGGCGTTATGACGGATAAGAAGGCGGAGGAGTTGGGCGTGGGCGGTGAGGTACTGTGCCATATTCAGTAACCAAGCATAAGGGGATTACATAACGTGTCGAGAATAGGGAAAGCACCTATAGCCATTCCTGCCCAGGCGAAGGTGGAAGTCGGGGATAACGCTGTATCCGTGGCAGGTCCCAAGGGGAAACTCCACCTGCAAGTGCAACCAGGGATGGGGGTTCGGGTGGAGGATGGCAAGATATGGGTAAGCAGGCCGTCCGATGAGAAGGCCTACAAGGCCCTGCACGGGCTGGTTCGCTCCCTCTTGGCGAATATGGTAGAGGGCGTCACCAAAGGGTTCGAGAAGCGACTGGAATTCGTAGGCCTGGGCTTCCGCGCTCAGGTGCAAGGGCAGGAGCTGACCCTGAGCCTCGGGTTCTCCCATCCCGTCATCTACCCTGTGCCAGCCGATGTGAAGATCGTGGCCGAGAGTCCGACCTCTTTGGTGATCTCGGGCATCGATAAGCAGAGGGTGGGCCAGGTTGCCGCCCAGATTCGGCGTTTCCGAAAGCCCGAGCCCTATAAAGGTAAGGGCGTGAAATACGCCAACGAACGGATCCGTCGGAAGGCGGGGAAGACTGGGGCCTGATGTTTGAAGTTCCCGCCCGGCAAGCTGGGGGGAACTTCGAATGCCAGGAATTCTTTTCTATTGTCATTCGCTCGCTAACCCTGCAGCGGGTTGCGGATGTTGCGTTCACTGTGCATTTTCAAGGGAATGAAGTAGAAAGTCGAGGGGAAGGATTGAAGAGATTTGAAATCAAACGAGAGGCGAGGATAAAGCGGCACCGGCGCGTGAGGAAAAAGGTATCTGGCACCAGCGAGCGCCCGAGGCTAAGCGTATACAAGAGTGCACGTCATATCTATGCCCAGATTATCGATGATGACTCGGGTCATACCCTGGCAGCGGCTTCCAGCCTTTCGCTTCGAACCGCCGGGCAGGAGCAGGGTGACAAGAAGGAAAGGGCCAAGGCCGTGGGCAAGATGGTAGCCGAGGCTGCACTGAAGGCCCAGATCAAGAGGGTAGTTTTGGACCGAGGAGGTTATCGGTATCATGGTCGAGTCAAAGCCCTGGCCGATTGCGCCCGTGAGTCAGGGTTGGAATTTTAAGATGGCACCTTTAAGCGGAGGTTGGGGTTGGAAAGGATAACTGCCGATGGTCTTGAGCTGGTAGATCGTGTCGTTTACATCAACCGTGTGGCAAAGGTTGTCAAGGGAGGCCGTCGCTTCAGTTTTAGTGCTCTGGTAGTGGTGGGGGACAAGAAGGGAATTGTGGGGAGTGGCTTGGGAAAGGCCTCCGAGGTGCCAGAGGCCATTCGGAAGGGCATCGAAATCGCCAAGAAGAACCTGGTTCGAGTCTTCCTCCAAGGCAACACCATTCCTCATCCCGTGATCGGGAGGTATGGATCCGGAAAGGTCATCCTGAAACCCGCTTCGGAAGGTACGGGAGTGGTCGCCGGGGGACCCGTTCGGGCGGTTCTCGAGTCAGTCGGGGTAAAGGATGTCCTCTCCAAAGTCCTCGGCTCCAATAATCCTCATAATGTAGTGAAAGCAACCCTTCAAGGCCTGCTGAGCCTGAAAGGCTCCTCCGAGATAGCCCAGCTTCGTAGGAAAGAGAGCGGTGAAGAGAAGGGGGCGGAAAAAGAGGGGGGAAATAGGCCGTGAGTCGAGATCGCCTGAAGATCAGGCTTCGCCGGAGCCGAATCGGAGTCAAAGAAAGGCAGCTGAAGGTGCTGGATGGTCTCGGCTTGCATCGTGTCAATCAGGTGGTAATCAGAGAGGATCGGCCGGAGACGAGGGGGATGATCTTTAAAGTCTCACACCTCGTTGAGGTAGAAAAGTCCTAATTGTGGCTTCGAGGCAGAGAGAAGGATATGGTTAAAATCCATGAACTGAAGGCCCCCAAGGGCGCACGATCGAAAAGGAAAAGGGTAGGTAGAGGGCCCGGATCGGGACACGGGCAGACCTCTGGCCGTGGGGACAAGGGTCAAAAGGCGAGAGCAGGAGGACATGTCCAGCCCTGGTTTGAAGGTGGCCAACTTCCTTTGCACCGCCGCGTCCCCAAGCGGGGATTTACCAATATCTTTCGGCAGGAATACGCCATAATCAATCTGAGGGATCTTTCTCGCTTTGAGGCGGGGACTTCCCTTTCGCCGGATCTTCTTTGGGAACAGGGGATGATCAAACATCGGAAGGATCTGGTTAAGATCCTGGGCGAGGGAGAGATCTCTCAACCGCTAACCGTGTCGGCGCACAAGTTCTCCCGCTCTGCCCTTCAGAAGATAGAAGCCGCTGGCGGCAAGGCCGAGGTAATCAAGGAATGATAGAGAGTTTCGCGAATATCTTCAAGGTTCCGGAACTGAAGAAGCGGATCCTGTTCACCGCCCTGATCCTGGTTGTCTATCGAATAGGAGCGCATGTACCCACACCGGGCATCGACGCCAGTGCCCTTGCCTCTTTCTTCAATCAGGTGGGAGGAACTCTTCTGGGCTTCTTCGATCTCTTTTCCGGCGGAGCCTTGCGTCGGCTCTCCATTTTCGCTCTGGGGATCATGCCCTATATCAGTGCCTCTATTATCCTCCAGCTCCTGGCAGTGGTAGTTCCTTACCTGGAGCGTCTCAGCAAGGAGGGGGAGCAGGGAAGGAAAAAGATCACCCAGTACACACGATATGGAACCGTAGTGTTAAGTGCTGTTCAGGCCATGGGGATCGCTATTGGTTTGGAGAGCATGAGAAGCCCGGCGGGAGATATGGTCGTTTTCAGTCCCGGTTGGTCCTTCCGCTTGATGACCGTCATTACCCTGACCGCCGGGACGGCCTTTATCATGTGGCTTGGAGAGCAGATCACGGAGAGAGGAATAGGAAACGGCATCTCGCTAATCATATTTGTGGGAATCGTGGTCCGCATGCCCGAGGCGATCATCAATTCCTGGAGGCTCATTTCCTCGGGAGAGATGAATCTGCTGATCTTCCTGGCCCTGGTTGTAGTCATGGTATTGGTGGTGGCGGGCACCATCGTCATGACCTTGGGCCAACGAAAGATACCCGTCCAGTATGCGAAAAGGGTGGTAGGAAGGCGAGTTTACGGAGGCCAGACTACCCATCTTCCCCTCCGGGTTAACACCGCAGGGGTGATTCCCGTCATCTTTGCCTCCTCGATCATCATGTTCCCAGCCACTATTGCCAAATTCATTCACCACCCTTTCATGCAGGGCGTAGCCAATGCCCTTTCGCCGGCGATGCCGATCTATACCATGCTCTATGTGGCCTCCATCATCTTCTTCACCTATTTTTATACCGCGATCGTCTTTAACCCGGTTGATGTGGCTGACAATATGAAGAAGTATGGGGGCTTTATCCCCGGGATTCGACCCGGTGCCAAGACGGCCGAATATATCGACAAGATCTTGACCCGCATCACTCTCGCCGGATCGATCTTTCTGGCGGCCATCTCCGTCTTTCCCGAATTTTTGATTCAGTGGATGAACGTCCCCTTTTATTTCGGGGGCACCTCTCTCCTGATCGTGGTGGGAGTGGCACTGGATACGGTGCAGCAGATCGAGTCCCATCTCCTGATGAGGCATTACGAGGGATTTCTGAAGAAGGGGAAGTTGAAGGGTCGCTATACTTGATAGGAGTTCGGGGAATCCTCCATGCGTTTGATTTTTCTGGGCCCTCCAGGAGCCGGTAAGGGAACCCAGGCAAGAATGATGGAACGGGATTATGGGATTCCCCAGATTTCGACCGGAGACATCTTAAGGGAGGAAGTGGCGGCCGGTTCGACCTCGGGGGAATTGGCGAACTCCTTTATGAAGAAAGGGTCCCTGGTCCCCGACGAGGTTGTGATCGAGGTAATAGAGGAGCGATTAGCCCGGCCAGAATATGCCCGGGGATACGTACTGGATGGATTTCCTCGAACTCTCGCTCAGGCCGAAGCCTTAGATCGCGTACTGGGGTTGGCTGGTTCGGGGATAGACTTGGTCCTGAGCCTGACGGTGAATGAGGAGGAGTTGGTCCGGCGACTGGCGGAAAGGCGGGTGTGCGAGAGGTGTGCGGAGGTGTTTCATCTTGCTTTCCGCCCTCCCCGATCCTCGGGCATCTGCGATCGCTGTGGTGGTCCATTAGTTCAGAGAGAAGATGACCGCGAGGAGGCTATCCGCAGGCGGCTGCAAGTTTATAAGTGCGAGACGGCCCCGTTGATTGACTATTATCGACGAAAAGGGAAATTAAGGGAGGTTTCGGCGACGGGGACTCCAGAAGCGGTGAAGGAAAGGATTGATCAGGTCCTCAAGGGCAGCTTTGCGCTATGATTTTTCTCAAATCTCCTTGGGAGATGGACCTGCTTCGGGTTAGCAATCGGATTGCGGCAGAGGCGCTGGTAGAGTTAAAGAAGTTGGTCGAACCAGGAATGGATACTGCGGAGCTCGATCGGTTCGCAGAAGCTTTTGTGCGAGAAAGGGGAGCAAAGCCAGCCTTCAAGGGTTACAACGACTATCCCAGCACCCTCTGCACCTCGATCAATGAGATGGTGGTCCACGGCATCCCCTCTTCGCGTAAATTAAAGGATGGCGATATCATCAGCTTGGATATAGGGACTATCTATCGCGGATATTATGGCGATGCGGCGGTTACCCTTCCAGTGGGTACCATATCGGAAGAAGCGAATAGGCTGCTGCAAGTCACCCGGAGCGCACTTGATCTGGGCATTAAGCAAGCGAAGGCCGGGCATCGGGTTTCCGATATCTCCTACGCCATCCAAGAATTCGTTGAAGATAACGGGATGTCTGTGGTGAAGGCCTTTGTGGGACATGGAATCGGAAAGGCCTTGCATGAGGAACCCCAGATTCCTAATTTCGGCTCCCCAGGGAAGGGTCCGGTTTTGCAGTCCGGGATGGTCTTATGCATTGAACCGATGGTGAATTTGGGGACCTCGGAGATTTTGATTCTGGAGGACAAATGGACTGCGATGAGCAAAGATCGTTCTCTCTCGGCGCACTTCGAACACACAGTGGCAATAACAGAAGATGGCACCGAGATTTTGACTGTCCTGGATTGCCATTGAGAAGCAGAGGATAAGGATGGCGAAGGAAGAGGGGATCGAAGTGGAGGGGACAGTGATTGAGCCTTTGCCCAACGCCATGTTTCGGGTGGAATTAGAAAATGGCCATAAGGTGCTGGCTCACATCTCTGGTAAGATGAGGATGCATTTTATCCGCATCTTGCCTGGAGATAAGGTTACCGTGGAACTTTCCCCTTACGATCTGAGCCGGGGCCGGATCATTTACCGTTACAAGTAAGGCCTCGAAGGGGAGACGAGATGAAAGTACGGGCGTCCGTGAAGGTAAGATGTGAAAAGTGCAAGCTCATTCGGCGCAAGAGAATCCTGCGGGTCGTATGTGAGAACCCACGCCATAAGCAGCGGCAGGGATAATCCGTTGGGGAAGAAGCACCCCTCGTGCTGGCTGATCGATCATAATCCCTTTGCTGACCGGCTGGCCAGCCCTCTCCGGAAAAGGAAAAATGGGAAGGAGTGAAGAGTGGCTAGGATTGCGGGAGTAGATTTACCAAGGGAAAAGAGACTGGAAGTGGCCCTTACCTATGTCTACGGGATCGGGCAGCCCAGCGCAAAGAAGATCCTGGCGGAGGCGAAGATCTCCCCAGACATCCGGGTGAAGAATATGACCGAAGAGGAGGTGGCCCGCGTCCGATCCGTGCTGGAGGGAAAGTACACGGTTGAGGGCGACCTGAAGCGAGAGATCTCTACGAGCATCAAGAGGTTGATGGACATCGGAACCTATCGTGGGTTAAGGCACCGGCGTTCTCTTCCGGTTCGAGGGCAAAGGACCAGCACCAATGCGCGCACCCGAAAAGGCCCTCGTAGAACGGTCGGAGCTAAGAGAAAGGCATCGAAGATTTAGTAGCGAGGGGAGAGCTTTCCTATGGCACAGAACAAGAAGAAGACCAGCAGGGGGAGAGGGAAGAAGGAATTCAAGAACATCAGCCACGGCATCGCGTGCATTCAATCCACATTCAATAATACCATCGTTACCATCACAGATCTCACTGGCAATGTCATTACCTGGGCCAGCGCCGGAAGTTTAGGATTTAAAGGCTCTCGGAAGAGCACCCCCTTCGCAGCTCAAATGGCGGCCGAACAGTGTGCCCAAAAGGCTATCTCCTACGGCATGAAGGAAGTGAAGGTCATGGTAAAAGGACCTGGATCGGGTAGAGAGGCCGCCATCCGGTCACTCCAGGCGGTGGGGTTGGAAATCTCCGCCATCAAGGATGTGACGCCGATTCCACACAATGGTTGTCGCCCTCCAAAGAGGAGGAGAGTCTGATCATTTGGGCTTTGGCTGCGGCCAGGCCGTATATCTGGGGATGGAAGACGGATCATAAGGCAATTAACCTTGGGGGCGGATAAGTGGCAAGATATATAGATTCAGTTTGCAAGATATGTCGCAGGGAGGGAAGCAAACTCTTCCTGAAAGGGGATCGTTGCTTAGGCAGCAAGTGCGCCATCGAGAAGCGGGCCTATGCCCCCGGAGAGCATGGTCAACGGAGGATCAAGGCGACTGATTACTCGATTCAGCTCCGCGAAAAACAAAAGATGAAGCGCGCCTACGGAATTCTGGAAAAGCAGTTCCGGAATTATTTTCGAAAGGCCGAAAGACTTCGGGGAATGCCGGGAGAGAATCTCATTGCCCTTGTCGAGAGGCGTCTCGATAACATCGTGTACCGATTGGGATTCACTTCTTCCCGTAGCGAGGCCAGACAACTGGTTCGGCACGGGCACTTTACCTTGAACGGTCGCCTCGTCAATATACCTTCCATTCTCCTGCGCCCGGGAGATCAAGTGGCGGTCAAGCCGCAAAGCAGAGAGCTCTTGGTCATCCAGGCGGCGCTGGAATCCGCGAAACGACGGACGCTTCCCTCCTGGCTGGATTTGGATGCGCAGACATTCAAAGGGATCGTCAAGTCCGTGCCGACCCGTGAAGAAGTCTCTTTGCCCATTCAGGATCAGATGATTGTGGCTATTTACTCCAAGTAGTTTAGAGGGTCAAGTTCCATGTTACAGAATTTCAAAGGATTTCAAAAACCGAAACGTTTAGAGTACGAGGCCGAAACCCTGACTTCCACTTATGGGAAGTTCTTTGCTGAACCCTTCGAGAGGGGATTCGGATTGACGATCGGCAATTCCCTCCGGCGGGTTCTCCTCTCCTCCATCGAGGGGGCAGCGGTCACCTCGATTCGGATCCCCCGAGTGCTCCACGAGTTTTCCACCGTCCCTGGGGTGAAGGAGGATGTTACGGATATCATCCTGAACATCAAGGGACTGCGGTTTAAGGTGAAGGTCAACCATCCCAAGACTCTTTATCTGAAGGCTTCTGCTGGAGGACCGGTTACGGCAAACCATATCACAGCCGATCCGGATGTGGAGATCCTCAATCCCGACCACTATATTGCTACCTTGGAAGATAACGAAAAATTGGAGATGGAGCTGGAGGTGGGCCGGGGTAGAGGATATGTGCCAGCAGAAAGGAACAAGAAAGAGGGCCAGTCGATCGATGTCATGCCCGTCGATTCCCTCTTTTCTCCCGTCAAGAAGGTGAATTTTCTGGTAGAGGATGCCCGGGTGGGCCAGGCGACCGATTACAACCGGCTCATCTTGGAGGTCTGGACGGATGGGAGCATTCTGCCCCAGGATGCGGTTGCCTATGCCGCTAAGATCCTCAAGGATCACTTGACTCTCTTCATCAATTTTGAAGAGGAGCCGGAAGTCAAGGAGGAAGTCGCGGATAACGTGCGGGACCAGCTTTGGGAAAACCTGAATCGACCGGTCGATGAATTAGAACTCTCGGTGCGGTCGGCCAATTGCCTGAAGAACTCCAACATTCGGTATATCAAGGATCTGGTGGTCAAGACCGAAGCGGAGATGCTCAAGACCAAGAATTTTGGCCGCAAGTCCTTGATGGAAATCAAGGAGATCCTGGCCAAGATGAACTTGTCGCTCGGGATGAAAGTGGAGGATTTGGGGGTCGACACCACCGCCAAGAGCAGAGGAGAGAGATAATTCCTGCTCTAAAGCTCTTGGCTCCGGCTCGAAATTAAGGAGAATACGCATTATGCGCCATCAGAATGCAGGAAGGAAACTGGGCAGAACGAGCGCTCATCGTCAGTCCCTGCTGCGAAATCTGGTTACCTCCTTGCTCCTGCATGAGAGGATTGTCACCACGGAAGCAAAAGCGAAGGAGCTTCGAAGGATCGCAGAGCAGATGATCACCCTGGCCAAGCGGGAGGATTTGCACGCACGGCGTCAGGCATCCAAGATCATCATGGATGAAAGCGTCCTGAAGAAGCTCTTTGATAGTCTGGGAGCTCGATTTTCCCAGCGATTAGGTGGCTATACCCGCATCACCAAGCTTTCCTATCGGGCTGGAGATGGGGCCCCCCTGGCGGCTATCGAACTGCTGGACCAGGAAGGCAAGAAAGCGGAAGCCCCGGCCAAAGAGAAACCAAAGAGAGGTCTGAGGAAACCGAAGGCATTCAAGAAGGAAAGCGGCAAAGAAAAGCCGGAGGCGAAAGAGGCCAAAGGAGAGAAGGAAAAGAAGGGGAAGCCAGCCGAGGGCAAGAGGAGTGCCCGTCCCCCGAAGACGAAGAAGAGACAGCCCCCCGCGGAGGAGAATGCGGGGCAGGTTTAGCCCCCGCAGAGCCCCACGGCTGCAGCTTAGAGATAATAAAGGCAGGGCCAGAAATGGGCCCTGCCTTTTTCATAATACTTCTGATCCCCTCCTTTCCGCGGGCTCTGCCCGGTGCTGCCTACTGCCCACTGCCGCCTCCTGCCTGCTCGCTCCCGTCGTGCCCTCTCCCCCTCGCCCCTTCGCCGCGTCATCAGTGCCCGCTTCCCGCAGAATAAACATCCTTTGCCCCGCTGAAGAGCTGGTTAGCAACTTTCTTACAACGCGGTCACATCTTCTCTCTCTCTCTCTCTCGTGTCAAGCTACCTTTCCAAAAAATCGTTGTTCATTTGCCGGAAAAGCGTTAATCTATCTGAGAAGAGGGGTTTGACGCACCGAGGGGGTTGAGGGTTCCAGTCCGTAGATGCCACCGGGACCCAGGCACTCTCTCCGGTCCGGCCGGCTCCTGAGCGACCTTGTGCGCTGATGAGCGAAGAGAGCTCGGG
>Ga0153916_10002858_pt1 | contig 12672 bp, 10 predicted proteins | sample Opewatmetagenome_FD_109642 | JGI IMG/M metagenome (GOLD analysis project Ga0153916, IMG submission 109642) | Freshwater wetland microbial communities from Ohio, USA - Open water 3 Core 3 Depth 4 metaG | ecosystem: Environmental > Aquatic > Freshwater > Wetlands | place: USA: Ohio, Lake Erie...
CAGCAATCTTGCGTGTTTGGGGGGAGGAGATCGCGCAGAACCGGCCAATGAGCGAAGATGGGGCCAATTCTAGATGCTCCGGCCTATTTGAATGTGATATATTCCAATGCTTGGCCGGCAACTGGCAGGGGGGGCATGTATCAAAACGGAGGAGCTCGGATCTCTCACTTCCCCTCTTCGTTGAAATATGACAAGAAGGATCAGAACAGGCTGAAATTGCTGATTCTGCCACTTTCCGCCGTAACGCATCGACGGGCTTGGAGTTACAAAGAAATGAATATGGTGTAGGCAGGGGGGGAGGGATCCACGAGGCATTTTCTTCTTCTGCCCCTCGGTACGATTTTCCTCCGGCTCCTAGGCTGGAGATCGAGCTCTAGATCTTCCTAGTTACTCCTTTGTGAGTCTAGGTCCAAAAGCATCAAAGTAACCCAACATAATCAACATTTTCATTACTCCCGTTACATGAATTCACGCTGCGGGATTTCTGACATGCACGGTCTGCGCATGCTGGCCCGAAATCAGCACGATTTCGGGTGAACATCGGCACCCCACTTCTGGTATGGAATTTGCAGCTCTCCCCTGTGGAATAATACGTTTCCTGGAAACAAGAGATGCTTCGCCCATGAAATCCCTTCTGATCGACGAAACCCCGACCACACTCGAGATCAGCCTGAAACGCACCTTCCCTCAACGCCTCTTCACTGTAGCGGCCGGGCTTGCCTTCCTGGCAGCGGTTGCTGCTCTGCTCCTCATCCTGTCCCCCCGGGCAGAGTTCCTGCGCATCGTGCGGGAAGATGGGCACGTGGAGTGCACTGCAGGTGAGTCGCTGCCCGGAGGGAAAGCCGTCACGCGCCAATTCCTGCTGACAGAGAAGCCGGTGACGGCGTCGGTTGAAGCAGTCCCGGAGAACGGGGGGACGCACTACCGGATGCTTCTGCAGACAGAGGACGAGAGGCTCTACTTCGGGGAAACGAAACACGATCAGCATGAGGCGGGCGACGCGGTGAGCCGCGTGAACGAATTCCTTGAGAGTGGCGATGGCTCCGCCTTTGAATACAGAGGGAACCTCTGGTGGTGGTCCCCGGGTCCGTTCCTCGTCCTGGGCTTTGCCGCCGGGCTCTTCTTCCTCTTCCTCGCCCGCCAGAGCGATGTGTGGATCTTCGATCGACGCGGAAACCAGCTGACTCGAGAGTTCCGCCTCTTCATTCCCATCTGCCTGAAACGACGGCCCCTGTACTCCATCCGCGCAGCAAGGGTTATCGAGGTGCCGGATGCCGGTGGAGACGCCCTCAGGTGCCTCCGCCTGAGTCTTGACGCCGGCGAGACGATCGACATGGCAACATTCGCTGGAAGTTCGGAGGTATCCGCACGCCTTGACGGCTGCGCCGAGCGCATCACCGGCTTTCTCCTTGAGCGCTCCGTGCGCCTGGACAGCCTCCCCGCACAGCCCGCGATGGTGTGAGGACCTGCAATCGGCTGTACCGCCACGCTTTTCCGCTCGCCATGATGCGCATCTTTTCTCCGTTATCTTCCGTATATTCTGACGGTCTACGGAGGAGCCATGATATGGAAAAGCACGTCACCCTTGTCGGCATTCTCAATATCGTCTACGGCGCCTTCGGCGTAGTTGGCGCCGGGTGCCTGTTCTTCATGACGTTTTTTGTGGACTACCTGTTCGGCTACCTGCTCCGGACGGGAGAGCTGCGTCCCTACGAATTCCCGCTGGAGTTGCTGGATATCCTCCCCTTTCTGTTCGTCATCATCGCAGTCCTGCTGCTCCTGGTCTCGCTTCCGGGGATCATCGGCGGGATCGGGCTGCTGAAGCGCAAGGAGTGGGCCAGGATTGTCGTGCTGATTGTCGGATTTCTCTCGCTCATCCGGATTCCCCTCGGGACTATCCTTGGCGTCTACACCATCTGGGTGTTGATGCACGACGATGCGATCCGGCTGTTCCGCTCGCAGGCGACCCCCCAGCAGGGCCCGGCTGCCTGATCCGCACCGAAGGAACCACCGATCTTTTACCACGGCGGAGCGCGGGTGAGACGCTCCGCGCTTCCTCAACTCGTGTCTTTTTCCGAAATTGTTGATTACATTGCCGGGGATGCACCGCCCCGTGCGGGACAGCAGGACGCAATCCCTGCTGGAGGAGCCAGTGCCCGTTTTTGCCAACAAAAGGGATTTCATCATGGGAAGAAAGGATCTCTTCACATCAGGATTCACGGCAGTTCTGTTCGCACTGGGGGCGGCATGCGCGACTGCGCAGACGAAACCGCCCGACGACATCGACGCGTATGTCGAGCGTGTCCGTGCGCAATTCGAAGTCCCCGGGATCTCCCTTGCCATCGTGAAGGACGGTCAGGTGGCACTCGCGAAAGGATACGGGCTTCGGACAATCGGCCGCCCGGAGAAGGTCGATGGGCGGACCCTCTTCGGGATTGCCTCGAACACGAAGGCCTTCACAGCGACCGCTCTCGCCCTCCTTGTCGAGGAGGGGAAGCTCGAGTGGGATGCGCCCGTCGTCCGTTATCTTCCCTGGTTCCAGCTTTCTGACCCCTATGTCACGCGTGAACTGACGATCCGCGACCTCCTCGTCCACCGGAGCGGCTTGGGGCTCGGGGGCGGTGACCTGCTCTGGTGGCCTCCGTCGACCTACAACCGGAAGGAGATCGCCCGTCGTCTCCGCTTCATACCGCTCGTGACAAGTTTTCGCAGCGCGTACGCGTACGACAACGTCCTCTACATCGCAGCGGGGGAGGTCATCGAGGCGGTCAGCGGTCAGAGCTGGGAGGACTTTGTGACCTCCCGGATTCTCCGGAAGATCGGGATGATGGAAAGCACGGTGCGGCACGGGGATTCGGGGCCGGCAAAGAACGTGGCAACCCCCCACGCGCGTGTTGAGGGGAGGGTGCAGGTGGTGAAGCCGTTCGACAGCGACAATACAAACCCCGCCGGCGGGATCAACTCGAGTGCCGAAGAGATGGCGAAATGGCTTGTCCTCCAGCTTGATTCTGGTCGCGTCGCCGATGGCTCACGGTTGTTCTCTCCCCGCACCACGCGGCAGCTCTGGTCCATCGTGACGCCGATCCCGATCGGGGAGCCGATTCCAGAACTTGCACCGCTGCGGCAGAATTTCAACGGCTACGCACTGGGATTCCGTATCCTGGACTACCGGGGAGTGAAAGTTGTCACGCACACGGGCGGACTCCCCGGGTACGTGTCTCGGGTCACCATGGTCCCGCATCTCAAGCTCGGCATCGCCGTCCTCACCAATCAGGAATCAGATGCGGCGTTCGAGTCGGTGACGTACCATATTCTCGACCACTACCTCAACGCCCCGGCGACAGACTGGATCGCCGGGTTCAAGCGGCTGGATGCGCGGCGCGACTCCTTGTTTGCCGTGGCAAATCAGCGGACCGCCGCCTCGGTGGACACTCTTTCGCAGCCCCCTCTTCCGCTTGCCAAATATGCGGGGACCTACACCGACGCCTGGTACGGTGACGTGGAAATCACGCTCAAGGAGGGGCGCTTGCTGATCCGGATGACGCGGACACCGGTGCTTCAGGGTGAGCTGGTGCACTGGCAATACGACACGTTCGTCGCTCGGTGGTACGATCCTGAGCTCCGGGCGGACGCATTCGTCACGTTTGCCCTGACGCCGGACGGCAGCATCGATCAGGTGAAGATGAAACCGGTGTCGCCGGAGACCGATTTCAGCTACGACTTCCAGGACCTGCTGCTTAAGCCTGCGAAGAAACAGAACCCGTAGTGCCTTCTCCGGACGGGACGGCGGACATCCATGATCGAGCAGGACTACATCATCCGACTGATCACTGTGCTGTCGAGATTCCTGGCGCGCATCCTCTTTCACAAGAACAGCCATGACTTCCCGAAGGCGCTCCTCGAAATCCAGACGACCGGGAAGCTACTGGTGGGGATTGAGCTGTCGCTTGTGGAAAAACTGTCGGCCTCACAGCTCATGTCCCTCTTCGGTGGCGACACGGAAGTTTCCATGCCGAAATCATACATCCTCGGCATCCTGCTGAAGGAGGAAGCGGACGTGCGACGGCTGATGGGGGAGCAGGAATCCTCGGACCGGCTGAACGCAAAGGCGCTCACCCTCCTTGTGGGAACCTTTCTCGCAGGGGGTGAGGGGGTCGAACATCGTCACGGTGAGGCGATCGAGGAAACGCTCTCGGCGTTGCGCGGTTGCACGCTCCCCGCTGATCTGCAGCGGAGCCTGTTTGACTACGAGGAGTTCGTCGGACGCTACGACAAGGCGGAGGATCTCCTGTACGAGATTGTCGACACGGACGAGACGTTCGCCCGGCGGGGGATCATCTTCTATGAGCGCCTGCTCGCTCAGACAGACGAACGGCTTGAGAAGGGGAATCTCCCGAGGGTCGAGGTCAACGAAGGGCTCGAGAAGCTCCGCTCGCGTTTCCCCGCCCTGGCTTCCTCCGCCCCTCACCAACAAACGGATTGAGAACGACTGGCAGGACACCCATGGACACCCAACGGACACTCCCCTGGCTGTTTGAGAACAGCGTCGGCCGCTTCGGCGACAACGTCTTCATATGGGAAAAGCCCGACAACGAATACCGCGGGGCGACCTACCGCGAGATCCGCGCGCGCGTGTACCAGTGCGCGGCGGGGCTCCTCAGCCTTGGGGTGAACAAAGGCGATCGGATCGCGCTCATTTCCGAGGGGCGGAATGACTGGGTGGTCGCGGAGCTGGGGATCCTGTATGCCGGCGCGATCAACGTGCCCCTCTCGGTCAAGCTCGACGAGCTCTCCGACCTGAAATTCCGGCTTGCGCATTCCGGATGCAGGATGGTCTTCGTTTCGGGGAGCCAGGCGCATAAAGTTCTGAAGATCAGGGAAGATCTGCCGGAGCTTGAGAAGGTCATTCTGCTCGATGCCCTCCAACACTCTCGGTCGTACGAGGTCCCCTTTGTTTCCCTTCTCCAGATGGGGGAGGAATTCCTCTCACGACGGCGGGAGGATTTCGAAAGCCGTTGGCGTTCGCTTCGCGAAAGCGACATCGCCAATATCTGCTACACGTCCGGTACGGTCGCCGATCCGAAGGGCATTATCCTCACGCACCGCAACTACACGGCCAATGTCGCGCAGGGGACGGCCATGTACCCCATCCCCCCGTCGTTCGTCACTCTGCTGGTACTCCCCTGGGACCATGCCTTTGCGCATGCGTGCGGCATCTACGCGCTGGCTTCCACGGGCGCCAGCCTCGCCGCCGTGCAGCTGGGGAAGACCCCGATGGAGACCCTCCGCAACATTCCCGTGAATATCAAGGAGGTGCGTCCGACGTTTCTCCTGAGCGTCCCGGCGCTCGCAAAGAACTTCCGGAAGGGAATTGAATCCGGCGTCCGGCAGAAGGGCCCGCTGGCGGAGAAGCTCTTTGCGCTGGCACTGCGGGTGGCCTACTCCTACAACGGCGACGGGTGGTCGAAGGGGAAAGGGTGGCGCGTGCTGCTGAAACCGCTCCTTGGACTCTTTGAGAAAATACTCTTCTCAAAGATCCGAGAGAACTTCGGGGGACGCATGAAGTACTTCGTCGGAGGGGGTGCGCTCCTCGATGTCGAACTGCAGAAGTTCTTCTACGCCATCGGCATGCCCATGTATCAGGGCTACGGCCTGACCGAGGCGTCGCCGGTGATTTCGGCAAACACCCCCGAGAAACACAAGTTCGGCTCCTCCGGGCCGGTCGTGCCGGATCTGGCCCTCAGGATCTGCGACGAGCAAGGCCGCGAACTTCCTGCGGGAGAGAACGGGGAAATCGTCGTGAAGGGAGAAAACGTGATGGCGGGCTACTGGAAGAATGAGAAGGCGAGCGCGGAGACGGTTCGCGACGGCTGGCTGTACACCGGCGACCTGGGCTTCATGGATCGAGACGGTCTCCTGCATGTGCTCGGGCGTGAGAAGAGCCTCCTGATCAGCCACGACGGCGAAAAGTACAGCCCCGAGGGGATTGAAGAGATGATCGTGGCAAACTCCCCCTTCATCGACCAGATCATGCTCTACAACAATCAGTCCCCCTATACGGTCGCCCTCGTCGTCCCGAACAGGGAGGCGATACTCGCTTGGCTTGAGCACCACAAGCATACCGCGAAAACCGCCACGGGACAGGACGCGGCCCTCCGGCTGCTTGCGGGGGAGATCGACGCGTACCGCCCGGGGGGAAAACATGCCGACGCTTTCCCGGAACGGTGGCTCCCCTCGGCACTGGCCATTCTGCCGGAACCCTTCACGGAACAAAACCGCTTCCTGAACAGCACCTTGAAGATGGTGCGTGGGAAGATCGCCCGTTCCTACGCCGGCCGCGTCGATTCGATGTTCACGACGGAGGGAAAGGAGATCTGCAACCCGGAGAACCGTGTGGAGATTGCAGGGGTGCTCCACCGGGCATGAAGGGGAACACCCGGCGTCCTGGTCTTTCGTGCTGGGGGCATGTCCGTGCGGGCGTCCCCCTTCAGTCCCCCGGTTCCTAAGAGAAACAACGTTGCATATGTGAAATGGCATTTCGCCTCTCCCTCTTGCTCCTCTTCCTCTCCGCGACAGCCGCCGCACAGGACTCAACGAGAGTCCTCCGCGATTCCACGCGGGTCGCCGCGGCGCACGCCGCTGGCCCGCCGGTGCCGTATTCGCCGCCCGACAGCGCACGGCTCCAACTGCTCCGCCCGGCATTCCGCTGGCCCGCACGAGAGGGTGCGATCTCGTACTGGCTCGAGGTGGCGAGGGATCCGGTGTTTCTTTCCGTCGTCTTCCGGGATACGGCGCTTGTCGACACGACGGGGCGATGCGACAGTCTTCTTGAGAATGACTCCACCTATTTCTGGCATGTCGGCTGGACGGACTCAACCGGGAACACCGCTTTCTCGGCGTCACGCACATTTACCACTGGACCGCCGCCGGCCTTCTCTCTTTCGAGCTACTTTTTCCCGTCTACCCCCATCGGTGACACCGCGGCGGTGCAGGTCTATTTCAGGAACTCTGTCGCGGACACAGTCACGATTGACTCCGTGGCAACCTCCACGGGGTTGTTCTGGCTCCCCGATTCGATTCCGTTTCTGATAGGACCGTCCGACAGCGTTCAGTTTCGGGTCTGCTTCCGCCCCCGCTTCTTCAATCTCCACGAGGACAGCGTGACGGTCTACACCTCGCAGGGGAAAGGCGCGTTGCTCGTCGGGGGTGACTCACCACCACCTGTGCTGAGTGTTGTGACACGGGATCTCCAGCTCGGGCCGGTGGCGGCGACCGACACGGCTGTCGGCACGGTCGTGATCCGCAATACGGCGTTGATCAACGACCTCTCCGTCCTGAAGGTCGCGACGCGGACGCCATTCTTCATTCCCATTCCTCCCGCCCTCCCTGTTCACCCCGAGGACAGCCTCACGCTCGCGGTCCGGTTCAATGTGCAGGCGTTCAGACCGGAAGGATTCGGGGTGTACTACGACACGCTGACGGTGATCACGGACGGCGGCATCGGGAAGGTCGCCATGCGCGGCGACTCCCCGCCGCCGCGCATCATCACCTCCGTGCGCGCGGCCGATTTCGGCCTCGTCGGTGCCCTGGATACGTCCCTCTCGGTTCTCTATGTACGGAACAGTTCGATCAATCCGCTCCGGATCGACTCGGTGAAGACGAAATCCAGGGCGTTTCGCCCGCTGGTCTCGCGAGGGAAGGTCTCGCGCGCCGACACGCTCGAGCTTGCTGTTCGCTTCCAACCGGACCGGTACGGGCCGTTTGTGGACACGCTCGTCTGCTACAACAACTCCTGGACAGGCCCCTTGCGCATACCGCTCGCAGGGTACTCTCCATTCCCCGTCCTGGAGACGGACTACGAACAGGTGGGCTTCGGAGCGGTCGAAAAGAGGGATTCCGGCTTGGTCAGTGTCCGGATCACCAATTCATCCATCAGCTTCCTGAAGGTCGATTCCATCCGCACGAAAACGCGTCATTTCCGGCTGGCGAACCCGCCCCTCCCGCAACTCGTGCGGATGGGCGAAACGTTGAGACTGACGATCAGCTTCTTCCCGGACAGTGTTCGCAAGTTCAATGACACCCTGATTGTGATCAACAGCTCCCGGATCCCCCGGCTCACCATTCCCCTGACGGGCCAGGGAGTTCCCTCCAGCCATGAAGAGATGCGCCTGGCCGGCCGCGGGGCGTACCAGCTTTTCACGAACTACCCCAATCCGTTCCGTACCATGACCACCTTTGCCTACAACCTCCCCGTCCGCAGCCACGTCCGCCTTGAGGTGTGGAGCACGCTCGGGCAGCGGGTGGCCGTGGTGGCTGACGCCGACCAGGATTCGGGGATGCGGACCGCCCCGTGGGAGACGGATCTCCCCTCAGGAGTCTACTACTATCGCTTCACGGCAGTCGCAATTGACGGCTCGGGCCGACAGTTCGTTGAGTCGCGCAGAATGATGGTTGTGCGATGACGGCCCGTCCTGTGTCGCCCGGCAGCCAGCTCTCTCTCCCCCTCTCGCCGTCTCCCGGACTGCGCCTGCAGGTTCTCGGTAGCTCGAGCGCGGGAAACGCCACACTCGTCTGGTCCGACAGGACGGCCATCCTGATCGACTGCGGCTTTTCCCCTCGTTACGTCGCGAAGCAGCTCAAGGCTCTCGGACTGTCCCTCTCCTCGCTGAGCGGGCTCGTCGTGACGCATGTGCATAGCGATCACGTCAACAACGTCATCGTGGATGAGCTCACCCGGCGGGGCGTCCCCGTGTTCTGTCCTCCGAGAATCGAAAGACCCCTGAAGATGCAGTACGCGTCGCTCGAGGGGGCCTCCAGGGCGGGGCTCCTGAGGATGTTCCGGAAGGGGGGCCTTGTGATCGGAGGCCTCGGACTGGAAGCGTTCGAGGTGCCGCACGATTCGCCCGGCGGCTGCTTCGGGTACAGCATCTTCGACGGAGACCTGAAGATCACCATCGCGACGGACATTGGATACCCCTCGGATGGGATGCTCGAGCGGTTTGCGGATTCACATCTGATTGTCCTCGAGTCCAACCACGATCTCGAGATGCTCGAGCGCTCCGACCGCCCCGCCTGGCTCAAGCGGAGAATACGTGAACGGGGGCATCTGTCAAACGACCAGTGCGCCGGTTTTGCGGTCGATGTCCTGAGAAGATCGGAGACCGTCGCGCGCACGATCGTTCTTGCCCATATCAGCCAGGAGTGCAACACCAACGTCCTGGCCGTGGGCTGCACCGCCGCGGCGCTGGCTGCGAACGGCTTTGGCCGTATCCCCGTTCTGGAAACCCACATGGACTCTCCGGGGGCGGTGGTGGAAGTCATCCCCTGAAGCTGGACTCCCCCCCGCCCGGCAGGGGGAAAATCCCCCAAATGGCTCGTTTTCACGCTTGCCTTGCCTCTTAACCTTCCGTACGTTGTGTCGTATCACTGCTGCCGGAGCGAATGAGCGGACAATGAACTCCGAAGTCCATACCCTCCCCCCGTCGAACGAGCTCGTGAGGCAGGCGGCACGGGGAGACAAGAACGCTTTTCGCGGGCTGGTCGAACGGCACCGGCAGTACGCGTACGCGCTCGCGTTCCGGATCGTTTGCGACGCGGACGACGCGCGCGACGTTGTGCAGGAGGCATTCATCCGTGTGTGGCGGCATGCGGAGCGTTTCACCGGGGAAACGAAGTTCACGACATGGCTTTATACAATCGTCACCAACATCGCGCTGGACATGGCGCGGGCGGAGTCGCGGAAGCGGCGGTTGTTCACCGTTGCTTCGCACCTTTCCGAGGAGAGCATCTCGGCGGCACGCTCCGAAAGCGGCGATCCTGTCTCAAACAGAGACCTTGCCGCATGGATCAGGAGGATTTCCGATGAGTTGCCGCCGAGACAGCGTATGGTCTTTGTCCTGCGCGACCTGCAGGATCTCTCCGTTGCGGAGGTTGCACTGATTCTGCAGGTCTCCGAAAGCTCGGTCAAGACGAACCTCTGCTATGCACGTCGGCATATCAGGATGAAACTCGAGCAATTGCAGAAGAGGGGGTGAGCGTTCTATGCGATGCACGGAAGCACGGAAGGTGATCTACCTCTGGAGGCCGGGTGAGGTCCCGGAGGAGAGCCGGGCGGAATTGCGGCGGCACCTTGCCGCATGCGAGGCCTGCGCGGCGGAGTTCCGCGCGGCCGAAGAATCGTTCCACGAGGTCGACTCGCTCCGCCGGGCGGAGCCACTTCTTGATGACCCGGGCAGCCTGACCGCCGGGATCATGAGGGAGGTTGAGGGAATCGGGAGACGGGAGAGGCTCAGTCTCCAGCACCTTCCGGTTCCGCGTTTCCTCTCCTCGCGGGTGCGGCTCTCCCTGCGCTTTGCGCTGACACTGCTCGTGGGGGTCCTTCTCGTGGAGGTGAGCGTGGACGCGCAGCGCCTGGTGAAGCTCGAACGCCGGCTCCAGACACAGAACCCCGCTGGCGGGGCGTTGACCGTGCCGCTTCAGTCGGGTCTCATCGCGCCGTCAGAAACTCTGAACTCGCTCCTCAAGGTCGCCGGGCTGCGTCCGGATGAGGCCCGGACGCTGCTTGATGATCTGCGGGCGCGCTACCCGCGGCTTGCTTCTATCACCATCGACGATGGTCTGGACGCACGCGAGCGGGCGATACTTGACACGGAAGGAAAGACGTTCTTGAAGGAATTCGAGAAACTGATACGGACAGGAGGGAAAAATGAATAGCTTGAGAAGCTGGATGAATGCCGCCGTCGCGGCGCTCTTTCTGGCGGCCATCCCGGGCTGCCTTGAAATCGGGGTCAAGACCACAGTCAACACCGACGGAAGCTGTGACCGTGAGATCACGCTCAAGAGGGACTCGAAGGCCATGCCCTCAACCGCCTTCCCAATTCCCGTGGATTCCACCTGGCAGACCTCATGGTCTCAGGTGGGGGATTCGAACAAGACGTACCTGTACACCGCGCGGAAACACTTCGATGATTTTGAACAGTTGGCACTGGAATACACGACTCGGCCGGATTCAGAGAAGCTCACCGTGGCCGTGTACGTCGGGAAGAAATTCCGGTGGTTCTACACCTACTACAACTACTGGGAGGCGTTCCGCGTTTTCAACCCTCTGGCTCTCGTACCGGCTTCGGAGGTGCTGACGAAGGACGAGATCAGGCTCATCTGCAGCGGCGACACGAGCGATTCGCTCAAGAAGAAGTACGAGGCGTGGGAAGAGAGGAACTATTGCGAGTTCTTCTACAGGGCTCTCCTCGACGGGGCGCGCACGCTGAACGACTCCACCCTCACGCCCGCCATGGTCGAATCGAAGAAGGAGCAGCTCCTGCCTCTGATGAAGGATGCGATGAACGGGACGGAAAAAGAGTCCGGCAAGCTTGATGCCTTCGTGCAGGCGCTGGTGCGGCTCTTCGCGACACGCGCCGTGGAAGGGCTCGAGCCAAACCTCGAGGGGGCCATGAATCGGCTCATGCGCCTGTCCGAGGTGAAGGGGAAGGCGGATGCGACCTATTCGTACGCGGTGGTCATGCCGGGCCTTCTCCTGGACACAAACAGCGATGACGTGAAGGGAACCACGGCAAGCTGGAAGTTCGAGTCGAAACAGTTCTCCATGGCCGACTACGAGATGTGGGCCGAGTCGAGGGTGGTCAACGTGTGGGCATTCGTGGTGACCGCCATCGTCGCGCTTGGGCTGGTTGCCCTCATGGTTGTGCCGAAGCTGCGCCGGCGGAAGGCGTGACTCCCCCCGGAGTTCCCCGGGCTAGCCCGGGGAACTTTCCGGGAGCGGCATGCCGGTGATGTCCGGGATGCGGACAGGTTTTCCAGAATCGATGCTCATTCGCGCTCCCACGCCGACGAGGACTGCCATCGCCCCGTCGCGCACGTCGGCCGCCTGCCCGAGAGGATCGGGTGAGGAGGGATCCCGGAAGATCCGGTCGAGCATCAGGGGGTCGCCGCCGTAGTGGCCTCCTTCGACGCGCGGGAGCTTGAGGAATTCCGGCTTCCCGAAGTTGTCGGTGATCTGGATTTCGTCATACTTCTCCATGGGCCAGGGCTGGCGCTCGTGCATCCACATCTCCAGCCGGCCTTCCGTCCCGTTGAACGCGATCCGGTACCCCTCGTACGGGGAATACGTAGTGAGGGAATAGCTGACCTGCACTTTGTTCGCGTACTGGATCTGCACCGCCATCTTGTCGAAAATGTCGATGTCCTCCTTCCACACGCACCCGTCCCGGTGGTAGCCGTCGTACTTTTCGTTTGCCGCGTAGAGCTCCATCAGCCGGGGATCCTTGGTCATGTCAAAATAGAAGCGGCATCTCTCCTTCAACGGGCAGGGGCGGCAATGCGTGTGCCGGAACGGATTGTTCCGCCCATAGAACTCGAGGCCACCGTAGGCGAACACGGTCTCCGGGTCTGAAGCAATCCACCAGTTGAGCAGGTCGAAATGATGCGACGCCTTGTGGCAGAGGAGCGATCCCGAGTGGCTTCGCAGGCGGTGCCAGCGCCGGAAGTAGTCGGCCCCGTGGTAGACATCCAGATACCAGTGGAAGTCGACCGAGGTCAAACGGCCGATGCGCTGCTGCATGAGGAGTTCTTTGATTCGCGCACGCGTCGGGGTGTACCGGTAGTTGTGTGCAACGATGAGCCTGTGTCGGGATTTCTTCTGTGCTTCAAGGATCG
>Ga0153916_10002859_pt1 | contig 12671 bp, 10 predicted proteins | sample Opewatmetagenome_FD_109642 | JGI IMG/M metagenome (GOLD analysis project Ga0153916, IMG submission 109642) | Freshwater wetland microbial communities from Ohio, USA - Open water 3 Core 3 Depth 4 metaG | ecosystem: Environmental > Aquatic > Freshwater > Wetlands | place: USA: Ohio, Lake Erie...
ACCCTGGAAGTTGCTCTGCTTGAAACCGGGCTGGAGCCGGATCACAGCGTAGTCGTTCCCCCACTTGTACGCGCCGCCTTGAAAGGAGGCAAAGGCGTAGGAGGCCGCCTCCGGCTCGGCCAGCTTACGATCCAGAAGGAGGCGCTGGCTGAAGACCCGATTGAGATGCAGCGGCTTCTTGCCGAGGTTCCGATAGGTGCTTTGAAAGATGGCGGCGTCGGGGTGCCTGTCAGGCAGTAGCACACGCACTTGACGCTCGACGTGCAGTCCTTTGTCGCTGTCCTCCAGAATCCCAGTCACGATGCCTTCCAGCGCGGGGCCAAACTCGGGATCAATGATCCGCTTCTGGGAACTCCGGGCGGGGTCAAGGCGAAAGACGCTGCATTCCCAACCGAGAATCTCCACGCCTTCCTGCACCGCTGGATCAAAGGCCACGATGTTGCGGTCCGCGCCCACCAACCACTGGATCTGGCGCTGGAGGCGGTCGTTGTACGTGATCGCCATGCGCTCGGTCTTCAGTTGGATTTCCTGGGCTCTTGCGCTCGCAACAGTTGAAAGGAGCCATAGGACACCAGTCAATATGCCGCACAGCCGCACGCGCAGATGAGTCCGTCCTGAGTTCTGAGAGTGCGTCTTCAACCGGTTGGAGAATTTCATGGCAGCGACCTCCGTGCTCGACCTGAGCTGAGCAATTGTCGTCCCGGCATTATATGTCAGTCGCACTCTCGGGCCCCTTTTGGGGAAAGAGGCTGGAGGGCGGGCGGCGTGTATCCGGGGACTCACGGCTTGACGGGTGGTGGCTGAGCAGGCTCGGTGTTGGGGGAGCGCAGCATGGCGGTGACCGTGAGACGATAAGCGATCCGGGGGAGGCCGGGGACTTCGAACCGACCATCGGAATTGGCAGGTTGTTCGGCCGCCACCTCGCCTTCGAGGGTTTCGAGCCGGACCTGCACGCCCGACGGAATGACTTGCCCCTGGTCCGTTCGGACGCGACCTTCCAAGGTGGCCGAACGCTGACCAATTGCTGGCGCCGCGCAAAGCAGCCAGAGGCTCACGAGGGAGAGAACCCGCAGACGCGTCGTGGCCGAAGGGAAAGAGCTTTGCGGCAGCATCGGCGCTTCACTCGCAATCAGAGCAACTTGGAACTGACAGCCTGGTTAGCCCTTAGCGGACTCAAGCACTGCGTGGGACCGGAGGCAACTCCAGCCCGCCCTCTTGCGGCTCCCGATAGCCGTAGAGAATTCCTTCGTCCACACGCCCCACGCGTACGTCGAGCAGAGTGTTCGGAGCAAGGTCGGAGAAGGGCAGGGCGACCTTCAGGTAGTTGGAGCTGAGCGCCACGCGGGTGTCCTGGTGGGCCTCATCCAGCGTGAGCACGGAGAGCGTACGGCCAATCTGGGCCTCAAGGAACACCCGCCGCTTCTGTATGATGAGGCTTCGAGTCTCCTGACCGCGCTCGCGAATCACGCGTCCATTCAGTTGCCCGGGCCGGGCAGCCGCCGGAGTGTCGGGCCGCGCCGAATAGGGGAAGACGTGAAGATAGGTGAAGGGAAGCGACTCGATGAAGCGCAGGCTCGTCTGGTGGTCCACGTCCGTCTCGCCCGGGAAGCCCACCATGACGTCCGCCCCGATGCCACCGTGGGGGATTTGCTCGTGAATCGCCCGGATGCGCTCGGCGTATTGCGCGGCCCAGTAACGTCGGTTCATGAGGCGCAGGATGCGGTCGCAGCCGCTCTGCAAGGGCACGTGGAAGTGCTGCGCCATACGAGGCTCGCGGGCGACCAGGCGGATGAGTTCGGGGCTGATGTCCATCGGCTCGATGGAACTGATGCGCACGCGTGGGAGGGAAGTCTCCGCCAGAATCCGCTCGAGCAACCCGAGGAAAGTGATACGCCGGTCCAAATCCTTCCCATAGCTACCCAGGTTAATCCCCGAGAGGACAATCTCCTTGTAGCCGGCTCGCTCCAGCTCGCGCACCTGCTCAATGACCTCTTCCGGAGCCAGGCTGCGGCTGCGCCCGCGAACCTTGGGAATGACGCAGAATGAGCAGCGAGCGCTGCAACCGTCCTGGACCTTGAGCGTCGGGCGTGTGCAGCCGTCGGGGAAAACGGGGGCAAAATGGGACTGCGCACCGATTTCTCCCACCAGCATTTGGGGCAAGCCTTCAGCCCAGACTCCGGAGTCTCCAGGCACAGAAGGGTCAGTGGCCGGACTGGACGCAGCCGAGGTTGGGCGTCGTTCTTCGATCTCGACCAACGCGTGCTGCCCCTCGGCTTCTGACTTCTGACTCCTGACTCCTAACTCCTGACGATTACTCAGGACTTCGGCGATGAGGTGTTTGTGCGAGTTACCCACGACCCAGGCAACGCCGGGAAGCTGGGCGATTTCCTGGGGCGCGCGCTGGGCGTAACAGCCCGTCACCATGATTCGACACCGGGGATTCGCGCGATGGATGCGGCGAATCATCTGGCGGACCTCCGCGTCGGCGGTGGCGGTCACCGTACAGGTGTTCAGGACGGCGACCTGACTCTGCTCGGCGCTCGCCGTCTCTTTGAGGCCTGCGTCAAAGAGTTGCCGCTTGAGCGCGGTGCCATCTGCCTGGCTTGCCCGGCAGCCGAAATTTAGCAAGTGAAACGTGGCCATGCGTGAGCGACCATTCTATCCGACTCGCAGCTCGACCCGCCAGCCGGTTGCTCATGGCCGGTTCTGCGGGGCGCCAGGAACACGATGACTGCCTCCGTCCGGTGCGGGCCGCCTGAGGGTGCATCGAGCCCGGCAACGGCCTTCCCGGCCGGCATGGCTCGGCCAATTGTCGGACGCAATGCCCGAAAAGAGTGAAGTCTAGGGGGACTTAGTTGGGTTCGTTTGGGTTGGTTATGGGGTCGTTATGGGTCCGTCATGGGTTCGTTTTGCTTCGTCTTGGGTTCGTTTTCAGGGCATTTCCCCTTGTTTTCAATAAGTTAGTGACTTCGTTTCTGCATTTTTAGCATCTTTTTTTTCGCCGCTATTGCCCTGTCGAGCGGCTGAGAGTCTCCCTTGCGGGTGACAAGCGGGGCGCCACGATCAGGGAGAAGCGATGCCACTGCAAGAACCTCTTCCCACCTTAGAGGCTACTATTGTAGCATACTATCTCCAGTTTGTCAAGAGGAAAATGGGAGCCCCCTGTAGCGGCGATGTCCCCATCGCCGCCCGGTGGTCCCTGGCTCCATCCCTATACAGAGCATCGGGACAGGCCGGGGCGGGCGCCAACCCCCGTTACAGGACAGCCGCAAGATTAAATGACGAATCTTGCGCTACATGTCTTCTGTAGCGGCGCTCCGTGAGCGCCGCCGTGGTGTGCGGGCAGGCCTATTGCGCATGATCAACACGTGAAGCAGAAAACGAAGAGGCGGGATCAAGCCGGCGTGGAGGTCGCGCGCCGCTGCTGGAAGCACTCCCGGCAGTAAACCGGGCGACCCTGGGTGGGCTTGAAGGGCACCGTGGTTTCCTTGCCGCACTGGGAGCACACGGTGGTGGTTTCGACGCGTTGGTGGCCCTGGCCGGTCAGCATATGGCTGCGTTTGGCCTTGCAGGGCTTGCAGCGCTTGGGTTCGTTCTTGAAACCTTTATCCGCGAAAAAGAGCTGTTCGCCGGCGGTGAAGATGAACTCAGCCCCGCAGTCGATGCACTTGAGGGCCTTATCCCGGTATTCCATGCCTGGCTCCCTTGTTCGAACGGGGCCTCACCGGCGACGCGGGTCGGCAGGGTGAAAACGAGCAAAGCTTCGCCCGTTTCCACCCTTACCCTAGCGGACCAGGTTCAGTCCTGTTCGTGTCTGGCCTTCTTTCGGCTCCGTTTGCGAGCCAACGCTTCCTTGACTCGTCGTTTTTCCCCGGGTTTCAGGTAGAAGGAGTGTTTCTTGATCTCCTTGATGATGTCTTCCTGCTGAACCTTTCGCTTGAAACGACGAAGCGCGTTTTCTAACGATTCACCATCCTGCAGTCTTACTTCAGCCAACCGTTCAACACCCCCATTTCCGTGTGAGAATATGAGGACACACCTGTAGCCAGGATGAGAGGATTGTTACCTACTCAGTTTGCACAAGTCAAGCGCATTCTTGCCTTATCGTACCCTGTCCCGGGGCTGGGTGCGGGGCGAGAAGGGCCAGAAAACCAAAGCCCGCTTCTTGACCGGCCTCAAGGCTTGTGTTACGGTCAGCGTCGCGCCCCAGGGAACCTCCCTGGCCGGCGATTCCATGGCGGAAATCCTCAAGATCGATCCGGCCCGGCTGGAGTTCGTTCTGGACTATTCGACGCGGATGATCCTGGCCGGCAAGGTCGTGGCAGTTCCCACCGACACATTGTATGGTTTGGCGGCTGACCCGTTCAATCTGGCAGCGGTGAGCGAGGTGAATCGCATCAAGCGTCGCATGGCCGGGCGGCCGCTGCCGCTGCTGGTAGCTTCGGTGGATCAGGCGGCGGATTCGGCCCATGATCCACCTCGCCTCTTTTTCCAACTCGCGGAGAAATTCTGGCCGGGGCCGCTGACCATCGTGGTAACCGCCTCGCGACAGCTTCCCCTGAAGGTCACCGGGAACACGGGCAAAGTGGGGCTCCGGTGGCCCAAAGCCCCCGTGGTTGTGGCACTCATCGCCGCGTGCGGTCGTCCCCTCATCGGCACGAGCGCGAACCTTACCGAACAACCACCCTGCACCTCAGCCGAAGAAGTGAATCGGCAAATCGGCGACGTTGTGCCGCTCATCCTCGATGGAGGGCCCACCCCCGCCCATGTTCCCTCGACTGTGGTGGAACTTGCCGGAGAGCATGCGCGCATCATCCGGCCTGGGGGCGTCCCTGAGTCTGAATTGAAGGAGTTCCTCGGCTGACCTTCCGGCGGCTTCGTTACTGGCTTCTCCTTGGATTCGTGCTGCTCCTAGCGGGTATGGGGTTGGTGCAGCGGCTCCTCTACCAGGCTATTCGGCAGCAGGCAGCGCGCGATGAAGCTCGGCCCGCGGATGCCATCGTGGTTTTCGGGGCGGCGCAATACAACGGCGCGCCCTCACCTGTCTTCAAGGCCCGCCTGAACCACGCCTTTGATCTCGAAGAACGCGGCTTGGCGCCCCTGGTCATTACTACCGGAGGCAGCGGCGGCGACCCGCATTTCACCGAGGGCGGCGTGGGTCGGGACTACTTGATCCAGCGGGGTGTAGCGGCCGAGAGAATACTGGCGGAGACCCGGAGCGAAACAACCTACCAGAATGTGCAGGCCATTGCCCGGCTCCTGCAGAAGCGGGGAGCGAGAAGCCTCATTGCCGTCAGCGACGGGTTTCACATGTATCGGATCCAGTTGATGTGCTCGTCCGAAGGTCTTACTGCTTATGCCTCACCCGCTCCGGACAGCCCCATCGAAGCCGATCCCGTCAAGCGCACCCTCCATTCTTTGCGCGAGGCGTTCATCTCCAGCCTGTGGTACGTGGGGTTCCGCGGGTAGGGGAGTGTCTTCGTCGCCCTACGCGGAATGCGCGAGTCCACTGGGGGCAGCCGTTCACGCGGCGAACAGGCCACGATGCGTTAGGTTGCGAGGAGATCGCATTCGGTGGAAAGTTGCTAGGGTTGTCCGCCCGTCGCCGGTCGGCCAGGGAGTTGCTTTGATCTGTGCCCCCCTCCCATGGTGTCGCGCTCCACCCAGAGCCAGAACACAACTGTGGCAGCAACTACTGATATTGGAACGAGGGTAGCGGTAAACCAATCTCTTCCGGTTGCCCACGAGATCAGTTTTCCACCGACGGTCGCATAAAGGATTGACAATCCGTAGCCAATGAGAAATACGTTGTAAACGCTGCGGGGCATCAAATAGCGGCCGGCCGGCATTAATGTGCGGTCGTCCACGGGTGTCGGCTCAGCCCAGGACTTCCACTGGCCTGCCACCTTTAGAGCTAGCCAAACAGCGGCGATTGGCGTCTCCGCAATGGACGCCGCTCAGACTCGCGCTCGCGCACATTCTAGCGCATTCGTCGACGCCACCGCAGATTCTTCACACACGGTGGAGACGGTACATTCCATTGGAGTCATACGTTGAGGACCGGACGGAGTTTGAGGTGACTAGCCCAAGACGTCTTGATACCGGGTATCTTCGCCGCAGTCACGCGCGAGTCGGTCTTCCCGCATGAACCAGCTTGCCGAGGACAACCGCTCGGCGGGCACCGGTGACGCTGGGGAGGTTGCCGGGCAGGCCGTGCAGGGTGCGATCGGCGAGCACCGCGAAGGCAATGGCTTCCTTGGCGTCCACAGGGAGACCGTACCTGTCTGAGAGATCCACGGACAGATTGGGTAACAGCTCCCCAAGCCGGGAAACAAGCAGTCGGTTGTGCGCCCCGCCGCCGGAGACGATGACGCGGTGAACCTTCACTCGCGGGAACACGAACCGACCGAGCGCATCAGCAATCGTCCGTGCGGTCAGCTCTGTCGCCGTGCGTAACAGATCCTCGAACCGAGCGCGCCGTCTGAGGAACAGTTCCTTCACAAACCAATTACCGAACTGCTCACGCCCCGCACTCTTGGGCGGCGTCCGTTGGAAATACGGCAGACTGACAAGGCGCGCCAGCAGTGGCTCAATGACCTTGCCGCGCGTCGCCAGTCGGCCACCAGCGTCGTAGGTCTTTCGGCCCCGCATGAAGTGCCGCACCAGCGCATCGATTACCATGTTGCCCGGGCCGGTGTCGAAGCCCAGGACCTGGTCGGGCCGGGCGTGCGCGGGGATTACAGTGACGTTTGCGATGCCGCCGATGTTGAGCGCCACGCGGCCTTCGCGTTCATCGCGCAGCAGCAGGTAATCCACCATCGGCACCAAGGGCGCGCCCTGGCCACCCGCGGCCATATCAGCGGTGCGAAAATCCGTCACAATCGGCACACCAGTTTTCTCGGCGAGGACGGCGGGTTCCGCGATCTGGAGGGTACTCGCGATGCGCCGCCCCGCCTCGAGCGTTCGCGCACCCTGATGGTAGATCGTCTGGCCGTGGGAGCCGATAACCGCCAGGCGCTTGGGGGAGATGCCGCCGCGACGACAGACCTTGAGTGCCGCCTCCGCAAACAGTTCACCGAGCAGGAAGTTGAGCTGGCTGATCTTGCCGGCGCTCGTCGGCTTGCCGCCGGCGACGCAAAGGATCCGCTCGCGAACCGCCCGCGGATAAGGGCTCGACACAAATGCTCGGAGCCGAACGCGCAACTTCTCAGCTGGGTCACGAAATTCGACGAGGGCCGCGTCCACGCCGTCCATGGACGTCCCGGACATGAGTCCCACGGCCAGGCGCCTGCGATGCTCGTTATCCGCCGCTGTGATGCTTCTAGCTTTCATAGTCCTTGAGCCACTCCTTGAATTGGCTGGCCAGTTGCTGCACAGCACGCCGTGAAACTCCGCGGCCGGGAGCCACTAGGCTCTTCTTCGTCGCCGCAACTCGTGCCAGAGATTTCTCCAGGCGCTCGGGCGGAAGGACGCCTGATTCTAGGGCATTGCTGATTGCCTGAATCAATGCTTCCAGGGACTTGTTGTTTCCTCCGACGATGATGACGTCGCAGCCTGCTTGGAGTGACCTGACTGCGGCGTCGCGCGGGTTTAGTTTCACCCAGGCGCGCTCAAGCTCCGGAAGACTGGCCACGGCGATCGCCTGGTAGCCAAGTTTCAGTCGGAGGAGTCTGCTGACGATATTCGAGGAAAGCATTGCGGGACGTAGCAGGTCGAAATCATAGGCCTTGTACGCCGCAGGACTGATCATTACCAGGGGCAGCCGCCAGAGGAGTTGGCGGAACGGCAGAAGATCCTCGCGCCACAAACCAACCATCGGTTTGGCGCTTAAGAGGGTCTTTGCATGAGGATCCAACCGAACACTCCCTAGCCCAGGAAAGTGCTTCCCGCAGGCGAGAATCCCGTGGCGGCGGAGACCGCGCAAATACGCGTCGCCCCACGCCGCTACCTCCTGGGGATCGCTAGCGAAGGCGCAAGATACAGGTGGCGTCTTTGAGTCTGAACGTGTGAGATCGAGCGCGAACCAGAAATCCACGTTGAAACCCAGCAACCGGAGCAGCGCACCGCGCAAGCTACCCAGCCTCTCCACGGGCCCGAGGCCTTTCCGCGCCGCATCGAACGGGAGGGGGAGCCCAGGAAAGGACGGAAAAAGCCCGCGCTGTGGATCAGCCCGAGGATCCTCATCGGCCACGCCAAGAAATGGTGGGCTGTCGAGTGTACTGCATATCCTTCGCAGCAAGTGGCCTGTCGTTTCAGGAGAGCGCATGGATTTCGCTGGCACAACGACTCCGGCAGGTTGAAAGGACCGCAACAGAGCTGCGAGGCTACGGTTCCACCGGTCTTCCTGCAATTCCAGGACGAATAGTTGGCCCAGTCCCCTTGCTGAAAGCGTACTCATGACTTGATTTGCTTTTTTAGCTCGGCAAGAAGATTGAGAGCCTCGATGGGCTTCAGGTTGTCGAGATCGGCCTCTTCGATGGCGCGCACGACCTCGGCGTTGAGAGGAGTGAAGATGGTCAACTGCACTGCTTCCTGCTCAGGCGAGGCCGGGCGCGCCGCCAGCCGCTCGCTCAGCGTGTGTTCACTTTGCTCGTGGCGCGTCAGGATTTCACGCGCCCGCGCGATGACGCTCGCCGGAAGGCCCGCCAAACGCGCGACCTCGATGCCATAGCTCTTGTCGGCGCTGCCCGGCTCGACCTTACGCAAGAAAACGATGTTAGAACCGGATTCCTTGACCGAAACGTGATAGTTGCGCACGCCGGGCAGGAGATCCGCAAGCTCGGTCAACTCGTGGTAATGCGTGGCGAAGAGGGTCCGCGCCTGTGAATGGGTTTGCAGGTGCTCCACCACGGCCCAGGCGATAGCCAGCCCGTCAAAGGTAGCCGTGCCGCGCCCGACCTCGTCCAGCAGCACCAAGCTCCGTGGCGTCGCGGTGTTGAGAATGCTGACGGCCTCTGTCATTTCCACCATGAAGGTGGAACGGCCCAGCGCCAGGTTATCCGAAGCGCCGATGCGGGTGAAAACGCGGTCAAAAATTGGGAGCTTGGCACGCTCGACCGGGACGTAACTGCCCATTTGCCCCATCAAGGCGATCAGGGCGGCCTGGCGCAGGTACGTTGATTTTCCGCCCATGTTTGGGCCGGTGATGATGAGGAGGCGGTCGGAGGTGAGGTTTAGAAAGAGGTCGTTGGGAATGAACCGTCCACCCTGCTCGGCCTCGCACACGCGCTCGATCACCGGATGACGCCCTTGGACAATGAGGAATTCTCCGTCATCGGAGAGTTCCGGCCGGTGATAGTTGCGCTCCACGGCCAGCCAGGCAAAACACGCCAGGACATCGAGTTCGGCCAACACCTGCGCACTGCGACGGATGCGTGACGCCTCGGCCGCCACCCGGCGCCGGATTTCGACGAAGAGCTCCCGCTCTAGTACCTGCATTCTCTCTTGGGCGTCGAGGATCTTGGCTTCCAGGTCCTTGAGTTCGGGGGTGGTAAAACGCTCGGCGTTGACCAGGGTCTGCTTGCGCTCGTAGTCAGCCGGCACCAGGGACAGGTTGGGTTTTGACACTTCGATGTAGTAGCCGAAGACATTGTTGAACCGCACCTTGAGCGAGGCGATGCGAGTGCGCTCGCGCTCGCGGGATTCGATCTGCGCGATCAACTGCTTGCTGTTTTGGCTCAAGCTGCGCAGTTCGTCGAGTTCGGCATGGTAGCCGGGCCGGATGAGATTGCCTTCGGTCAGCAGTACTGGCGGCTCGGGATGAATGGACCTCTCGAGCCACTCGTGCACGTCACGCAATTCATCGAGGCCTGCGTAGAGTTCGACCAGCCGCGGTGCCTGGAGATGGCCGAGGTACTGGCGGGCGAGAGGTAGATGACGCAGTGACTGCTTGAGGGCTAGCAGGTCGCGAGCGTTGGCGGTCTCCAGCCGCACCTTGCTGAGCAGGCGCTCGAGGTCCAGGATGTTGCCCAGTACCCTTCGTAACTCTTCCCGCGCGATGGTGTTTTGGGCCAACTCCCTCACGGCTTCCCAGCGAGCTTCGATTTCCGACCGGTCAATTGAAGGTCGCAGCAGCCAGCTCTTGAGGAGCCGCGCGCCCAGCGACGTGACGCACTGGTCAAGCGTGGCGAGCAACGTCGAATCCCGGGGGCCGCCGAACGCCGGCTCGAGCAACTCCAGGTTGCGTAGGGTCGTGGGGTCGAGAACCAGAGAATCCTGCTGCTCATAGAAGCGGATGCCGTCGAATTGGGGAAGCGAGCCGCGCTGCGTTTCGCGCACGTAGTGGAGGATGGCGCCCGCAGCAGCCACGGCCAGAGGATGGTGTTCCAGCCCATACCCGGCCAGCGTCGCCACGCGCAAGTGGTCTCGCAACTGGCGCTCGCCGTATTCCTCGTTAAAGACCCAGTCGTCCAGGCGGGTCTCGGTCACGCCCGAAATCGCAGATTTCAAATTTGAAATTTCAAATGAAGGTGTCCAGGAGTACACCTCAGGGCGGGCAGTGCTTGGCAGGAGAAGCTCGCGCGGGCGCATGCGCTCCAGTTCCTCTTGAAACCGGGCGCGCGCTTCGCTCCCCAAGAACTCCGTGGCGCGGAAATCGCCGGTCGAGAGGTCGGCGAACGCCAGCCCCATCGAGCCGTCTCTCTCCACTGCCGCTGCCAGGTAGTTGTTTTCCCGCGGCTCGAGGAGTTGTGCGTCCACGGCGGTGCCGGGCGTCACCACGCGGGTGACCTCGCGCTTCACCAGCTTCTTGGCGAAGCGCGGGTCCTCTATCTGGTCACAGACCGCCACGCGAAAGCCCTTGCGGATCAGCTTGGCGATGTAACCCTCTGCGGCGTGGTAGGGAACGCCGCACATCGGTATGGCTTGACCCTTTTCCTTGTTGCGGGAGGTCAAAGTGATTTGGAGTTCCTTGGCCGCGACAATCGCGTCCTCAAAGAAGAGTTCGTAGAAATCGCCCAGCCGGAAAAACAGCAGAGCGTTGGGATGACGCTCTTTGATGGCGCTGTATTGGCGCATCAGGGGCGTGGAGAATTCGCTCATGGGCGTGACGAGATCGGCAAGCAATTATGGTGCGAGGCCGCGGGCTTTGTAAACCCGTTTGTCGGAACCAAGGCCTCAGCCATCAGCGGTCAGCAAGCAAGGGCTTTGGCTGATGGCTCTTACGGCGTGGGTCGCAAAACGCGGACATCCGGCAAATTGCGATACTGCTGGGCGTAATCCAGACCATAACCCACCACAAACACGTCCGGGATGGCAAAGCCCACGTAGTCGGCGCGGACAGGCCGGACGCGCCGCGAAGGCTTATCGAGCAGCGTCACGACTTTCAGGCTTCTGGGCTTGTGTGCTTCCAGCACCCCGCGCAAGTACTCGAACGTGTGGCCTGTGTCGAGGATGTCTTCTACGACCAGGACGTCCAGCCCCTCGATGCTTTCGTCGAGATCTTTGGTGACCCGCACCACACCTGATGAGCGCGAATGGTTGCCGTAGCTGGCGATGCTCAGGAAATCCACCGTGATCTGGAGATCCAGGTGACGGATCAAGTCCCCGAGAAATACCCAGGCGCCCTTCAGAATGCCTACCAGGCGCAAGGGCCGGTCCCGATAGTCGGCAGAAATCTCCCTGGCGAGCTCGCGAACGCGGTGCGCGATCGTTTCCGCGTCGAGGAGGACTTCGAGGTTACTTACCGGGACCGCGTAATTCATGGCCGTTCACCGTTGACGCCACGGAGGGCATTTGTTAAATTGAATGTTTGCATTCTGTCTAAAAGGAGATTCTGTGGCAAGTCACAAGTCCGCTCTGAAACGCATCAAGCAGACCCGCACACGCACGACACTCAATCGGACGCACCGCACCCGCCTCCGGCATCAGCTCCGGCAGCTTCACGCGGCCCTCGAGGCCAAGGACAAGGCCGCCGCCCAGGCACTGCTGAAGCCGACGTTGGCCTTGATCGACCACTCAACCCACAAAGGGATCCTCCATCCCAATACGGCCGCGCGGTACAAGTCTCGGCTGACCGTGAGTTTCAACGCGCTTTCGTGACCGGAAGCGATCAGTATTCAGCCCTCAACTATCAGTGCGCAAGGTGGAGACGTTTCGTCGAGACGCCCCGCCTTGCGCGGCGGCACCTTAGATCCCATCTGCTGACTGCTGACGGCGGAGCGTTCTCTTCACACTTCGGCTGCTGCCGCGGGAATCTCGGAATCCGTTAACCTCTCTGCCGTCTTGCCGGCGATAATCTGCCAGATCAGGAATTCGAGCAAGATTCGTGAATCCTTCCAGGAGGACTTGATCCCGAGGTCGGCCCGGCGGACCAGTCGCAGGGCCTGGGCTAGTTCCTGGCGGGAATAGTTGCGGGCCGCGCGCGGGGCAATTTCGAACGTGGAAAAGGGATTGGCCCGCCGGCCCCAGCCAGCCCGCGCGTACTGCGGCTGGGAACTGCTCTTCAGCGCCTGTCGGAAAAGATCCCCGATATACCAAAGAAGCAGCGTCTCCGGCTCTTTGCTGGCGAGCAAGCTCCTGAGTTGTGCGAGGGCCTCGCCGAACTGCCGTTCGGCAACAGCCGCGAGCAGCTTCCCGATTTCGTGTTCCTCTCGGAAGACAACCATCAGGTCGAGGTCGGTGCTCTCCAGGCGCCTTACCCCGGGCTTGGCCGTCAGGAGCTTCTCCAGTTC
>Ga0153916_10002860_pt1 | contig 12670 bp, 12 predicted proteins | sample Opewatmetagenome_FD_109642 | JGI IMG/M metagenome (GOLD analysis project Ga0153916, IMG submission 109642) | Freshwater wetland microbial communities from Ohio, USA - Open water 3 Core 3 Depth 4 metaG | ecosystem: Environmental > Aquatic > Freshwater > Wetlands | place: USA: Ohio, Lake Erie...
CTGGATGCGCACATCCAGCACTTCGATGCCAAATTTGCGCGCTTCCTTGTCAGTATTCGCTGTCAGGAGTTCCATGATCTTGTGCCGATCGGTCGAAATAACATTAGCCACGGTGCGCTTGCCGAACTCATCGCGCAACCCGCTGTTGACCACCTGCTCCAGGCGACGGCGGGCATCAAATTCCTGTCCGCCGACCGTCAGATAATATTTAAGGGCATCGTTGATACGCCATTTGACGAATGAATCCACGACCACGTATTTCTTTTCCATGGTCAGGAACGGCTGCGGTTCCGCATCCAGGGTGAGAATACGGGAATCGAAGTAACGCGCGTCATCCAGAAACGGGCTCTTGAAATGTATGCCCGGCTTGTCGTCATAGCGCAGCACCTGACCAAACCGGGCGATAATGACCTTCTGGCGTTCATCCACGGTATAAATAGTGGAGTTGACGGTGACCCCGACGAGGAGAACGATGCCCAATAGGGCCAGCAGTTTCGTCTGGTTCATGGTGTCACCCCCCGTTTACGCTGATCGGTGCGGCCGCGCGTGGCGGCACCCTTCAGTGGAGGAACCGTGGCTTCCGTGTCCAACAGGGGCGGCGCCTGTATCGTCGTGTCCGCGGTTTCATGCAAGGGCATCAGTTTATCGAGCGGCAGATAAATCATGTTATTGCCGGCCTTCTGGTCGATGAAGACCTTGGTCGTATTCGATAACACCTGCTCCATCGTTTCGATATACATGCGCTCGCGCGTTACCGAGGGCGCCTTCACGTATTCCGTGGCGACCTGCGAAAATCTCCGCGCATCGCCGTCGGCGCGTGAAATCACGCTCGCCTTGTAACCTTCCGCCTCTTGCATGAGACGCGCCGCGCCACCGCGCGCGCGCGGGATGACATCGTTCGCGTAGGCCTCGGCCTCGTTCTTCAAACGCTGCTCGTCCTCGCGCGCCTTCACGGCGTCATCGAAAGCGGTCTTGACCTCATCGGGGGGCTGCGCCTTCTGCGTTTCGACCGTCACGATCTGCACGCCGGCCTTGTATTTGTCGAGAATCTGCTGCAGCAGTTCGCGGGCGCTGCGCGCCACCTGGTCACGCCCTTCCGTCAGCGCAAAATCAAGCGTGCTCTTGCCCACCACTTCACGCACCGCGGATTCCGTGGCCTGGGTAATGGTACTTTCCTGGTCGCGCACATTAAACAGATATTCCGCAGCATCCTTGATCTTGTACTGCACGGCGAATTCGATATCAATGATGTTTTCGTCCCCGGTCAGCATCAAGGCCTCTTTCGGAACCTTGCTCTTTCCGCCGCCGCGATTGCTGCGATAGCCGATTTCGATCGTGGAAACTTTCTCGACGTTCACCTTCTCGGCTTTCTCGATAGGGAACGGCAGATGCCAGCGCAAACCGGCTTCGGTAATTTCCTGCATCTTGCCAAAACGCAGCACCACGCCACGCTCGCCCTGATTGACGATGTAAAAACCCGCCGCGAACCAGACACACAAGGCGACGACGACGATCAGCCCCAAACCGAAACCGTTTGCGGATCCCGATCCCGCGCCACCGCCGGAACCACCCCCCGCACCGCCAAACAGTCCGCGCAGTTTCCGTTGTATGTTCTGGACGATCTGGTCGAGGTCCGGCCCACCCTGTCCGGGTTTACTGCCCTGACCCCAGGGATTCTTACCCCCGGGCTTGCCGGGTTCATTCCAAGCCACAAATGACTCCTTTGCTGAATCGCCAAATCGCCGCTAGAGCGGCATTTTAGGGTCAGGACCCGGTGGGAGCAAGGACATGTGCCGGTTTTGCCAGCAGAAATTCCTCATGGAAATCGGGGTGCCGCCGCAGCCACGCGAGCTGGGTGGGATCCAGCGCCAGGTCGATTCGCCAGCCGCCCGCTTCCAGTGCCGTCTCCGTGACGACATCAAAACGTTCATAGAGACTGGCGCGCAGCCGTCCGGCCTGCGGCGGGAGCGCGAGATGCTGCAGCTGGTGCTGTTGCTGGAAGTGTTCGGCCAGTGCCGGCAAAAGAAGGTCAACCCCGTCACCAGTGCGAGCGGAAAGCCAGACCCGGGCAACGTTACCCGCGCTATCGCGTTCGACGCGTGTTGGCTCACCCGTCACATCGATTTTGTTGAACACCACGATCTGAGGAATGGAGTCGGCATGGATCTCCGCCAGCACTTCGTTGACACGCTGCATCTGATCAAGTCGCTCGGTGTTTCCGGAGTCCACCACGTGCAGCAGCAGGTCCGCCTCGGCCACTTCTTCCAGCGTCGACTTGAATGCCTCCACCAGATCATGTGGCAGGTGGCGGATAAATCCGACCGTGTCCGCCAGAATCACGGCGGTCTTGCCGGGCAGCTCGACACGGCGCATGGTCGGGTCGAGCGTGGCGAACAACTGATCCGCGGCATACACGCCCGCGCCGGTCAGCCGGTTAAACAACGAGGATTTCCCGGCATTGGTGTAGCCAACAAGCGAAACCGTGGGAATCGGAACCTTGTGGCGCGCACGGCGGCGGCTGCGCCGCTGCACGGACACCTGCTTCAGGCGTTCATTGAGTTTCTTGATGCGATCGCGGATCAACCGCCGGTCAACTTCGAGCTGGGTTTCGCCGGGACCACGCAGGCCGATTCCGCCCTTCTGGCGCTCAAGGTGGGTCCAGCCGCGCACCAGGCGGGTGGAGAGGTGTTCAAGCTGAGCCAGTTCGACCTGCAGTTTGCCTTCGTGACTGCGCGCACGCTGGGCAAAAATATCGAGAATCAGGCCGGTGCGGTCCAGCACGCGGCAGCCAATGATTTTTTCGAGATTTCGTTCCTGGGCAGGTGAAAGAGAGTGATTGACCAGAACGACTTCGGCGTTTTCCTGGACACAGGCCTCGCGGATTTCCTCCGCCTTGCCCTTGCCCACGAAGGTGGCCGCATCCGGAATCTGCCGGCTGCCGAAAATGGTCCCGCACACGTCGGCGCCCGCCGATTCGGCGAGCAGCCGCAGCTCTTCCATTTCTTCCTGCTCGATGTGACCCGAGAGGCGTAACTGCACCAGCAGGGCGCGCTCGCGTCGGCGCGCACCTGAAGTGGCGGGCGAGGCAGTGCTATTCGTTTCCAGGGCCTTTGCTGTCGGAGTCGTCAGCGCCTTCAATATGGAACTTCACCGGGCGGCCGGGGACGACCGTGGAGATGGCATGTTTGTAGATCATCTGGCTCACGGAATTTTTGAGCAACACGACAAATTGATCGAACGACTCGATTTGTCCTTGCAGCTTGATTCCGTTAACCAGAAAGATGGATACGGGGACATGCTCTTTACGCAAGGTGTTCAAGAAAGGGTCTTGTAAGGCTTGCCCCTTTTGCTGACTCATGACAGTTCTCCTGTTCTTATGTTCGTTACGGCTGGTTGTACGGCTTTTAGTTATCACCAGATCCATGGTTGGCCCACTGTTTCGAAGTATAACCCGATTATCGCGGTATATAAGGAATTTCCTTTTCCAGATAGGCCAAGCATGACTTTTCCGGACCGATTTCGCTACTGATTAAATGTAAATCTTTGTAGCGACGCAGCCAGGTCATCTGGCGCTTGGCGAACTGCCTCGTGGCGGTGGCTGCCTGCTCCCCTATTTCACAATACTTGATATTGCCAGTCAAGTATTCCCAGACTTGGCGATACCCCACTGTTCGCACGGACGGCATGGATAAAGTCAGGTCTCCACGCTGATACAGGCTTTCGACCTCCGTCACCAGCCCTTGTTCCAGCATGGCCTGAAATCGTTTTGCGATGCGTTCGTGCAACCATGCCCTCTCCCCGGGCCAAAGCGCGATCTTGAGAAAGCGGTATGGCGGCACCGCCCGCTGTGCAGACTCGTTCAGAACGCTGGGCGGCTGTCCCGTCAGCTCAAAAATCTCCAGAGCACGCTGGATACGCTGCACGTCATTAGGGTGGATGCGTGCGGCGGCATCGGGATCAACGGCCTGCAATCGCTGGTGCAAGGCATACCACCCAATTTGCGCCGCTTCTTCCGTCAGGCGGGCACGGATATCGGGGTCGGCCGAGGGCAGGTCGGTCAGCCCGTATTCGAGGGCATGGAAATAAAACATGGTACCGCCTACCAGCAGCGGGACCCGGCCGTGGCGCCGGATATCCTCGATCTCTTTGATGGCATCCATACAGAACTCCGCCGCGGAATAGGGCTGCGCCGGGTCGCGGATATCGATCAGCCGGTGCGGCGCCCGCGCCCGCTCCGCAACCGTCGGTTTGGCCGTGCCAATGTCCATGCCGCGATAGACCTGGGAAGCATCGACGCTGACGATCTCGACAGGCAGATGCTCGTGCAACGCCAGCGCTAGGGCAGTTTTCCCGGAAGCCGTCGGCCCCATCAGGAAAATGACCGTATTTGAACTGTCCACAGCATTCATACAGGGCACTTTACACTCGATACGGGTATCTTTTGGATATTTTCCTGCGATTTCTGCTGGTTATACTATGCTTATGAGTTTAAAAGGTCGCACAAAAAACATATAAACCAGATATTGAAGGAAAGCAGTATATGACAGCCGATACGGACAAATTTATTGGCGTTATCATCAATGACATCAAACAAAACTGCCTGAAGCTGCCGTCCCTGCCGGAAATCGCCATCCGCGTCCGCAAGGCCGTGGAGGACGAGCACACGACAGCCATACAGATTGCCAAGGTCATCAACACCGATCCGGCGCTGAGCGCCCGTTTGCTGCGTGTCGCCAATAGCCCGATATACCGCGGTACCAATCCGATCGAGACGACGCAGGGCGCCATCACGCGCTTGGGCACGGCGGTGGTACGTAACCTGGTTTCCAGTCTGGTCACACAACAGTTGTTCCAGACCCAATCTCCGTTTCTCAAGGCGCGCATGAAAACCCTGTGGTCACACAGCTCCGAAGTGGCCGTGATCTCACAGGCCTTCACGCGCAAGTTCACCGCGCTGGCGCCGGACCAGGCCATGCTCGCGGGGCTGCTGCACGACATCGGCAAATTGCCGATCCTCTCACGCGCCGAGGATTTCCCCGAAATCATGAAGAACGAAGCCGCGCTGGACGATGCGATCGACAGGATGCATCCGATCGTGGGCAAGCTCATGCTCGAAACATGGAAGTTTCCGAAAGAAATAATTGACGTGGCGGCGGAACACGAAGAGCTCGGACGTATCGGCGACAAGGTCGATTACGTCGACGTTGTCATGGTCGCCAATCTGCACAGTTACATTGGCAAGAAACACCGTCATGCGCAGATACAATGGGCCGATGTCCCCGCACTTCCGAAGCTCCGGCTGAACCCGGCCGAGAGCCTGCTTGCGCTGGAAGAAGCCAAGGCGGAAATGGCGGAGATGATGAGCTTGCTAGGCAACTCCTGAGAAGATCATGCCAAGCACGACGTGCGCCTTACTCCGGGCGCATGTGCGGGAACAGCAGCACATCGCGGATGGAAGCGGCGTCCGTAAACAGCATCACCAGCCTGTCGATACCGATACCTTCACCCGCCGTGGGCGGCATGCCGTGTTCGAGCGCGCGTACGTAATCTTCATCGAAGTGCATGGCCTCCTCGTCACCCGCCTCTTTCGCCTGCACCTGTTTGCGGAAGCGCTCTGCCTGGTCTTCGGCGTCGTTCAGTTCGGAAAAGCCGTTGGCAATTTCACGTCCGCCCACGAACAGCTCGAAGCGGTCGGTGACGCTGGGATCGTGATCGTTGCGCCGCGCCAGCGGTGACACTTCCGTGGGGTAGGCGGTGATGAACGTCGGATCCTTCAGGTTAGCTTCGACGGTTTTCTCGAAAATCTCGACCTGAAGTTTCCCGGCGCCAAAGGTGTCTTTCACGGGAATGCTTAGGCGAGCGCAGATCGCGCGCAACTTCTCAACGGAGTCGAGTTCGGCAGCGGTAATATCCTTATTAAACACGAGAATGGATTCCTTCACGGTCAGGCGCCGGAAGGGCCTGCCGAAATCGTACTGCTCGCCCTGATAGCTGACGGCCGTGGTGCCCAGCACCTTCTCCGCCAGCCCGCGCAGCATTTCTTCCGAAAGATTCATCAGGTCCTTGTAGTCCGCATAGGCCTGATAGAACTCGAGCATGGTGAACTCGGGGTTGTGGCGCGTGGACAGGCCTTCATTCCGGAAATTGCGGTTGATCTCGTACACCCGCTCGAAGCCGCCCACGATAAGCCGCTTCAAATAGAGTTCCGGCGCAATGCGCAAGTAGAGACTGATATCAAGCGCGTTGTGGAAGGTCTTGAACGGACGCGCCGTGGCGCCACCCGGTATCGCTTGCATCATCGGCGTCTCGACCTCAAGAAATCCGCGCGCATCCAGAAACTCACGCAGGAAGCGCACGATCCCCGTGCGCGTCTGGAAGGTCGTGCGCGTCACCTCATTCATGATGAGGTCGAGATAGCGCTGGCGGTACTTGGTTTCGGTGTCGGTCAAGCCATGAAACTTCTCTGGCAGCGGGCGCAACGCCTTGGTCAGCAAACGCACTTCATCCACCTTGACCGACAGCTCGCCGGTCTTGGTCTTGAACAACGTTCCTTCCGCGCCCAGGATATCGCCGATGTCCCACTTCTTGAAATTCTCGTAGAGCACCTCGCCCAGCCCATCGCGGGTCACATAAACCTGGATGCGGCCGGACATGTCCTGTAGATGCGCAAAGCTCGCCTTGCCCATGACGCGCCGGGTCATCATGCGGCCAGCGACCTTGACGCGCACGTTGCGGGTTTCAATCTCGGCCGGATCCTTCTCGCCATACTCGGCATGCAGTTCGCCCGCGATCACGTTGCGGCGAAAATCATTCGGGAAAGGACTGCCCTGCTGCCGCAGCTCGGCCAGCTTGGCGCGCCGCAGCGCGATCTGTTCGTTTTCGTCTTCTGGCTTATCCATTTCTTTCTAGCAAACAAAGAGGGTTTATTAGTTTCTGACGCAAAGGCGCTAAGACGCAAAGATTTATTTCATTAATTCATCCGGACCTTTCTTTGCGCCTTCGCGTCTTTGCGTCAAAAAATCATTTAATCAGACCTTCCTTAACTTAACCTTTCAGGCCACTTTTCAGACTGGCCTCGATAAATTTGTCCAGATCCCCGTCCAGCACGGCCTGGGGATTGCCCGACTCCACGCCGGTCCGCAGGTCCTTGATCCGCGACTGGTCCAGCACATAGGAGCGGATCTGGTGCCCCCATTCGATGTCGGACTTGGATTCCTCGAGCTTCTGCTTCTCCTTGTTACGGGTCTGGACTTCAAGTTCATACAAACGCGACTTCAACATGGCCATGGCGGCGGCCCGGTTGCGGTGCTGCGAGCGGTCAGACTGACATTGAACCACAATCCCGCTGGGAATGTGTGTGATGCGTATCGCCGAGTCCGTACGGTTGACGTGCTGGCCGCCGGCGCCGCTCGCGCGATAGGTGTCGATGCGCAAATCCGCAGGATTGATATCGACCTCGATATTTTCATCCACTTCGGGATAGACAAAAACCGATGCAAACGAGGTGTGGCGGCGATTACCGGAGTCAAAGGGAGATTTGCGCACCAGCCGATGCACCCCGGTTTCGGTATGCAGGTTGCCGTAGGCATAGGGCCCGGTGAATTTCACGGTCGCACTCTTGATGCCGGCGACCTCCCCCTCCGACAGCTCGATGATTTCGGTCTTGAATCCGCGTTTCTCGCCCCACATCAGGTACATGCGCAACAGCATGTTGGCCCAATCCTGGGCCTCGGTCCCGCCGGATCCGGACTGGATGTCCATGAACGCGCTGTTGGCGTCCATCTCGCCGGAGAACATGCGCCGGAATTCGAGATCGGCGAGCTGCTTTTCGAGCCGCTGGAGATCGCTCGCCACGGCTGCGGCCACCTCGACATCGCGTTCCTCGCGAACCATCTCCAGCAACTCTTTCGTCTGACCCAGCTCACTGTCGAGTCGCACCAGTGTCTCGACTTCCGCCTCCAGCCGCGCGCGTTCCTTCCCCAGTTCCTGGGCACGCTGGGGATTGGTCCAGACATCGGGTTGCTCGAGTTCCCTTCGTACCTCGCTCAGCCGTTCTTGCTTGGTATCGAAGTCAAAGATACCCCCTCAACGTTTGCGAACGCTCCCGCAAATCGCGCAGTTTGTATAGCAGAGGATTGATATCTTCCATGGCGTAATAATCTCGGATCCGTTCCATAGCAGCGGAACGGCCATCACTAGGGTTTGTATAAGCTTTGTTTCTTTAAAACAGGCCGTTACAAGATTTAGGGTACGATACTTATACAAAAAGTAAATGTCTAGGAGACCTTCACGCCCAGGGCCTCGCCCACCATCTTTTTGACGGCCTTGATGGCGACAGGCGCTTCCACGTCCACCACCTGCTCCAGCACCCACTTGCTGTCCGTGGCCTGCATCGCCTGGGAGACCTTCTCGCCCAGATAGCGCACGAAGGCGTAGCTCGGTTGCATGTTGTTAAATTCAAACTCCGCGTAGTCCCCGGACCGGGCATTGAGCGTATCGATGAACGCGTGGATATATTTCCCCGGCCCGACAAACTCGGCAAGATTGTTCGACGTGATCCGCGCCAGATTCTTGCCCAACGCATGCACGAAACGGCTGCGGTCGTCCTCGCTCAACTGGCCATAGACAATCCGGTCCGCGATCTGGACCAGAAATGACATCAGTTCGGTCATCACCCCGGCCACCTGGGCATCCGAGCCCAGCTTGTATCCTTCAATCTCCATGTGGCGGCAGGTTTCCTGCGCGATGCGCCAGATGTTACTGGCCACGACCGTGGCGCGATCCTCGATGGTTTTGGGACCCCGCTTACGCCATTTTGTTTTCAGGTGGAGCGCCATATCGTCAATTCCGAATCAAACGGCGGATAACAATTTGCCGGGCGTCATTATATTGGAGATTGCCAGCAAAGCAGAACCCACGGCGAACATATGGTTTCATTCGCGGTGGCGGTGTCCATCTGGCAGAATGCCCGCCACGAAATCGACCGATACTGGAGTCACATATGTCCGATCCCGATATGAACATGGCAAGTGGTATTTCCGCCTTCGAAGCCAAGGAATTTTCCAAGGCGCTCAAGTTCCTTTCACCACTGGCCGAAAATGGCGACCCCCAGGCGCAATATCGCCTTGCGATCATGTATCAAAACGGTCTTGGCCTGGTGCGCAACGACGCCATGGCTCATAAATGGATGCGGGCGTCAGCCGAGGGCGGCAATGCATTGGCGCAACATGGCCTTGGCTTCATGTACCTGCAAGGTGAATGCGCGCCCAAAAATGAAGTCGAAGCCGCCAAGTGGTTTCGCCGGGCAGCGGAACAAGGGCTCGCTGGCTCGCAGATGACGCTCGGGATGCTGTACGAGCAGGGTCTTGGCGTTGAGAAGAACGAGGCCGAAGCGAAAAAGTGGTACGTCATGTCCCGGCAGGGAACGGCTACCACCTGATCGTTGCTGGAAAAAAACGACGGGCTGTGCCATCTGCACAGCCCGTCTTCACTTCAGGGTTTACTTCTTGACCCAGTTCACGAAACCGTCAGTCTTGCCAGCCACGCCGTCATCATAACCTGCATTGTAGGCATCATTGAGACGCTGCTCTTCGCGCTTGGGGTTATGCAGGAAACCGCACGCCCAACCGTTGATGTATTCCTTGTCGACGCCTTTCTTGTCCATGGTGCCGAGGGTGTCGTAATACGTTTTGTTCATGAAACGCTGCTCCTGACAATTCACTCAAAAAGGGACTGGTTAAAGCGGCGGATATATTACTCAATGAACTTGGTATTTCAAGAATAAAATTGCCGCGGCGGACATTCGCCCGGAATTTGCCTGTTTTTCACAAAACCCTTCGGCCTTGACGCATCTTTCCCTGGCCTGTTACTGGTCACCTTAATCGCCGCACCGGCCAGATGCCCGTTAAAATACCCGCATTTCGAGAAAGGCCCACAAAATTTAAGCTGGTTTCCGGGTTTGGCTCAGACATATACTTAAAATATGTCGCCACCGATGAAGTTTTTGCCATGTTGAATCTTGGGCACCTGGTCAACGCGGTACAACAAAACTGCCATATCTCCGACGCCCGGCATGCAGGCGATTTCACGCTTTGCATCTTTCTCCTCAAAATGCGCGAGTTCTATCGCTGGGAGCATGACATCCCCTTGGCGCAGGACCTGCCCAAGAATGAGGTCGGGGCCTGGTTGCAGGAACGCGAAGAAATGTGGGAGCACCTGGAATCAAACAATTTTGAATCTCTGCCACTTGAGCACGGCGCCTGCGATCCGTTTGACGCCGAGGCCATCAATCGTGAGTTGATCCCGCAGGGATACATCTACAGCGGCGGCTATGGGAGATTTCACAAGCCGCATTTTTTTCTCGGGCAACTAGTAAGAAAGGAGTGTCGCGCGGGCCACGACATCTACATTTCCTCCTGCGAATACGCCCGTGATCTCGAAGCACCGCCGGCAGTGCTTCAGGGAAAAACCATTTTTATCCGGCAGGAATCGGCGCAACGTTTCCTGTGGGAGAAGATCGAGGAACGCCGCTGGGCCCAGAAAAACGATGCCATGGACCGGGCCCTCGCCTGTTACGCATTCGACAGAGATACGGTCGCGGCACTGGAGCGGATGACGCGCAACGAAACCGAGACCATGGTTCTGCATGAGCTGGGCGAGGCCCTGGCGGGAGAGCAATTGGGCGAGGACTGGCATCAGATGCTGGGCGCGCTGTCGCGCTCAAAAGCCGAAATCATGGTGCGCGCCGTGCGTGACATTCTGGCCGACTGCCTGTCCACCCTGCCCGGCCTGCTGGCGGCGGAAAACCACGCCGCAATCCATTTTTATTTTGCCAACTACGGCGGCATGCGCAAACATCTCTTTCCCGAGGCAGTCGAGGCTTATCGACGTTACGTCGATGAACACAGTCTGGAGCCGCTGCACACCCTGGCGGAGAATGGAAAGACGCGCTGGCAGCAGACCGCGAGCCAGATTCTGCAACTGCACAGGGAACAAGGCGAGGCGGCAACTGCGGCCATCGAGAAACTTCTGGAATTTGTACCCACCTTCAACTACCCACGCGCCCCGCAGGCATTGAAATAATCATGAAACTGAATGTCATCGTGGATGACCGCATCTATGCCATCGAAGTCCCGCCAGACATGCTGCGCGAGGCTGACGAATTTTTTCAGAAAATGGACCGTGATATGGATCGTGGCTGGCAGATGGGCCCTGAATTTATCGAGAATCCGGACAAAGTCCAGCGCTGCCAGATTGCCGCCGACAAGCTTCTGGTATCGCTCAGCACGGCGAACGAGACGCTTACCATGCTGATGGCCGGATACATCCTCAAGCATCTGCCCGGCGTGACGGGGGTGCGTATCGACACCGGCGGCGAGATGCTCCTGACGGAAATGATTTTCGAAAAAGGACCGACGCCTGCCTCAACGCCACGCGCGGCGGCATCACCACGAACGGAAAGGCTGTCCAAAATCGACGCCATGGAACAGGCGGGTAAAGACGTGACCAAGGTCTATAAGGTCGGCAGGAGCTATCGCTACGCCGTGCGCGATCCTCTTACGGACGAGTGGGTGGAATCGCCACCCATGAATAACGAGCAGGATGTCCACGCGCAGAGGATGCAGGCCTACAAGCAGCGTCTGGATGCGCTGATGGGCAAGACCGACGCCGCCACCCCGCCCTAGGGCATCGCCGCCCAATGACGGTACAAGGCCACGGTCAGGTCCGTCTGTGTCACCATTCCCACCAACCGCTTTTCCTCGTTCACGATAGGGATGTGGTGGATGTTGTGTTCGGAAAAGATCGGAACCAACGACACGATGTGCATGCTCTCCGTCGCCGTAATAGGCGAGGCGGACATGATTTCTCCGACTACCTCGGGCTTTACCGATGTCATGCCCGGCGTGCGACGGATGAATGCGCGGAAACGGTCAAAGAGATGCGATTTGGCACGAGTGTCCGTTCGCTTCAGAAAATCAACGATCGTCACAATGCCGATAACCCGTTGCGCCCGATCAACAACAGGAACTCCCTTGAGCTTGAGTGCACGCATCTTTTCCCACACCACCTCCAGCTCGTCACCATACTCCGCAGTCACCACATCCCGCGCCATGATGTCTCGGCAATAGATCTCGCCCATGCGTCGGCGCATCGAATGCATCGAAGCCTTTGTGTAGATATCCGCCAGATCATCTTCCGTGACGTCGATGAAGGCATTCATTTCCTTGAGCGCGCTCTCAAGATCATCATGCGAGAGTATTACCCGGCCAAAACTTAAGGCCGCCGGCGTCTGCTCCGGCCTCTCCTTGGGAGAGGCCGGAGTCAAAGCGGGATAGCGCCGTCCGGGAAACAGATTGTTGAGAGAAAGCGCCAGTACAAACATCACCATGACGTTGAGGCCAACCGGCATGAGGACATATCCATAACCCAGCGCATGTACCTGCGCTCCGCCGATCACCGCCACCAGCGCCGTCGCGCCACCGGGAGGATGCAGGCACCGCAGCATATGCATGGCGAGAATAGCCAGCGCCGACGCCACGGCCGCCGCCAAATACAGGCTGGGAATAAATTTGGCGCATGTCACGCCAATCACCGCCGACACAAGCTGCCCCCCGATGAACGACCACGGCTGCGCCATGGGAGCGTGCGGCGCGGCGAACAGCAGCACGGC
>Ga0153916_10002861_pt1 | contig 12669 bp, 13 predicted proteins | sample Opewatmetagenome_FD_109642 | JGI IMG/M metagenome (GOLD analysis project Ga0153916, IMG submission 109642) | Freshwater wetland microbial communities from Ohio, USA - Open water 3 Core 3 Depth 4 metaG | ecosystem: Environmental > Aquatic > Freshwater > Wetlands | place: USA: Ohio, Lake Erie...
ACCCACAGACCGTGGCCATGGAGGAGGACCCATTCGACTCCAGCACCTCCGATACAATACGAATGGTATAGGGGAAATTCTCGTTCGAGGGAAGAACAGGCAGGATGGCCCTCTCGGCCAAAGCCCCGTGTCCAATCTCTCTCCGGCTTGGCGACCTTAACGGGGAGACCTCTCCCGTACTGAAGGGAGGGAAATTATAGTGGAGCATGAAGGACTTATAGGTTTCTCCACTCAAGGAGTTAATCTTTTGTTCGTCCTCAGAGGTCCCGAAAGTGACCACGGCAAGAACCTGAGTCTCCCCCCGGGTAAACAGGGCAGAACCGTGTGTTCTGGGGAGGATACCCACTTCACACGAGATGGGTCGGATTTCCGAAAGCTTTCTTCCGTCGATTCTCTCTTTCTTTTCTAAAATCAATTTTCGGACCAGCTTGCGATAGACTTCTTCGAAAGCGATCTTCGCCATCTTCTGTGAGGATTCATCCTCGGCCCCCAGTCCTTGAAAGGTGGACTGAAGGATCTCCTCCAATCGTTCACTTCTTTTCCCCTTCTCCGTGATCTGAAAGGTTTCTCCGAGCTTTTCTCGAGCGATAGCACTCACTTTTTCATAAAGGGCCTCTTCCGGTTTTTGGAGTTCGAATTCCCGAGGCGGAAGGCCTAAAGCCGATTTCATCCGTTTTTGAAGATCGATCACCGGTTTCAAGGATTGATGGCCGAATAAAATGGCCTCCAAGATCTCCTCCTCCTTAACCTCCTTCGCGCTTCCTTCAACCATGATGATCGCATCCTCACTCCCTGCCACAAAGAGATCGATATCGCTCAGCTCCAATTCTTCATGAGTGGGATTGAGGACGTACTCTCCGTCAATCCGACCCACTTTTGCTCCTGCAATGGGGCCTTCGAAGGGAATATCGGAAAGAGAAAGAGCACTGGAGGCTCCAATCATGCCTAAGATGGAAGGATCATTATCCTGGTCGGCAGAAAGAACGGTGGCGATGATCTGGATCTCATTCTGAAACCCTTTGGGGAAAAGGGGTCGGAGGGGTCGATCAATAAAGCGTGAGATGAGGGTTTCGCGATCACTGGGCCTCCCTTCCCTCTTAAAAAAACCGCCTGGAATCCTGCCGGCGGCATAAGTCATTTCTAAGTAATTCACTGTAAGGGGAATGAAATCGAGGCCTTCGCGCTTCTTTTCGGAGGTCACCGCCGTCACCAGCACGACCGTCTCTCCGTATTGCACCATGACCGAACCATTCGCCTGCTTTGCCACCCTTCCTGTTTCGACGGAAAAGGGCCTTCCTCCCAAATCGATCTGTAGCTTCTGAGCCATATGAGTCCCTTCACTCCTTTTCATTAAAAACAGGTGGGCACTACTTCCGTAGACCTAACCTGTCAATGATCGTTCGATAGCGATCTACCTTGCTCTCTTTTAGATAGTTGAGGAGTCTCCTCCGCTGTCCCACCAGTTTAAGAAGACCCCTGCGAGAATGATGGTCTCGTTTATGTACCTTAAAGTGTTCGGTCAGATATCGAATTCTTTCGCTGAGAAGAGCAATCTGAACCTCGGGAGAACCGGTGTCCCGTTCGTGGCTTTTAAACTGCTCGATGATCTCTTTTCTCTTTTCCTGAGCGAGTGTCATGACATTCCTCCTTTTCAGCTAAACGTAATTCTCTGTAGGAGAGTGTTCTTGGGGCTGAAACACTCTCAGCGGACGAAGGGCCACCACTTCTGGATCGGTCCAGGGAAGATCTGCCCCCCTCACTTCTGACTTTAAAATGGCGACCAACCCCCCTCCCGGAGAGGACATCTTGAGCCATTCCCCTTTTTTAAAGGCCGGAAGATCCCTTGAAGAAAGATCCTGAACCCTCATCTCTTTTCCAAAGCGGACCTTCCTCAGCAAGGGTTCGTCTCCGATCACCTCGGGTAAGCTGGGCAGAGCCGCATTCAACGAGATCAACCAAGGGGAAAGAGCATCGGGCACCGTGAGTTCCTTCATCCTCTCCCAGGAGATCGATTGATCGAGTGTGAAAGGGCCGCTCCGAATCCTTCGCAGGTGGACAAGGTGAGCGCCACATCCTGCCTTCCTCCCAATGTCTCTTCCCAGGGTACGGATGTAAGTTCCCTTTGAGCACGAAACTCTAAAATGGACAAGAGGAAGTTCCATTTCCTCCATTTGAATCTTGTAGATCTCCACCTCTCTCTGTTTGCGCTCGACCTCGATCCCTCTTCTAGCCAACCGATAGAGGGGCATCCCTTGCATCTTAACGGCCGAAAACATGGGAGGGATCTGATAGATCTTTCCCAAAAATGTGCGGAGGAGGGGCTCAACCGTCTCAGGCTCGACATCCTTCCAATCCTGCTTCAGGACGACCTGCCCGGTGCAATCGTCGGTCGTGGTCTCCTCCCCTAGTTTAAGGGTCGCTTCATATTCTTTCGGACCCTGCTCCAAAAATGGAACCAACTTGGTTCCCTCGTTGATCACGATCGGCAAAACCCCCGTGGCGAAAGGATCCAGGGTCCCGATATGGCCTGCTTTTTTCAGGCCATATCGATGTTTGATCCCCCTGACCACATCGAGGGAAGTGATCCCCTCGGGCTTATCCACGATGAGGAGACCGTCAATTCCCCTCTTCATCCTCGTTGGGCTCCTTTCCCTGATGAATGTTTCGAATGAGCTCCTCCATGTGAATCGCGTATTCGATGGAAGGATCGAATTGAAAGACGATTTCGGGAGTATATCTCAGCCTGAGGCGACGACCCAGTTCCTTCCGGACATATCCTTTGGCACTGTCCAAACCCTTCCCTGAACTCTCCCTCTCTGCGAGGGTCCCTGCCACACTAAAATAGATTTTCGCAAACCGGCAATCTTCAGAAACAATCACCCTGGTGATAGTCACAAAGCCAATCCGGGGATCTTTGATGGACTTCACCAGCATCTGAGAGACTTCTTTTTGAATCAAATTCGCTACTTTCTCCGAGCGTTTTCCTTCCATCCGAATCATTCAGAAACCTAGAGCGAGATGATTTCAATTTCCGTGCGCACCATCTCGACCAGGTTCATCTGCTCAATAAAGTAGATCACTTTATCCAAACTTGAATTGATATGTCTCCGATCATTTCCAACCGTGCAGAAGCCCATCTGCGCCCTTTGCCAAAGGTCATTGTCTCCAACCTCTGAAATGGCCACATTAAAACGAGTTCTCACCCGATCAATCAGTTTTCGGAGCACATGTCGCTTTTCTTTTAAAGAATGATTTTCAGGAATCCGAAGGTCGAGTTTACAAACCCCGACAACCATCTTCCTCCCCCTTCTCTTCCATGAGTGCTGGGCTTTATCGAGGAGAAAACTTGATGGAAGCTCAGGCTAACCGAGATTGAACTTCTTCAATCTCATAAGACTCGATGACATCTCCCAGCTTAATATCATTAAAATTCTCAATGCCGATCCCGCACTCGAGTCCTTGATTACAATCCTTCATGTCATCTTTAAATCGCCTGAGTGAAGAAATCCGGCCATCGTAGACGACGACACTGTCGCGCAGCAATCGCGCATGGGATCCCCTGACCACCTTTCCGTCGATCACGAGACTTCCTGCCACGGTTCCTACTTTGCGGATGTTGAAAACCTGTATCACCTGCGCTCTTCCCAAAAGGTGCTCCTTGTAAGTGGGTTCCAGCAGTCCTTCCAAGGCGTTCTTAATGTCGGTGATCGCGTCATAGATGATGGAATACGTCCGGATATCGACTTGCTCCTGCTCTGCCAACAATTGAGCTTTCGGACCCGGCCTCACATTAAAACCGATGATGATCGCGTTGGAAGCCGAAGCTAAATTCACATCGGTCTCTGTAATCCCGCCAACCGCGTCGTGGAGGATATTGACCTTCACGGCATCCGTAGACAGTTTTTTCAATGCCTCTTTCACTGCCTCAATCGACCCCTGAACGTCTGCCTTAATAATAACATTCAGTTCCTTTACTTCACCTTTTTTGATCTTATCATAAAGTTCTTCCAAGGAAACTCTGCTTAATTTTGAAAGTTCCTTTTCACGCATTTTTTCTTGTCGGTGGAGGCTAATCTGCTTGGCCATCCTTTCTTCGGAAACGACAATGAATGCTTCTCCGGCTCCAGGAATATCAGTAAAACCCACCACCTCCACGGGAGTAGAAGGAGAAGCTTCTTCCATCTTCTTCCCTTTATCGTTCAGCATCGCCCGCACTCTACCGTAGTGGGAGCCCGCAATAAAGGCATCTCCTGTCTTCAACGTCCCCTCTTGCACCAGAAGGGTGGCCACCGGGCCTCTCCCCTTGTCGAGCTTGGATTCAATAATGACCCCTCGAGCAGGTTTATCCGGGTTGGCCCTTAATTCTAAGACCTCTGCCTGAAGAAGGATGGAATCCAGCAATTCTTTAATTCCTGTTTTCTGTTTGGCGGAGACCTCGGCAAAGAGAGTGTTTCCTCCCCATTGCTCCGGGACAAGCTCATATTCTGAAAGGTCTTTCTTTACCTTCTCTGGGTTTGCCGTAGGCTTATCGATCTTATTGATGGCAACCACGATCGGAACCTTAGCAGCCCGGGCATGATCGATCGCCTCTTTCGTCTGCGGCATCATCCCATCATCGGCAGCGACTACCAAAACGACCACATCCGTCACCTGAGCTCCTCTTGCCCTCATCGCGGTGAAGGCTTCATGACCGGGGGTATCAATAAAGACCACGTGTCCGTTTTCTAATTCGACATCATACGCTCCGATGTGCTGAGTGATGCCCCCCGCTTCCCCTTCCACCACATTCGTCTTTCGAATCGCATCCAAAAGCATGGTCTTCCCATGATCGACATGGCCCATGATGGTGACCACGGGCGGTCTGGGCCTCAACTGTTCGGGAAGATCCTCTTTTCTTTCCAGCAGGTCCTGCCTCTCTAAGGAGACTTTTTCTATCTCATAGCCAAACTCGCCGGCTACCAGAGAGGCGACATCCGCATCGATGAGTTGGTTGATATTCACCAGCACACCCATTTCCATCAACTTCTTAATCAATTCCCCGCCCTTTACCCCCATCCGCTTTGCAAGATCCCCAACCGCGATCACCTCGGCGATTCGAATAATTCTCTTAATGGCTTTAGGGACAGTCACTTCTGTTTTCTTCGAGGTCTTCAATACCACCTTTTTCTTCATTGGGCGGAAGGTCTTGGGAATCGGTTCGGCTTCCTTCGCTTCGCCCTTTTCCCCTTCAATCTCATCCTCCCCTAACATCCTCTCCTCAATCCGCTTCCTCTTTTTTATGAAACCCTTCTTCTTTGCCAGGGGCCCTAGTTTTTCTCTTTCAAGTAATTCTTCTTTTTCCAGTAACTTTGCCGCAGCCTTTTTTAGGGAGGCTTCCACCATTTTCGGTTCCTCAGCCTCCTTTTTGACTTCCGTTGGCCCTTTCGCCTCTTTTAGGCCGACCGGGGGTTGCACGGCCTCTACCGGTTTGGCGGGCAGAACTTGTTTTCCGTCAGCTTTACCCTCCACGGTTACCTCAGGCTTTTCGGGCGCTTCCTTTTTCTTCCTCCCTCTTCCTAGCCCTGCCGAAGGCTGCTCCTCCGTTCTTAAATCACCTTTCTCAACTGGCTTCTTTGCGATCTTCAGTTCGGATTCGGCTCCTTCTTCTTTCTCCTTCGCTCTTGGAATTTTGCCTGGGACCACTTCAGGGATAATTTCAGGCTCGACGACGGTTGTCGGAGGGGGCGCGGCCTCCACGTTCACTTCCAAAGTTCTCGCCCTTCTCCGAATCACCGTAGGTTTGACGCGCTTCTCAACGATTTCCTTCTCGGAATTCCTTTCAATGATCTTCTCGTCGGATGAGGAAACCTTTTTTTCTGGCTCAGCAACTTTCTTGTCCCTTACCTTTACCCCCATCCGTTTCAATTTCTGAAGCAGTTTATCATCCTCCATCCCTACTTCGCGTGCAAGATCGAGGACCTTACTTTTTGTCATCCTTACCTCCCGTATCCCAACCCTTTTGCTTCCTCCTCAAAACCTTTTGCCGAAGGAAATCCGAAATCCATCGTTTCCAATAACCTAACTCCCTTTCTCCTTTTCTTGGCAATGTTGAAACATCGAAGATCTGGACAGAGATAAAACCCTCGCCCCTGATGAGGCTTTTTCCCGTTGACCACCACCACTCCGGCCGGACTTTGGGCCAACCAGACCATTTCTTCTTTCTTCTTTTTCTCCCGACACCCAATACACGTACGAACGGGGACACGGCTTTTCTTGCTCATGCCTTCTTCCCCTCGGCATAATGTTTTGCAGACTCGATCAATTTTTCCGCCTTCTTGACCCCGATCCCCGGAAGGCTAGAAAGTTTCTCTACATTCGTTTCCAGAATATCGTGAACGGTCTTCAACCCATTCTCTTCCAATAATTGGGCCGTCTTTTCCCCTACTCCCTCCATTTGCGCTACCGGATCAGAGGCAGGGTCTACAGCCATTGGAACCGTTTCTTGGCCTACCTTCGTCTCCCCTTCCTTCTGAGACATCTGCACCGCCCGTTCGACGATCTCCCCAGCCTTTTCTTTTTCAAGGCCTAAAACCTTTGCCAACTCTTCCGGGTCAACCTCGGCCACCTCGTTGATCGATCGGAAGCCTTCGTTATAAAGGATGCGGCTCGCCACATCTCCGATGTGAGGGAGGTCCTTAAACTTTTCCAGAATTTCACTTGAGATCTTCTCCATTCTGGACTCGCTCTTAATATCGATCTTCCAACCGGTCAATTTTGAGGCCAATCGTACATTCTGGCCTTTCTTCCCGATCGCAAGGGAAAGTTGGTCATCTGCCACGACCACTTCCATATGACGATTCTCCTCATCAATATAAACCCTAGAAATCTTGGCCGGGGCCAAAGCATTACACACGTACTTGGCTTGATCTTGAGACCAGGGAATGATGTCAATCCGTTCTCCTCGAAGTTCCTGGACCACGCTCTGAACCCGGGAGCCCTTCATACCTACACAGGCTCCTACCGGGTCCACATCTCGGTTCGAGCTGTAAACGGAGATTTTAGCCCTCTCCCCTGGTTCCCGGGAGGCACTGATGATTTTGATCATCCCTTCGGAGATCTCAGGCACTTCCATCTCGAACAACTTAACCAACAATCCTGGATGAGTCCTCGAAAGAAACATTTGGGGTCCTTTTGAGCTTTTCTGAACATCGAGGATATAGGCCCGAAGTCGCTCCCCTTGTCGATAGCTCTCCCCAGGAATTTGTTCCTTCGATAGAAGAACCGCCTCCGCCCGCCCGATACTGATATAGAGATTCCCTTTCTCCATCCTCTGAACGCTTCCACTCACCAAATCTCCCTTGCGGTCCTTAAACTCATTATAAACATTCTCTCGTTCGGCGTCTCGCACTTTCTGGATGATCACCTGCTTCGCCGTTTGGGCTCCGATTCGGCCAAAGTCCGTGTTGAGTTTCACCCCCAAACTGTCTCCGATCTGAGCTTCATTGTCCAGTTCCCTCGCTTCTTTCAGGGAGATTTCCTCCGACGGATTCGTCACTTCCTCCACCACCTGCTTGAACTGAAACAGCTCCACTTCGCCAACTTCCTCGTTAAAGTGAACCTCTATCTCCCCCTGGTGTCCATATTTCTTCCTTGAAGCAGTCAACACAGCTTGTTCCAAGGCTTCGATAATCACTTTCCGATCAATCCCTTTATCCTTTCCCACCTGATCAATCACATAATTGAGATTGGATGGCATAACGCATCTCTCCCTTTCTAAAAGGAACCTCCGTCTTCTGCCAAGGCCCGACGGAGTTTCTAAGAAATGGTACCTTACTTCATACGGTGCTCCTTACGGAGCACGTCTTGCTCAATCTCCAGATTGGCTTTTGCCACATTGGAGAAAGGGATCTGAAAGACCCCTCTGTCTACTTGTATCTCCACCCCGTTCTCGGAAACCCCCAGAAGTCTCCCTTTGAACTGCCGACGATTCTGAATAGGATCGACGGTTTTGACTTTGACCAAACGATGAAGATATTTCATGAAATCCTTTTCGGTTTTCAACGGACGGGTCAGGCCGGGGGAGGAGACCTCTAGCGCGTACGAGGTTTGTATGATATCCTCTACATCTAAACTCCTTCCCAGCTCCTGACTGACCCGGCTACAATCGTCAAGAGTAACCCCTCCCTCTTTATCCAGAATCACGCGAAGAACCCATCCTCCAGACTCCCTTCGATACTCAATATCCACCACTTCCATCCCTTCGTTCAAGACGATAGGGTCAATGATCGCACGTACCCGATCTACAATCTCCCTTTCCGTCATCCCTTCCGCCGAGTGCCCCCCTTTAAAAAAAAAGCGGGCAAACAGCCCGCTTTTTCAGCAGACCAACTAATTCTACTAAAATATACTACAATTCGCTCGGGGATGCAAGAAAAATTTTGCCCGTAGCAGATCGTCCTCGTCCTGATTGAATTGAGAATTCCGCTGAACCCATTCGGAGCTAGCTCTCTTTCTTGAGAGGAGAGGATTCCCCATGCTCAGGGCCTCGCAGAGATTGGATTTCTCTCTCCAGACGTTCAATCGTTTTTTGTTTTTGGCGAAGACTCCTCCCCAACTGGAAACGCCTATAAAGGTCGCCCAAACCACCCATCAAAATGCCCAAAACGATAGAGCAGACGATAACTAAAAAGAGAGGGACTTTGGAAATCTCAAAAAACTGGTACTCCTTGAAAGGGGAGAGACCAAACCGAATGGCAACCTGCTCCGTGTTTTGTAAGAAAAAAAAGATGCAAACGGTAAGGATCACTACCAAAAAAATAATTTTGACCCATCCCACTCTTTCATCCTCCTTTCTGAACTCCTTTTTTTCGTAAGAGGTCCATAAAAGCAGAGCGAAGCTTCTTATACGTTTTTTCCAAATATTCAGAAATAACCTTTGTTTTTCCAATGACTGGCATAAAATTGGTATCCCCCGCCCATCTCGGAACAATATGGAGATGGAGATGGTCTTCTCCAGCGCCTCCCATTTTTCCAATGTTCATCCCAATATTGAATCCATGGGGATGGAAACTTGTTTTCAGTACCCGCACGGAGGCCTTCAATAGGTCAAAAAGCTCCTTTAATTCGTTATTATCCAATTGTTCCAGGTTGAAGCAGTGGCGTTTGGGGACGACCATCAGATGCCCGTTGGTATAGGGATATTTATTCATGACCACAAACACATGTTTACCCTGATAGAGGATAAGGTTCTCTTTACTTTTTTTCTCTTTAAGTTTTCTGCAAAAGAAACATCCTCGCTTTCTCTTTCTTGAAATGTACTCCATTCTCCACGGTGCCCAAAGATATTCCATACCTTCTCATCCCTTCGCGCAATGTGATCCACCTTTCATTTTTTATAAATAGTTTTGATGAGATCAAGATTTGACCTCTTTCCTACTTCCGCCGCCTACCCCTGACGCCCATTTTTGACAAGGATCGGATGCATTTTAAGGGTATAGACACTCTTGCTGAAAAATTAAGAAGCCAGCTCCAGATTGAGGTAGAGATAGTCCTTCCAGGGATCAGGGGTCTCTTTGATTCCAAGACTCATTGGCAGGAGGGGTATCCAGATAGGTGCCCTGGGTTTTCGGATCAGCAACATCCCTGCTTCTTCGGGTGTCCTCCCGCCTTTTTTCAGATTACAGGCCGTGCAACAGGTCACCACATTCGTCCATTCCGTTTGTCCACCTTTAGATCGTGGAATGACATGGTCGTAAGTCAATTCTTTGTGTTCAAAGGGGGTGCCGCAGTACTGGCATTTTCCCCGATCTCGAACATAAAGATTCTGTCGGGAAAATTTGATAATGGGCGTTCTTCTCTTTATAAAACGGTTTAATCGAATCACGGCGGGAAGCCGTAAGGAGAAGCGGACGCCTCGAATCATGTGATCGTACTCTTCAATCACCTCCACCTTTTCAAGCGTCACCATGACGATGGCTTTTTTCCAGGTTACCACTTTGAGTGGTTCAAAAGTGGAGTTAAGAAGTAATGTCCATTCCATGGTTTAATGATCAGCCGGAATATTCCCTTGAAGTTTGAGTACATATATCGACTTTTGATTCAATTGTCAAGTATTTTGAGGAGCTAGAAATAGAGTTACATTGAAATCATTTTGTGATAATCTTATAAAGGATACTTCGATCGGAGCAGAGATATTGGAGGAGCTCATTGTTATCGGTTCTGGAACAGGCATCCCCTCTTTAAGAAGAGGGGCCCCCGGCCTCGTTGTCATCTCAGGCAGCACCCAGTTGTTAATCGACAGCGGCTCAGGAATGTTGGGGAGGATGCTAGAGGTTGGGGTTACTTATCGAGACCCCGATTTGCTTCTCTATACCCACATCCACCCGGACCATATTTCTGACCTGGTTCCCATTATTTTTGCGAGTAAGTGTGAAGATCAACCACGAGAAAAAGAATTAATGTGCATTGGAGGACCTGGATTTAAGTCTTATTTTGAAAAATTGAAGAGCCTTTATGGCTCATGGGTTGAACCGCGATCTTGCTCATTGACCATCAAAGAGATTTCTCAAGAAGCCTTTATCTACCGGGACTTAAGAATACTATCAAGCCCCACGGCTCATATTTCTGAAAGCGTTGGATATCGAATCGAGTTTCAAGATGGAAAATCTATCGCCATCTCCGGGGACACGGATTATTGCCAAAATATTATTGATCTGGCCTTTGAAGTAGACCTGGCTGTTATCGAGTGCTCCTTTCCAGATGGCAAAAAAGTGGAAGGCCACCTTACCCCTTCATTAGCAGGAAGAATTGGACTCGAATCGCGCTGCAAGAAATTGCTGCTCATCCATCTCTACCCAGTTTGCGATCAATTTGATATCTTGAGTCAATGTAGGCAGGTCTATCCAGGTCCGATCATTCTGGGAGAGGACTTTATGAGGATTAAAATTTGACAATCACCCTCTTTTAGGATAATTTGTCTCCAGGAGGTAAGCTCTTGAAAAGATATAAATGTTTAATATTTCTTTCGGTTGTTTTCTTGTTTGCTTTTGCCTCACCGATGACAGGCCAGGAAAAGGCGCCCGTCTATACCATTGAAGTAGATGCCATCATTAACCCTGCCACGGCCAAATTCATTGTCGATTCCATTGATCAAGCCACCCGGGAAGGTGCTCAATGTCTGATCGTTCAGCTCGATACCCCTGGAGGATTAATGGAATCGATGAGGATGATCGTGAAAAAAGAGCTGGCCTCTACTATCCCGATCGTCGTCTATGTGGCCCCAGGCGGGGCAAGGGCCGCTTCTGCCGGTGTTTTCGTCACCATGGCGGCGAATATTGCCGTGATGGCTCCCGGGACTCATATCGGAGCAGCTCATCCCGTCACATTGGGCGGGGGGGAAGGGAAAGAAAGCAAAACGATGACCGAAAAGATCGTCAACGATACGGTTGCCTTCATCAAGAATATTGCCAAGGCTCGAGGGAGAAATCTGGATTGGGCTGAAAAGGCGGTAGTCAAGAGCGTTTCCATCACCGATGAAGAAGCGGTTAAACTTAATGTCGTCGATTTCATTAGCCCAGACCTTCAGAGCCTCCTGGCCAAGATCGATGGGAGGGTTGTTAAATTGAATGGAGTCACCCGGACCCTCCAGACGAAAGGAGTTCAACCCAAGCCCATTCAGATGAGCTGGCGCGATAAACTTCTCGATATCATCTCTAACCCCACGATCGCTTATATTCTCCTCATGTTGGGGATTTACGGCATCTTCTTTGAACTCTCAAGCCCTGGGGCCATTCTTCCTGGGGTGGTGGGGGGAATCTTTCTTATCCTTGCCTTTTATGCATTGCAGATGCTTCCGGTCAACTACGCCGGTTTAGCATTGATTCTTTTTGCCATTATCCTATTTATAGCGGAAATCAAAGTGGTCAGCCATGGATTATTAGCAGTGGGTGGAGTCATCTCCCTTTTCTTAGGCTCCTTGATGCTCTTTCAAAGTCCGGTCGAATATATGAGGGTCTCTTTGAGCGTGATCATCCCCGCCGTCCTGGTCAGTGCAGCTTTCTTCATTTTTGCAGTTACGAAGGCCGTCAATGCACGCCTGAAAAAGCCAACCACAGGCATGGAAGGCCTCATCGGAGAAGTAGGAATCGCTTCCACACCGATTGCGCCTGAGGGAAAAGTTTCCATTCATGGAGAATTCTGGAATGCTGTCACCGACCAAAATCAAAACATCGATAAGGGAGATAGGATTCAAGTGATCGGCGCGGTGAATTTAAAACTGCGGGTCAAGAAAACTTAATAAGGAGGGAATCATATGGGCTTGACAGGTCTTCCACAAGGCGTCTTTTTTCTGATTATCTTTTTATTGATCGTCGCTGCCTCCGCGATCAAGATTCTGAGAGAATATGAGCGGGGGGTTATCTTCCGGCTGGGAAGGCTGATCGGTGCCAAGGGACCAGGAATTATCTTTATCATCCCCGGGGTGGATAAGTTGCTGAGGATCAGCCTGAGAACAGTCACGATGGACATTCCTCCCCAGGACGTGATCACAAGGGATAATGTTTCCATCAAGGTGAACGCTGTCGTCTATTTTCGTGTCGTCGACCCAAACAGGGCGGTCGTCGAAGTGGAAAACTACCTCTATGCCACCCAGCAGCTCGCTCAGACCACCCTTCGAAGTGTCGTGGGTCAGAT
>Ga0153916_10002862_pt1 | contig 12668 bp, 7 predicted proteins | sample Opewatmetagenome_FD_109642 | JGI IMG/M metagenome (GOLD analysis project Ga0153916, IMG submission 109642) | Freshwater wetland microbial communities from Ohio, USA - Open water 3 Core 3 Depth 4 metaG | ecosystem: Environmental > Aquatic > Freshwater > Wetlands | place: USA: Ohio, Lake Erie, Old...
AAAGGTTTTGTCAAGCAGATTGTCTAAAAATGAAAATTATGTCAGACGCTTTCATAGAGAAGGACGGTCAGCAGCCAAGTTGAACCACCCTAATATCGTAAGCGCAATCGATGTTGGACAAGCTGGTGAATACCATTATTTTGTGATGGAGTATGTCGAAGGTGACACAATCGAAGCTGCCCTGAAGCAAGGAAAGGTGTTTGAAGAAAAAGAGGCACTCAATATCATTATTCAGGTTGCAAGGGCTCTTAAGCATGCTCACGAACACTGGATCATCCACCGTGATGTCAAGCCAAAAAACATCATGATTACCAATGAGGGTGTGGTTAAGCTGGCTGACCTGGGCCTTGCCCGGGACGTTACCGACATTGCTGCCATAGAAGCTGAGAAGGGCCAGGCATGGGGAACACCTTATTATATAGCGCCCGAACAGATATGGGGCAAAATAGATGTTGATGGAAGAGCTGACATATACAGCCTCGGGGCAACCCTTTACCATATGGTGACAGGCAGAGTCCCATTCTATCATGAAGACAAAAGAAATATAATGAATATGCATCTACATACAACTCTTACCCCGCCGGACCATATAAACAAAAAGCTGTCAATCGGAATTAGCGAGATGATCGAGATAATGATGAAGAAGAACCCAGAAGATCGCTACCAGAATATCAAGATTCTTATTGAAGACATAGAAAGCATCTTGAAAGGGAATCCACCTATCAGGGCTCATCAAAGTATTGATGTTGACAGTTTCTCCCCACTGGCCAGCGGGGATTTTGTCCCGCCTGAAATGAGTGCCCTGGAATATGAAATTATAATAAAGCGGCAAAGGATTGGGTTGATAGTGTGCGTAGTTTCATTGGTGATTCTCATATTGATAATCTTCCTGATGTTGCTTCTCTGAACGGGTTTTTGATGAAAAGAAAAATATCAAGGTAATCCTTGAAAAGAGGATAATTGGAGAACACTATATGTTAATAGCGTTTTCGCGAGTGAAAATTGGGCCATTTTCTGGGTGTCATGTCACTCTCTCACAGCTCCCGTTTGCGGCAGTTTTGCTCGCCACGCGTCGGCTTTTTCTGGCTTGTTACAGGCTTCGTAGAGGTCGATTGAATTGTGTCATGACTCGAAGTTGGCGTTCTTTCACATGGTGGAATACTGTGGCACTCCTCAATCGAAAGAGAGGAGAAACGGAGAATACAAAGTATGCCTAAATAATAGAGCTTTACGTCTACTCGACCAGAATGTCACCATGTTTTAACGGTGTTTTAACCGAGGAAAAGAATATTTTATCACTATTCTACAGTTTCTGCTTGCGGCAGTTTTGCTCGCCACTCTTTAGCCTGTTCCGGCTTGTTTTAGGTTTCGTAGAGTTCAATCAAATATAATAGGAAAAAGTTGCTTTTTTTGATGTATTTGCTCGAGTTCGTTTGCGTTTTTTACGAGAGAACTTGCTGATTTCGCTATAAAATTGTTTATGATGAGATTAAATTACGTTATTATAAGACTTTAAGCTTGTAGGGGTGTTTCAGTGAAGTGTATATGGTAAAACCCGGTAGAGAAGCTAATGTGGACGTTAACACGGGATAAAGCAGTTGAAAAATAGGGTTGTTTCGCAGTTTTATGTGGTCGTTTTATATTTGGAGGGCTACAATTACCATGAAACCTAAAATCTCACATCAAGCTGTTTTCCTGACTACTATTTCTCTTATTGCAGTTCATCTGCCTTCTGACGTCTGCTGGAGTTTCGGCTATATCAGAGGTTATGTTAGAAGTGATTCGTCGAAACCGATCGATTCCGCCTTGATAACCACAGCTCTTGAATACACGGATGTAAGCAATCCGGAAGGTTTCTATATGATAGAGCATCCTGCGGGCACCTACAATGTGACTGCTTCGGCAACTGGCTTTAAATCACAAACCATCGATGATGTCACCGTTATCGATGGTTTATTCACCGATATTGATTTTTCATTGGCTCCTTTCAATTTGGTGTTGAACTCAGTTTACCCAACGGTGGGGCAACTCGGAGAAGAACTTAAAGTGGTACTCTCCGGAGGCGGATTCGATGAAAACACCCGCGTTTCTATCTCACCGGATGTCGGCAACAAAAAGGCCATCATCGGATTCCTGGACACTCCCGGCTTTGCCGAAGATATCGCCCTTTCCGGGACCAAGGCCTATATTGCCGATCGTCACGGCGGTTTGTGCATCCTAGATATCGCCGATGCAACTAGTCCAAAGGAAATCGGATTTGTAGATACACCGGGTGAAGCCTGGGGTGTGGCCGTTACCGGATCGATTGCCTATGTTGCCGATGGTAAAAACGGATTGCTGGTCGTCGATGCCGCCAACCCCACAATCCCTGAGATTATTGGTGTTGTGGACACACCTCACTTTGCCCATGACGTGGCTGTTTCGGGAACCACCGTCTATGTGGCTGATCGTGAGAGTGGCATGCAGATTATCGATGCGAGTAATCCCACCCAGCCGGTAATTACAGGTTTCTACGACACGCCAGGCGAAGCCCTGGACATAGTCGTCCTCGGTTCACTGGCCTATATTGCAGACTCCTACGGTGGGCTGCAAATCATCAATGTATCTTCCCCATCGACGCCCTTCCGCGAGGGTTCGATCGAACATATGGGCGGATATGCAAGCGGCCTATTTGTTGACGGTACTACCGTGTATGTGGCTACCAGCTACACAGGACTCTATTTCGTGGATGCCAATGATCCTGCCAGTCCCAGAATAATTCGATCCATCGAAACGCCCGGTTGGGCCCAGGATGTCATTCTCGCTGATTCCAGCATATATGTGGCCGATGGAGAAGGAGGGCTACAGATTGTCGATATCAGCACACCTGAAAATCCTGCAATTATTGGCACAGTCAACACGCCCGGAGACGGTTCGGCTATATCTCTTTCCGGAAATTATGTTTTTATGGCCGACGGCTACAGCGGCCTCCAGGTGATTGATGTGAATAACCCCACCTCCATCTTCATTGGCTCTGTTGCTACATCGACCTGGGCCCAGGGAATTGCCATTTCGGGAAACTACGCTTATGTGACCGAAGGAGGAGCGATGGATCCAGGTGTAACCACCATAGATATAAGCGATCCGTTCCAGCCCGTCGTAGTCGACGAACTGAGTGCCAATTATTGTTATGGCATTGACATACAAGACAATTATGCCTACATAGCCAGGAGTTCAGACGGGCTGCTTATTCTGGATATTACATCAAAGGCTTCACCCCGGATAGCTGGGACCTACGATTCTCCTGGGAGCCTGATAGATGTGGCGGTTAGCGGAACAATTGTGGGCCTCGCAGACGGACCTACCCTTCAGATCATCGATGTCAGCGATCCGGAGCATCTTGTCTTCATTACCAGTTTGGACCCCGATCCGGCCAGCAATTCCGATGTATTGGGGGTAGCAGCCTCAGGCAACGCCATGTGTATCATTGGAGACGCCTCTGCCGGTATGAGGATCATCGATGTAAGTGATCCGAAAAACTCGGTAATGAGCGACAAAATCGATATTGGTTATGCCAGAGCCGTTCTTGTCTCTGGTGACTATGCCTATGTCGGCGGGGACAACAAGATGTCAGTGGTTGATATCAATCCCAGGCATACAGGTGACTACATGACGATGATCGGATCTGTTGACACGGCTGGAAGTGTCGAAAACATGACAATGGCCGGCAACTATATTTACCTAGCCATTGGTAAACAGGGCATACAGACTATTGATATAACTGAACCTTCCAAGCCCATAACCATTGGCGTGATGAATACATTCAGTGATGCAAAAGACGTTGCTGTTTCCGGCAACGCCGCCTTTGTTGCCGATTATTTCAGCGGTCTGGCTATTTTTCCGGTTCCAGTGGAAATCACATCGGTGACCGTCAGTACGGAAAATAGCATATCTGTCACTATTCCACAAACTAATATTGCTGGGCCCTACACATTGAGGGTCTTTAACGATGTTCAGAGCAGTGAGCTTTACAGCGCCATTTCCTTTGTGACCGATCAGTAATACGTCAACCATCAATGAGACCATTACAGAACCATAAAATGCACAGTAAATGCTCATTGAAAACTCCATTAATGTCTCCTTCGGGGAATGGGTGTAAAGGGCCTTTTCGAGAATTCATTCCCATCGGTGAACAGAAAGTTCAGGTTCAAATTCCTCACGATTCGAAAGTGCAAAAAGTCCGGTTGCTTGTTGGCGATAAAATCCCGGTTTACAAAATTAAAGATGGCAATGTTACACTCACCGTGCCATTAATTTTGGATCATGAAGCTGTTGCATTTGATCTAATCAGTTGAAAGTTTGAAAAAATATTAGATTAAGAAATCCTCAATTCAAAGAAATGTAAAAGTTTTACACTTGCTTAGACATGATGATACTCTTTTCATGTGTGGTGCAAGGTCATTGAAAATGTTCATCATTTTTGTTGGCCTCTTAAGCTGTTGATATTATAGCACTCAAGAAATGAGCATTTTTTATAAATTGGGAGATATTGACCTTTCCGGTTGTAAAACAGTTATAAGTACTGATTCAAGAAAATGGAGTCATTCTGTACACAAGTGCTTTTTTAATCTATTGCTAATAATGTTAACCCTGACGATGTTTATTTCGGAAGAAAGGAAAGCATACTGAAAAAGCGGCAAGAACTTAAGATAACAACACTTGAAAAAGAAGACTTTTAAACAATAACATTAAAAAACTGGAGTTAAATCAGAAATGCGTTTATTATTAAATGGTCACACTTTTAAAGAAGACATACAATGAATTAACATTGATGAAAGGACGGAATTTATGAGAAAGTTTGAGTTTTTTTGCCTGGTATGGAGTTTATTTGTACCCGTCGGATATGCGGCCACATCTCAAAAAAACTTGAATGGTACGGTTGATTTAAAGGTTTTGACAGCAGAAAATCCCCCGCTAAATTTTATGAAAGACGGCGAAATAACGGGCCAGGCAACAGAAGTGGTTAGGGAACTCATCAAAAGAACCGATACTGGCAAAGATATTAGGTTGGTAACCTGGCGTGAAGGCTACAAGGCGGTTTTGGAGCAGCCCAATATTACCCTCTTTTCAACTGTCATGAATTCGGAACGAAAGGATCTTCTTCAATGGGTTGGTCCCCTGGCGGCTTTGAATACCAATTTCTATGCGTTAAAGGGATCAGAAATTAATATAGCAACCCTGGATGATGCCAAGAAAGTCAATAAGATTGCGACCGTGTCAAAATATTATTCAGAACAAATGCTTAAGGAAGAAGGTTTTACCAATACTCAAAGCTACCCGAATAGGGAGACAACCGTACGTAAGCTTCTTGATGGAGATGTGCAATTGCTGGCCTCCAGCAACACGGAAATACCGGCTGCGCTGGAGAAAATCGGGGCATCAATGGATGACGTGAAAAACGTTTTTACAATTTCGACCGATCTGGCCTACATCGCTTTCTCAAAGGGAACATCACCGGATCTGGTAGTCCGTTGGCAGGACGCATTGGATGAAATGAAACGGGACGGTACATTTGCAAAGATTTATGCCACATGGTTCCCAAATGAAATTCCGGTCGGCATACTCCAATTGATGACCGAAGAATACCCTCCCGTCACATTCATGAAAGATGGAAAACCATCTGGATTTGTTACGGACTTGGTTAGGGAAATCGCCGCTCGTCAGGGGATTTCTAACAATGTCCGGTTAACCAGTTGGAAAAACGCCTACAACTTGACTCTGCTCCACCCGAATGTGGTGCTTTTCAGCACGGAGCGCACTCCGGGGAGGGAAAACCTCTTCCAATGGGTGGGCCCGGTCGGCAAAAACAGCGCGATCTTTTACGCAAAGAAGGGCTCCGGTATCAGTATAAGCAGCTTGGAAGATGCAAAAAAGATTGCCGCCATAGCCACGACGACCAACTGGTTTACCGAGCAATACCTTAAGAGCAAAGGATTTATGAACCTGGTTAGTTCCCCTCTTCCCGAAGCAAGTGTTAAGCAGCTTATGAACGGAGAGGTACAGATTTCGGTCTTTACCGATATTACGATCCCGGAAATTGTAAAAAATGCTGGATACAGCATGGATGATCTTGAGCCGATATTTAACATCAGCAATACCTATTTTTACATTGCGATATCGCTTGGAACTCCGCCAGAGATGGTTCAAAAATGGCAGTCGGTACTTAATGATTTGAAATCGGACGGCACCTTTGAAAAGATATACCGGAATTACATTCCCAGTGCGGATCTGACTGATCTGTTGAATAAATAGCGACCTACCCTTCGATAGGAGATTTATCGTTGAGAAACTTCTTTGCAGAATCCCATAATCGAATAAGCTTGCCCAATAGCGCAAAGGCCCTTAACTGCTCAGAAACAAATTAACTTTAAATCCTAAATGAAAGGAACTAATCATGAAATCATTTTGTTAAAACGTATTTGTTGTCTTCTTGGTTCTTCTTGTTGGTTGCCAACAGCAACAACGAACCTTCCCAAAGGTCGAAAAAGAAGCGATTCAGAAAGAAGTAAAAGATAAGTTCACTCAACTCGTCTCTGCATAAAACCAAAAGGATGCTGGTGCATGGTCTGAGTATTATAGCAAGGATGAGTTTTTGTCAACAATATGTGGAACAGATTTTTATGATACGCGCAGTGTATGGGTGGATACAATAACAAATTATTTCTCGATGAGAGAACGTCAGCATATCGAACCTCTCGAAGTAAGAGTTACGGCACTAACTCCAAATCTGGCCCTCATGACGAGTGAAGAAAAGGGGGAGATGGCTTTGAAAAGTGGAGCAAATATTAAATCCAAACATGTTTTTACGATGATATGGAAAAAAGAGCAGGGCGGCTGGAAGATTCTGCATTCTCATGAATCATGGATGGATGAGCAGGTCAAATAGGTGTTTTTATGTAAAATCAAGCAAAACAACATTTACCCGTGTTGGTCGTTTCCAATAGAGCTTTACAATTTAGAAACAGCGATTAGTTGAAGATAATCACATCAATGTTTTATTTCTCCATGCAGGAGCAGGCCAGGAGCATCCCACTACTTCTGCGGAACGACATTAAAAGTGATAGCAAACTTCCACTGCAAAAGAGGTGAAGTCCTGTAAATGGCCTTCTTATTGACGTTGTCAAAAAAGTAAGTCGATTCCCCGGCATTTTTTGAGAGCATCTCGTTTGCAGTCCTTTTTAGCGTCTCGCTTCCCAGTTCCCTGGGATCCAGAAAATGCCTGTCCGTCTTTAGGTGAAGGGTTGTCTGACCGTTCGGGGCAAGGGCGAAAAAGGCCGCGTCTGGTCGAAGACTGAGGACGGAACCGATCTCTTCGGAAAGCTCGTCAAGGAAGAGCGAGACACCGATACCGGCAACGACCTTGTCTCCCTCCTTGATTGGGATTGCGATCACTGCGGAACGCTGACCGGTGCTTTTGCTTACAACAAGGGAGCCTACAATGTTTTTGCCTGCCATCAGATCGGCAAAGTAACTGCGATCACTCAGTTTTACATCCATCAGTCCCTTATCAACGGTATAGTATTTCCCATCAGGGAGGACATACCAAACAACCAATTTACCATCCGATTTTTCATAGATCTCTAATAAGCCCCTCATATTCTCCCACTTTCCTGATTTCACCTCGGTTGTGGAGGCGAGAATTTCAAGGCTCTGATGTACTGACCTCATGCGCAGATCTGTGTACGACATAAAGGCGGATAGCAGACTTTTCGCATCCTTCTCTGCAGAGAACTGAGCGATACAAATCTCAGGGATAATAATCGTACATAGAATGGCACACCATAAAAACCATTTCCTTACCATATTTCTCTCCTTTCTGAGGAACATAGATGGACGTTTCCGACATGGCGTCATAAACAATACTCCTGCACAATCAGCTGTTAATAATAGCGCAATGTATATTCCGTGTCAATCCTTCCTACCGTCAAGAAAGAATTTCTTATGCCAAAAGCAAAATCCTGTAGAAACCATGTATTCGAAGCACACCAATACACGGAAATGTTAAGATGTACAATAAATAATTATGTCTTGAATTTCAGAATCAGCAGTTACCAAATGTATCCGGATCGCAACATAAGAGATAATCTTTCATGTTTAGTGGCGATTAGTCAACCGTGATTGAGCATGTCCGAATAACTCAGGTTTCGGCCACCAATGAAGATCTCAAAGTCGAATATCAAGATTCAGCTGACACAATTCTTCTGAAGTATCAATTGCAAGATTGGACCGCCGGCCATTGAAAACGATGTCAAATTTTTGGCCACCGGCTAAATCCTTTATAGATAAGAGCTTATAGAGTTAAGATTTTCTGGGAATAGGTAGATAAGGGGGTTTCGAGTTGTACTGCGGTTGTAGGCTCCGACGGACGAAAATTGAGGCTGTTTGAGGAGCTATGTCACTTCCTTATATTCTCTGTCTGTGGCAGTTTTGTTCGCCATTGTTCGGCTTTTTCCAGCTTGCCCCAGGCTTCGTACAGGTCGATTAGGTTGTTCCATGATTCTACTGTGTGTGGATGCTGTACTCCAAGTTTGAGGCGCTGGCCTTCAACGGCTTCGAGTAAAAGTAGTTCCGCCTTATCGTACTGAGCTTGCTCTTTGTAGACTGTTGCGAGGTTATTCATTGAGGTAAGTGCCCAACGATGGTCCTCGCCTAGGGCGCGGCGACTGATTTCCAATGCATTCATAAGTAGTGATGTTGCTTTATCGAATTGGCCTTGGGCCATATATAATTCTGCTAGGCCGTTCATGCAGCGCAGCATGTCCGGGTGTTCACCGCGTTTTGTACTTTGGAGGGCTTTTAGTTCCTCCTCAAACAACTTCTGCGCTTCATCGTATTCACCAAGATGTGTATACACCCGAGCAAGCCCGTCTACTGAACGCAGTGTACGCCAGTGCTCGTCGCCGTTCACGCGTCGCTGTATTGGCAATATTTCAAGATATATCCGCTTCGCTTCTTCATACCGTTCCTGTTCTACATACACCCCAGCGAGGAAATCCTTATATACCAGAGTATAAATATGCTCATCATCCCAAAAGCCGTAGCTCAGACGCAGCGTCTCGAGGTACTGCTGCTCGGCCTCATTATAGCGTCCCTGACCTCTGTATGTTGACCCAAGATTGCCCATCATGAGAAGAGTCGTTGTGTTTTTTTCGCCCAAGACGCGGCGCGCAGTTGGAATACCTTTGATGTACAACTGCTCAGCGTCATTACAGCGGCCCAGGTCATTGTACACGCAACCAAGCGGATTGGCGAAATCCAGCGTTATGGCCCCTTCAGGTCCCAATGCGCGCTGGGCGGCTGCTAGGCCTTCCTCAAGCAATTCCGCAGCTTCTTTGTTTCGCCCCTGATCGCAGCGAAGCCAGGCGAGGCACTGCATGGTACTCAGTGTCTGGCGGTGTTCCGGGCCGAGGTATTCCTTGCGTATCTGGAGCGCACGCTCAAGGTGAGGCTCAGCCGCCCCAGGTTCGTCAAGCTCCCGGTATGTCCAGCCAAGTGTAGCCCGGATGGACGCCTCCACGAGCGGTTCATTCTGGAACTTGCCTTCGAGATTCTCCGAGGCAGTGTCGAGGAACGAGCGGATGGTTACATCTCGACCTTTGCGTCTGGCGGGACTAACCGAAGCAAGAAGATCGTTACGCAAAAAGCTGCTCACAGCTTCTGAGATTTGTGCCTGATGCTGGGCTCTTAGAGCGAAGAGTATTGAAACAACCACGCCGGCCGCGAGGGCAGCTATGGTGGCCGCAACGCTCGTAACCAATACTCGGTTCCGCCCAACGAATTTTTTAAGCCGATATACATTGCTTAACGGCCCGGCTATTAGTGGAACACCCTTTAAGTAATTCTCGATATCATCTGCAAATTCCGAAGCGGAGCGATAGCGTTCGGAACGCTCTTTGCGCATTGCCTTGAGTGGAATCCATTCCAGCTCCCTATGTAGCTTCCTGGCAAGGGTTGCGACTTCAGTTCGGCGGCTTTCAGCAACCTTCTTAGCTTCCTCACCCAGTCTTGTGAGACGAGTGCTCGGAGTCTTGGGATTGGTCTCTCGAATGACCTGCCGAATATGCTCTATGCCGCCAGTACGAAGGGTATCGGAATCGAACGGCAGAGCGCCTGTCAACAGGACGTACAGCAGCACACCCAGCGAGTAGATATCGGATCGGGTGTCGATATCCTCGGTGGCCATATCAGCCTGCTCCGGACTCATGTATTCCGGGGTGCCTAACAATTGGCTGTCCTCAGTAGCCAGGGTCCGTCCCGTTAGAGGCATACTGAGGGCTTTGGCTACTCCAAAGTCAATAATCTTGGGAACCGGCCCACCGCCTTGTTCAGACACCAGGATATTCGATGGTTTAATATCGCGATGAATGATACCTTTTTGGTGGGCATGATGGACGGCAAGACAGACCTGCCGGAATAGATTCAGCCGGTCTTCTATAGACAGCTTATGGTGGTCGCAGTATTCGGTAATCGGTAAACCTCTGACATATTCCATGACAAAATAAGGTTTGCCGGTCTCCGTCGTGCCGGCGTCATAGACATGGGCGATGTTCGGATGGTCCAGAATAGCCAGTGCCTGACGTTCAGCCTCGAAACGAGCGACAACACGTTTTGAATCCATCCCCGGTTTGATTACTTTTAGAGCCACTCGACGTCTGATTGGCTCTTCCTGCTCGGCCAGATAGACAATGCCCATTCCACCCTCACCCAAAATACTGAGCAATTTGTAGCGTCCAATCTGACCGCCTGGCCGTTCAAGGACTGCACCCAGCGATGCCGTTGGAGTTACCTCCTGCTCGCATAAATCCTCAAGGCCGAAGGACAGAAGCTCCCTCAACTGCTCAGGCTCCGCCCCAAACGCTGATTCTCTTGACATGTTCAGACCCTCAAGATTGTCTAATCATCAAAGGTTTTTTCATTAGTGTACGTTTTCCGGAGTACTTATTCACTTCTGGAGCAATCTCGTACTCTACTAATAAATCACCGTCTTATTGAAAATGCTGCGCTTTTTTCGGGAGGAATTTTAATATTTCTTTTAATTCATCGGTCGTCTGACTCTCAGAAGCTACTGTATTGCGAATATATTGCTTCAAAGCGTTCTGAAAACGCCTCTTGACCGTGATTATCATATTAGATGCCTTCTTTTCACTTTCGACGCCGTATTTCTCACATATATCTTTCAAGGATGGAGGTGCGTCATTATTTAGCATGGGTTTGACTACTCTGTCGTTAAAGATGCTCCAATAAAACTCCATTCCCTGCTTGCAACAGGTATGCTTGACATCCGACAGCACCTGATCCAGCATAGCAGACACCCATGCGTAATTATAGGAATCCTCGGGATTTGATTCTATGACGGTTTGAGGTAAAGAAGGTTGTTCAATACCATCCAGAGAGACAATCTTGTGCTTGGGTATGTTTTTCTGTGCCGTTTCTCTGCGTTTGTCATTCATAAGATACTGATTCAGGGCATATAGCAAGAACGTTCGAAAATGACCCTTGGATTGATCGGCTCGCTCAAACAAGTTTAGATTCAGCACAATCTCGTGGAAGAAGCCCTGAGTTAGGTCCTTGGCATCTTCGTTATCGAATCCTTTCCGCCGCAAATAGCAATAGACAGGCTTCCAATATCTTTCCAATAGTAATCCGATTAACGCACGGTCCTGGTCAGGTTGTTTCTTGACGTCTTCTATGAGCGACCAGTGCGTCGTCAGAAATGCTCCACCGACCCCACCTATATCTGTGTAATCACGGCGCTGCACCTGAGCATTCTCCAAAAGGTCACATTTGGGCACAGATCATACATTTCCCTCACATTCGTATAACTTACTATAGTGAATTTTGGGGATTTAAGCAAGTTTTAAATCAAGATTTCCAAGTCAATGACGGCTCTATTTGAGTTCCTGAAGATAATTTTTTAGATTTTGCGCAGCATCCGAAATTTACCGGTGATTGTATTACAGAGACGTTTGGTGAACAAGACTTTAACAGCGTCTGAAAAGTCTGACATTGGCGACAATTAACAATTATGGCAAGGCCCTTAGTTAAGAGGGCGGAAAGGCAGGTGTAACATGAGATGGTCAATTAGTTACAGAATGAGGTTGGTGTTAGTTGAAAGTGTGGCCGCTATTGTGCTTAGCGGCGGGAGTGTGAACGCAGAGATCATCATGAGTGAACCCACTAACGTTGGGCCGATCATCAACAACGCTTCTGATGTGCAGGAGTGCGACTTTTCTCATGATGGGCTTGAATTGTACTTTTCCGCTAATCGGCCAGGCGGGTACGGTGGGATGGATATCTGGGTGGCCAGACGGAAAACGGCAAACGATCCCTGGCAGGAGCCCGTCAATCTTGGGCCGAACGTCAACAGTTCAGGTAGGGAGATTGAGCCGAGCATTTCCGGCGATAGCCTTGAGCTTTATTTCGGTTATTGGGATGACTATAATATATATGTGTGCACTCGCACTTCCAAAGACGCTACATGGAGTAGCCCGGTAAAAGTTGGGTCGCCAGTCCCTTCGAATGATGCTTGGCGCCCCGATATATCGGCCGATGGTCTTTCGCTGTACTTTGCCGCCATCGGGATCGGTGGGCATGGTGGAGACGATATATGGGTGACGACACGGGCCACG
>Ga0153916_10002863_pt1 | contig 12668 bp, 9 predicted proteins | sample Opewatmetagenome_FD_109642 | JGI IMG/M metagenome (GOLD analysis project Ga0153916, IMG submission 109642) | Freshwater wetland microbial communities from Ohio, USA - Open water 3 Core 3 Depth 4 metaG | ecosystem: Environmental > Aquatic > Freshwater > Wetlands | place: USA: Ohio, Lake Erie, Old...
TAGGACTTAATCACGTCCCAATCGCGGTATGTTCTCAGTCGGAGGCTAATCCCCAGGCCGGACAGCTGCTCTTTGAGGACCTCGTAGCTCTTCAGGTCACCGTCCTTCCGTTCATCATGGAGAAAAAAGGTGAGCCGGGGAAGAGAGCCTTCTCCGGAAAAGCCCTCCTGGAGCAGGATCTTCTTCGCTTCCTCCAGGTTAGATCCTTCTTTGGTTTCAGCAGGATAGAACCCCGGCAGCCGCGGCGGGATGAAATTGTCGGTCACTTGAGGGTTCGTATCCATCCGGAAGGCAGCCTTGGCGATTTCTTTTTTATCGATGGCCAGGGAGATAGCCCGGCGGACGGCGGGACTGTTTAAGGGGGCGAGATGGCAGCTCATCATCAAGAAGGCCGTGGTGAAGGTCTCCCCTTCCAGGACCTGGATGTCCCGTCCCGCCAGGTTTTCGGACGTGTAGGGGATGATATCGACCTTCTCGTCCAGGAAATCCTCCGGCGTGTAGGCGGAGCTGAATTCGATGGCCTCGAGATAGGGCCTCTTGGGGAAATAGTCGTTGTTCCGCTCCAGCCGCACACCGGTGATATCCAGCCTCGGACTGCGCAGCCAGTGAGCGAACTTGAAGGGGCCTGTACCGGATGGCTTCTGGAAGAAACCACGGCCTTGGCTTTGGACGAGGTCGCGGGGAAGGATCTTGCAGAAATCCATGCTCAGGAGATAGAGGGCGGAGACATAAGGGCTCTTCCACTGGATCTCGAAGGTGTATTCATCACGGACCTTGAACCCGACGACCTCCGCAGCCTTGCCATCCCGGAATTCCTGGGCGCCGACCACCTTGCTGGTCAGGAATTGGTGATAAGCGCCTTTCGTCTCCTTCTGGACCAGCCTCTCTAATGAGAACTTGACGTCTTCGGCCTCGAGCTCCCGGCCGTGATGGAACTTCACTCCTTTTCTGAGAAGAAAAGTGTAGGTTCTGCCGTCGTCTGAGATCATCCAATAATCAGCCAGGGCACCGACCGGGCTCAGGTTCTTGTCCAGCCTGACCAGGCCGTCATAGAGCTGGTTCAGGATGAAGACGTGGGCTGCTCCGGCCGGGTCGAACTCGGGCTTAAAAGGGTTGAGGGTGAACGTTCGAACGCGCAGGGTCCCTCCCGACCTGGCCCTCTCCACCTTCTGGCGCGGTGTCCGGCTCTGGAGGAACAGGGCGAAAATAATCAGGCCAAAAACAAGGAAAAGGGCGATCCGGAGTCTTTGAACTGACATCGAGCGTTTCTTAATCATAAGAAAGATCACTTCCAAATGCAAATTGAGCAAGATTTATGCCAGATGGGTGTCTGTATAAGTAGTTGAATTATAATTAATTAGATCGTTTAAAACAGGAAGTGTTTGGCCCTCTGTAAAATTTCTTTACGCGACTCCATCGGCGGGACTATCCTATATTCTAGCTTCCAGCTTGGATTCTTCATTAGACATTTCCCCTCTCCTAGTGGAAAGAGATGAGGGGAAAAGGGATTGCCTAACTTCTTATGTTTATGAATAGGCCGAGCTGGATGATTCCGGCCGCGATTACTAGTAAGCCACCTCAACGGCCAGGACGCCGTGGGGAGATTTGAGTTCGACGGTATCGGGAGTGAAGCTCCGGATCGGCCGGCCGTTGACCTTGACCGCTGCGATCTTCCGTCCTGAGGGTTCTCTCAGCCGGAGGAGCACCGCCTTCGGGGTGCGCCGCGCCGGAGCGGTCAGCTCGATCTCGGTCCGGCCGAGGACGGGATGAGCCCGGATAGAGAAAGATACCGGGCCGAAGGCCGTCGCCGCCTCCTTGACTTCGATGGTTTTCCCGTCCGTCATCCAGTGCCGAGGAATAGCCTGTCCGATCCAGAGCCTGTCGCCCTCCTCACGGACGAGCATCATCCGCAGAAGCCGGAGCTGTTGGGTGCAAGAATAGAGATGCGGGAGAGTCGGTTCGTTGTCACCGGTGAAGAGCCTGGTCACTTCGACGCCGGAATAGGTTTCTCGGGACATCCCGTAGGCCAGGGAGCCGTAAAAGCCGAGGATGACCGGCTTGACCCGGTCGAGTTTCAAGCAGTCCAGCCAGTATCCGTATGTATAGGCATGGTCGATGCCGCCGGCGAACTCGGACAGGCCGATCCGGAGGCCGCCTTTTTCCTGCAGGAAGCGCATCACCCAGGCGGTTCGTTCATCCGCCGCCGGCAGGAATTCACTCTCCAGCATGCAGCTGGCGATGAGGCCGTAGTATCCGCTGGCCCTGTTGTTCGAACCCTTGAGGAGGCGGTGAGTGTCCGGCTCGAGGGGCAAAACCTTCATTCCCCAGCGGTCGAGCACGGCTGCGTCCATCGAGGCCAGGATGTCTGTTCGGTAAGCGGCCGCCTCGCCGCCGATCCGCCTGGATTCCTTCTTTAGCCCGACTCCGGCGAGGACTCGGGCCGTCTTCTCTAGGCCGACGGCACAATATGTGTCCCCGAAATAATCAAAGGCCGGTTCGAGGTGGTCGCAATAAGGCCGGAACTTGATCAGGCCGAAGGTGACCGGTCTAGTCTCGCCCGGCGGAGTCATCGACTCCCGGCGTTTGGCGATGATCCAATCCGCCATCTTGATCATCTTCGGAGCGACTCGTCTCAGCCACTCGGCGTCGGCGGTGAGAGTGAAATGCTCGCTCATTGCGAAGAGCAGTGTCCCCGGGTCAGGCGTCCCAAAATTTTTGTAAAAGAGCCCGTCCGGGGTTTGGAAGGTCAGGAGTGATTCCAGGACTTGCCGGGCTTCCTCATGCCTTCCCCAGAGGTCGAGGGCATGGGGGTAGAGTGCGGCGCTGTAGCCGTAGACCTGCTCATAAAACCCCGCCCCGTCATGAGGTTCGAGAACGCCATTGCGCTTATCGACATCGAGCGAGGCAAAGGCCAGCCAGGCGCCGAGAGCCTCATTAACCCGCTTTTCCGGCGTGCGGAATTGCGTACCCGCGCTGAGGTCCTTTTTCCAGGAATCGAGCACCTCCGCCTTCCTTTTCTCGAACTCGGGCGCGCCGATTTCCAGCCATCCCTGGTTCTGGATATCGAACGGGATCCTGAGACAAACTCGCGCCGGAGAGCCGGGCGCGAGCTTTAATTCCCACTCCGCAGTAGACTTGGCCGCTCTCTCGGGAACGACCCGGAAACATACTCTCGTCCGGCGTACGGCCGAATCTATGCTTTCCGCTTGAAGCTCCACATAAGCCCATAATTCTGCATCCGGGTTGAGTCCCTCGGAATGGCCGAAAATGGTCTGCCGATAGTGCACCCCCTGGTGGTCAAAGCCGGCCACGACGACCGGCAGGCCGTCCATGAGGCTCTTGGAACACCCCGCGGGGGCCGCGCCGAACCGCACCGCGGGTTTGCCCACCTCGAAAAAGGCAACGGAACTCCCCGGGGCATCCACGTCGTCGGAGAGCTCCAAGGAAGCGTCGGGAGCGACGCCGATGTCATGAAGATGGTGCTTGACACCGACCACTTCGCGCGGTTTATTCATCGCCGGGAGGTAGGAGGACACCGATTCGAAGCTCGGGTCTTCGTTCTTCGCCAGTTCGAGCTCACCGAGGATGTCGCGATCGGCAAACTGGGGCGCTAACTCGGCGGGGAATCCGCGACGCTCCTGTTGGGAAGGCTGGACCTGGGCTCTCAGGTTTCTATTCCCGGCTCCCGGATAAATGCTTCCGATCAGACAGGCCAGACAGGCAATCGCTCCGATGAAGGTGGAGACATTTGGATACTCCCTCCGTATGTCCTTGTTTAAGCGGCTCATACTCCTCCAGGATAACCCAAGCTCCCGCCCTTGACCGGTGGCTCCTTGTTCAGCCGGTGGTGAATTTCTGGATCAGCGGGTTGAGGCGAGTGAGAAGCTCGTAGTGGGAGACGCCCGCCCGGCCGGCGACTTCGTAGGCGGTGATCTCGTCGCGTCCGTCCCGGCCGATGACCGTGACCACATCGCCGACGCGGGCACCGTCCACCCGGCTCAGGTCGATGACGATCATGTCCATGGAGACGGTTCCCAAAACCTTAGCCCTGCGGCCCCTGACCAGGACTTCACCCACGCTGGAGAGGCTCCGCGGAAAGCCATGCCAATAGCCGATAGGACAGACCCCGATTGGGCTGCGCCTCTTCAAGGTCTCGGTCAGGTCGTAGCCGATGCCCATCCCTTTCCTGAGCGTCTTGACCTCGGAGACAATAGTCCGCCAGGAAAGCGCCGGCCTCAAGACCATTTTCTTCTCCCAGGCCCGCTTCGTCTCGGAAGACGGCCAATAGCCCATGAGCCCGATACCAACCCGGGCCAGGTCGTAGGCGGCCTGCGGATAGTTCAGGGCCCCGGCCGTCGCATTGGCGTGGCGGATGGGACTCCAACCCGCTTCGCTGACACAAGCGACAGCTCGCTCAAACTCTCCGATCTGCTGTTCTGTATATTCTCTGCGGCTGGGGTCCTTTGCGGCGGCAAAGTGGGTGTAGATCCCTTCGACCTCGACGCGCCGCCCGCACTTCCGGAGAAGCCCGAGCATCGCCTCCCACTCGGATGAAAGAAAGCCCTGCCTATGCATTCCAGTATCAAACTTGAGATGAACCTTCAACCGGCGCCTGTTCCGCTCAGCGACCAACGCGCCAAGGTTCTCGAGGTTGGGTACGGTCAGGCTGACCGTGTGCCTTGCGGCTTCGGCGAAGCGGCTGGGGAGGGTGTAGCCCAGGACGAGGATCGGCTTGTGGATTCCCCTTTCCCTCAGGGTCGCAGCCTCGACGATCGAATCCACGCCGAACCAGTCCACATCCATTTCCTGGAGCGCCGGCGCGAGGTCGTAGAGCCCGTGCCCATAGGCGTTCGACTTGCAGATAGCCATGAGCCGGCAGCTCGGAGGCAGGAGGCAGCGAAAAATGAGCACATTGTGGGCGAGCGCAACCTGGTCGAGATCGATCCAGGTGCGGAGCGAACGGCGGTCGACGGCTCTGCTCATCCTCTTTCCAGTCTCAGTTTATATCGCAAACAAATGGTAATGGCAATTGGGTATGTGTACTCGTCGAGTATTTGACATTAGGGGGAAGCAGCGATATATTGGCTCTCACTTTTCGGCGCACACGGTGTGGACAATCAGCATCGAGCCGGCCCCGGAGCTGGAGCCTCTTAGGAAGGGACTCGAAACATAATGAGGAGCGCGCAAATGAAGGAAATCGGCCTCTTCCTGCTCGTCATCGCCCTCTGGACGTCCGCTCAGGTCCTGCTTAAGTGGGGTCTGGCCGGGTTTGCCGGCCAGAAGGTCGGCCTGAGTTTTTTCCTCCGGGCCCTGAGCTCCTGGCCGGTGCTGGCCGGAACACTCCTTTCGGCCTCAGGAGCCCTGCTGTGGCTCGTCGTCCTCTCCCGGTTCGAGCTGAGCTACTCCAACCTCATGGTCAGTTTTATGTACGCCCTGATCGTCGTCGCCTCGGCGATCTTCTTCAAAGAGCACATCTCGGTGCTCCGTTGGCTGGGCGCATTCCTGATCGTGCTGGGCGTGTTCCTGGTGTCCCAGACCCGTTGAAATCGCGTCCTGGCTAGCCTTCCCAAACCCTGGTGATCTCGAAGACCACCGGGTTGGCAGCATCCGGGCAGGCATGGGTCTTTTTGTCGGGATCCGATAGCCAGGGAAACCGGGCCCCGTACATCATAGCGAAAACCGCAGGGAGCATGCTGTAAAGGGCGTGGATGCAGATCTTGCCCTCCACCCCCTGCTCGGTGATCCGGGCGATATCACCGACCTTATAGCCCGCGCCGCAGATCCCCTTGATGCTGGCTACCTTGACTTCGATGTATTTGACCTTTTTTTCCATCTCGTCCTCCTCGACGGCTCCGGCCGTTCTCGACAGGTAGGGACAGGCCACAAGGCTCATCACAGCCGCCGGCACCGCCCTGCAGAATTCCCGGCGCTTGATCTTTGATGTCATCGACACCTCTTGATATTCATCCGCCCAAGGAGATGGATATAGCTGAGTCCGATCGGTCTTGTCAATGGAGCGACGGCCGACTGCGGTTCAATTCGGCTCGATCTCGTCAATGCGCATGATGACCTTAGACAGGGGGTCGGGGCACTGAAACTCGCGGGTGATGTTGAGGATGTTGTTCTCCGGGTCGGTCGGGACGCTGGCGGCGATGAGGGGCGCCAGGATGCTGCCCAGGGCAAAGAGACAGACGCTCTGGCCCGGCGGGACCTCGAGACGCGCGTTCCGGACATAGAATTCTGTCCCCGCTTTGGCCCGGCTGCACAACCCTTCCACACAGGTGACGGTGATCTTGAAATTCTTCAGCTTCATGGGCCATCTCCCTTCGTTCTCTTAATAATCCTGACGCGTCTCCCAAACATTAGCTGACCGCGACTACTTTATCGATACCGCTCAGCTATCTTGCCGGCATCGAGTTTGTCCCGGAGAAGCTGCGAGGATTCGGCGCCGGAGATCCATTCGGTAAATAATCTATCCAACTTCCTGCCGGCCGCCTTTTCGGCGAAGCCCTGAAAGTCTTTGAAGTCAACCTCTCGGGGTCGGAATTCCCGGAGAAAATCCGATATAAGTGACTGGAAAACTGTATCTCCGACGACTTGATGCAGGACAAAAAGCGACCAGGCTCCTTTGGTGTAGGAGTTTTCTCCCCTCTCTTCTCTCCAGTAATCGGCGATAGGCGTCGAGCCGTTTTTTCCGTCTCTCTCGCACGATTGGAGGAACCGGTCCCTCAGCCTATTCATGTATTTTTCAAAGGCCTCTTCTCCCTCGAATTCCCTGATCGCCAGCCCCTGGAAATATGAAGCGAAGGCTTCATCGAAGTAGCGGCAGCGCTGGATCGCGGGCTTGGCTCGAACGTTCCAGTTGTGAGCGATCTCATGGTAGAGTTCTGAGGTCCTCCCTTTGTCACGGAAGGCGGCCGCTGACTGGAGGATATAGAAATCGCTGGCCTGGGATCCCCATCCCTCCGGGATCTCGATGATAACATAGCCGGGGAAATCTCCGACTTCGCCGAAAAGCCCGGAATAGAACCGGAATGACTTCTGAGCTGCCTCGAGAATCCGCCGGCCTTCCCCCTCATCCTCTGGGATGGCAAAGACGCGGATCTTCCGGCCCGCGTCTTCGGTCACCTTGAACTTGGCCGCAGCGATATCGATCCGCCAGGTCGGCCGATAACTCTCGAACACGAAGGCGGTGGTGTTCGCTGTCCGTTTGGTTTCAACATGTTTTCCGCCGCAGGCGACGACGTAGCCGGCGGGGACCTCGGTTTGGACCTGGTAAGTGAATCCGAGCCGAAAGGCGGCTACAAAGCTCTGAAAAGACGCTTCGGCAAGGACGGGATAGGCCAAGGAGTCCGGCCGCAACAGGCTGTAGTTCTCATCGATCCGGTCCCGGACATAGGCCATCACTTCGGGATATCCCCATAGAGCTCCAGCGTACTTCAACCGAACGGCGGCGGTTTTTCCCGGCGCTAGGGGCTCGCTCAGGCGGACGGATACAAAGTTGACCTGAAGGCTGTTTTCATCGGAAAACTTGACCACGGTCTGCTTGAAGGGGAGGGCGATTCCCATGTCGTCCGTGACTTCCAGGACGTCGAAGAGCCGGTAGAGGAGGAAGGGTATCTCGGAGACTGGCTCTCGGGAATCATTCCGGACCTTCATTAGAGACTCAGCCTTGAGCCTGTTTTCCTTGAGAAGCAGTGTGAAGCGGAGTTCATAACGGGAGACGGCGGGAAGCGCTTTATCTTTTTGATGTCCGTCGCTGGGGTCCGCTGGGGGAGAGGAAACGCCGTTCGCCCGCAGGATGTAAATATTGTCCCTCGGCAGGAAGGTCTCAACCCGGACGAGCTCAAAACCCGCCTCAGAGGTCAGCTTCAGGATCCTGTCTTTATCGTAGAAATGGCCTTTCGCGCTGGGCATCTTTTCCGGATCGCGCTCCAGGATCACGAGGGGGGCGTTGGGTTTTAAGGACGGCAGGAGGTTCTGAAGAAGCTCTACTGGCTTGGCCAGGTCGTGAAACACATAGACCATGATCGCGAGGTCCATTGCAGCGGGTGGGAAAAGAGGATTGTCTACTTCTCCTCCGACTGTGACAATGTGTTCGATCTTCCTCTTCTTGGCGCCGGCCTCGATGCTCCGGAGGGCAGCCTGGTCGATATCGTTGGCGTAGATCAAGCCGGTCGGCCCCACCCTCCGGGCCATCTTAAAAGTGAAATAGCCGTTCCCGGCGCCCACCTCGCCGATGGTCATCCCGGGCTTGACGCCGATGGCGTCCAGCACCTTCTCAGGCTGCTGCCAGGAGTCGCGGTCTCCTCCCTCGCCGCTCGGAACTTGGCAAGCGAAGACGACGGAATCGACCGTTCTCGATACGCCGGCTCCGGAAACGATTCCGCAGAGCAGGAAGAGAACGACCGGGGAGAAAATTGTCCGGGAACGATATCTTTGTCTCGAGGCTGATGATATTGGTGATCTCATCCTGACTTCCTTTCTACGCCTACTTTTATTACGTCAGCCCTTAGGTTTTGTTTCGATCAGCATGGCGTTTGTTCAGGCGGCACTGTTTGTGCCCCGAGCAGACACGCCTCGTTTATTCCGGTGGAATCGGGACGGCCAGGTCCAGGGCGATCTTCCATTGGCCTTCCGGCGTTTTCCTCCAGATCCGGAGATAGCTCGTTGAGGCCGTCGCTGCATCCGTTGTGCTGGCGCTTCTCGTCGCCGCTGTCCCGAAAATGAAACCCAGGGTGCCCCACCGGGAGACATCTCCGTCCATGGGCTCCCAGGTCGACTTGCCTGAGCTATTGGAGGTTGCCTGACGTGCCGCCGCGATTCCCGTCCCGGGCAGCGAACCATCGCGGTAGAAGCGGATGTCATCTTGGGCAAACGCGATGTAGGCGGCCAAAACCCCCTCGGCGGCGGCTTTCGCCGAGAAACCAGCTTCCACCTTCAGGAGATTATTCAGCTCGTTGAACTTATCGACCTTGACCAGCCGCTTGGGCCGGCTGGTTTCCTTCCGGGTCATAACCTCCATGGGCTGGAATCCCGGCTGAGGGTGGCGGATGCCTACGTCTAAGACGACCTTCCAAAGCCCGCCGGGCTGTTTCTGCCAGAGAGATACATAATGGCCGTAGCGGGCGGCATCCCCGGGCTTGTTTTTATCCTTAACCTGATAGGGCCCGGTTGTATAGCCGAGGTCCCCATCCAGGGCGATCTCGGCGTAGGCAGGTTCCCAAGTCAGAAGGACTGTCGAATCGTCGGGCACCGCTTCATAGGCCTTTCTTCCGGGGACCGGCTTCGGCCGGAAGACGATGGAGTCGTCCGCAAGGTAGGTGAGGAAAGCCTCTTTCATTCCTTTTTCCTCGGATAGCCGAGAGAAAGCCCTCTCGGCTTCGATCAGGCTCTGGAGAGTCCGGCCGCCGGACTGTCCCAGGACGATGCCGGCCAGCATTAGGATAAGGACTATGAGGAGGATACAGAGAAGAGTTTTCATGGGCACGTTATATATCACTACTAGATACGGATCATCCCTTGGTTTTGATGCTCGTCCATTATAAATGATTTGTCGCCGTAGCTGTCAACGGGATTCTGTAGTGGCAGGGTCGACCGGAGGGGAAATTGGCCTCTTTCGGCCGCCAGGGGAGGCAATCGCCAGAATGACACACCAGTAGCACACAAATTCAAAAAAAGGCATCTCAGCCCTTGGCCGCGCTTCCGATGGCCCATAAATCTGGGGAGAGCCCGGGAGCTTCCCCGGCGTCTCCCATGACCATGCGGATTGAGGCGGCGGATTTTTCTTTAAAACCGAGCTCGCGGGCAAGGGTCACGGCACGGGTATTGGCTTCGAGGACCCCCAAGCTGATTTCCGAAGCCCCTAGCCCGCGGCCAAACTCGACGAGGAGTGAGGTGGGATTGACGGCATCCCCCGCCACCCACCATGGACCGGCCCATAAGCGGACGCCCGTCCGCCGCCCGAAAATATATCCGCTGATCTCCCCATCCTCTTTGTGGGTGCCGGCCAGTTCGGGATAAAGCATCAGGCGGCGGCGCAGGAAAAACGAACGGTCGGCTCCGAATGAGCGCCTGTCCTGGGAGCGGACTCGATCAAATTCTACAGTGCCCATCGATCGCACAGGGGGAGCAACTCTCTGGACTATCCTTTTTGAGAACCGGAGCGAACGGCATATCCTTCTGAAGCCAAAGGACTCGTAGAAAGATGCGGCCCGCGGAACGGCATCCAGAGAGATGGAAGTGCAGCCCTGCTTCTGCAGATAGACGACGGCCTGATTGAAGAGTCGCGGCCCCAGCCCTTTCGCCCGGAACTCGGGACGGACGATCACCTCTCCGATGAATCCCTTTGTTCCGTAGCGGACGGCCACACAAATGCCGGCCTTCCGGCTTTCCCATTCGGCGATGAAACAGCCCTGGTTATCATATGCCAGGAAGCCCTCAAATTCCTGCTTAGTCTCGGTGTGCCAGCCTTCAGCAGCCGTGCACTGCGCGGCGAAATCGAGATCGTCGCTGCGCATGGTTCGGATGAGCGCCGAAATCATCGCTTTGTCCTTCCTCAGATGCTCATCGACAATCCTTGAGCTCCACTAGCCGGCCCGACCGTATCGATCCAACAATCCAGGTTGTATTCAAGGTCGGATGGGCGCCCATCAGCCATCCTATCATGAATGAGACCTAACCGTACATTTTGCTGCTCAAAAAAAGGGCGCAATCGCCATGTCCGCCGTCACTCCTCCCGGCGGATGATGGTCCCGTTCCGAAGCACTAAAAAAGGCGTCCCCAAGGCGCTGATATTTCTGAGCGGATCTTCTCGGACGACAAGAATGTCGGCTATTTTCCCTGGCTGCAGAGTCCCCAACTGACCGTCCAGGTTGCAGACGTGGGCGGCGTTTCTTGTGGCCGACACGATGATCTCCATATTGGTCACCCCCGCTTCTTGCATCCACAGCATCTCTTTAATGGGCATCCCCAGTTCGAAAACTGCGTTGTACCCTCCAAAATCAGTTCCCAGGGCAATTTTTCCTTTCGCCCGGACAAATTTGGCCAGGTTTTGTACGGCCAGGGGACCAAAACCACGTCCGACATTGTGCCAAAGCTCGAGTGTCGGCTCCCAATAGATTTCGCTCGCGACCATTTTGGCGATGACCGAATCGGGCAGGTCGTCGACCACCATGTGGGCGATATCATCTACCTCTGACTCGAGCGACTGCGCCAGGTCCGCGGAAGCAAGGAGGTGGACGGAAACCCGCGTCCCTCGCTCATGGGCCGCCCTGACGATGGAAGAAACCTCTTCCGTCGTCAGGGAAGGGATCTCCAAGCCGAATACAGACCCGTGCTCAACGGCGATCTTGAGGATATCCGCACCCCTGTCCAAAAGCTGATTCGCCTTCTGGTAGGCATCTTCAGCTGAGAGGACGGCCACCATGTTGGAATTGCCCCAGGGGACGAAAGGGTATCCCCCCAGGACACTGATCATCGGCCCGGCCGTCACCAGGCGCGCCGAATACGGGTCCCTATTGTTTTTATCGGCGTCTGCATAGTTTTCAGGTCCGCCCACGTCGCGCACCGTGGTTACCCCCGTCCGTGCCCAGTCCCTCAGGAGCGCCATATTGTTGCGGATATGAACGTGGGCATTAATTATGCCGGGAAGCACCGTGCCGCCCCGAACATCGATGATCGTGCTCCCCGAGGGGATGGGGACCGAGCTCCGCGGCCCAACGGCCTCAATAATCTGACCACGAATTACAAGTACGCCACCGGCGACCGGGCCTCCACCGTGGCCGTCGATTATCGTCCCGTTGACTACCGCAATCAAGGACGGGTTTCCCTCGTCTTCATCTTTTTCGCACGCCGGCAGCAACATCGTCCCGACAGCGAGGCCCAGAACAAGGAGGATCTTTCTCTTCATGACGCGAAAAACCGCAGCAACTTTTGTGCCAGGCAAACATCTAATAAGCCAGGAGTTGTTGACGATTAAGAGCAACAGCAATAACTTAACAAGGGGGCCCGAACGTAAAGGGGGTTTACGCAGATGTAAAAAGGATGCGCCCGCCCCAAAATCTTGAACCAGATTCAATAGGCAGGCGCCATAGCCCCGCCATCTGCTCCCAGGGCTGGCATGATTCATGCTGCGAGAAGATGAGAAGATACGGTTTGCTTGATGGCTCTGAGAAACTGTGTTCTGGCCGTTTTTTTTCTTTTGACCGCGGCTCCTTCCACTCCTGCCCATGAAGCCAAATCAAGCGTGCAGCGGAAGGTCCGGGTGAAGATTGCCGTCGATGAAGAATTCAGGCGGCGGCCGCTCCAATTCCTCGAGACCAGGAAATGGGTGACCGCTGCATCTTACTTTTTCGAGAAGAACTTCGGCCTGACCTTTCAGATTCAGGACTTGACATACTGGAGTTCAGACAACTCCAAGCGCACTCTCTCTGGTCTCTTCCAAAATCTCTACGAAGAGATAGACAGCGGGTCAAGCGATATCGTCCTGGGCTTCACCGGCCAAATCCGCAGTGAGTCCGAGGTCAGCGGCGTTGCCTCCTATCGCCACGGATACGCCCTTGTCAAAGGGATGAGATACGAATACTTGACCCGGGTGACGATTATCCATGAGCTCTGTCATCTTTTTGGGGCCGTTGACCTGGAAAAAGAATACTCCATCATGAACA
>Ga0153916_10002864_pt1 | contig 12668 bp, 12 predicted proteins | sample Opewatmetagenome_FD_109642 | JGI IMG/M metagenome (GOLD analysis project Ga0153916, IMG submission 109642) | Freshwater wetland microbial communities from Ohio, USA - Open water 3 Core 3 Depth 4 metaG | ecosystem: Environmental > Aquatic > Freshwater > Wetlands | place: USA: Ohio, Lake Erie...
ACATATGTTATATCTAGCGTTGAATTACTTGCGAGTGGGAATACAAAACGAGATGCAGTACCGGGTCAATTTCTTCATCCAGCTGGGACAATCCCTCATCTCGCTCGCGACAGGGTTGATCGGCATGTGGCTGGTCTTCTCACATACAACCGAGCTGAACGGCTGGACCCAGCCTGAGCTGCTGGTGGTGATGGGCATCTTCATCCTGATGGGTGGGGTGATCAATGCCTTCATCCAGCCCAATATGACCCGCCTGCTCGAGGAAATCCAGCAAGGCACGCTCGATTTCGCCCTTACGAAGCCCACGGATGCTCAAGGTTTGGTCAGCATCCGTGAATTTCGCCTATGGTCACTCACAGATGTCATCGTGGGTATATTAGTGCTTTCGTATGGAGTGTATCATTACCAGGGTAGTGTGGGCATCAGCCAATCCCTGGCATTTATATTTACGCTGCTCATGGGTAGTATTCTGATCTATTGCTTCTGGCTGATCATCACCTCCACCGCCTTTTGGATCATCCGTGTGGACGAAATCGTCAACCTGTTCCAGGGAGTGTATGCTGCTGGCCGTTGGCCGGTGGGCATATACCCGCGTTGGCTGCAGGTGGGACTCACCTTCATCATCCCGGTGGCCTTCGCCGTCACCATTCCGGCAGAGGCCCTCACCTCCCGCCTGACACCCCTCTCCCTGATTGGCACCTTTGCATTGACCTTATTCTTCATCGTCGTGGCGCGCTTCATCTGGCGCCTGGGATTGAAAAATTACTCTGGAGCATCTGCGTAAATCAAAAACTGGTTCTCAAGTATTAAAAACTCAGTACTTCCAAGCCTCCCCGACCCCATGCAACAGGCGGGGATTGAGGACTTTAAACCCTTCCGCGTGGGTGCAACCGGGAGTAGTGCAATTCTCAGCGTGCATGCGCTCCCGGATTTCCACCCACATGTGTAATATGGGAAAATCGTCGGGGCTGAATTGAGCTTTATAGGCATCCACCGCATGATGCTTGTTCTCGTGGGTATGCGTAATATCGAAGTAGGTGTTGGGAGCCCAGCTATTATAAAAGGCGATTCCGAGGATCTCATGGGGCTGGTAGGAGGCGTCCACCAGCGGGTCGGTGGTCAGACGCATCATGCTGTAGAGGATGGTCGCTTCGGCGGCTGCCCTTCCTGTGCGGATGTGGTCTGTATGAGCTTCGTATGGCGTCCAGGGGTCCGCGGTGATGATGAAATCAGGACGCAACATGCGGATATGCTGGACGATGCCACGCCGGACCTCAAAATGATCAAATGGACCAGCATCAGGGAACCCAAGCCAATACTGTCCTTTCACACCAATCACAGACCCTGCTTGCGCCTGCTCCGCTCTGAGCTGGCGAGTGGCTTCCTGTGAAGTAAGTTTTTCATCAATCACTCCCACAAGGTCATTCGTGATGGTCAGGTAATATATCTCTGCTCCAGCCTGGGCAAGGGAGACGAGGGTGCCTCCAGCAGCGATATCATTATCATCATAATGCGGCTGGACTGCCAGAACCACCCTGGCAGATAACAAATCAGGTTTGGGAAGGACTTGTTCCAGGTTCATGCTTTGACTCCTAAGGACAAGTATTGAAATGTGCTAAAATCTTCAAAGATAACCAACCATACTATAATATGTACAGACTCATTATATCAATGTGGAATCTTTAGGTGTTAATTGGATTTCTGGGATTCTGCACCCGCAAGAGAATACTATAACAACCTGAGGAAAGGAAAAATTTATGATCACACATAAACAATCTGGAAATGACCCGAGCGGTCGAAAAGAGATCGACACCCTGTGCTGGCTGATCGAAGATGCCTTTGCAGGTAACTCTTCAGATTCCTTTATGAATAATTTGACTAATGTCCGGGAGCAAGACTGGATTGCACTGCCACCTGGTGGTGGGCGATCCATTGCAGATATCCTGGAGCATGTTGGCTGGTGCAAATGGATGTATGAAGACTATGCCTTTGGCTCAGCTAGCCTGCGTGGTGACCAGCCACCCATAATCCCGGCAGATGGTGCCCGCTCCCGACCTCATGATGAGCTGCTGACCTGGCTCAAAGAAGGTCATGATAAATGGCTTGCCGCGGTGCGCGCCCTGCAGAATGACACCGAGCTTGAACGCGACCGACTCACCAACTGGGGCGAGCGGATGAAAACGCGCACCATTATCCGCAGCATGATCGGCCACGACTACTACCACGCTGGAGAGATCAACCACCTGCGATCCTTATTACAGGGGAACGATCGCTGGGAATATGAGTAACCACAATATATCAGGATCCTTCCCCTGGATGTGACGATAACAATACCGAGCATAGGAGTTTTTCAGTGACGAGTGACATGCAGATTCCCGGAAAAAATAATGAAATCCCGCCAAAGATCGATTTCATCTGGGGAGTGAAAATACCCACGCGGGATGGGGTTCGACTCAATGCTACCCTTTATAGGCTCAAGGACAGCAAACCAACTCCAGCCATCTTCACCCTGACCCCGTATATCTCAGATGGAGCCCATATGCGTGGGATTTATTTTGCAAGGAATGGTTATGCCTATGCTGCGGTGGATTCGCGCGGGCGGGGCAATTCAGAAGGTGTCTTCGAGCCATTTGCGAGTGAGGCATGTGATGGATATGACATCGTTGAGTGGCTGGCAAACCAACCCTGGTGTGATGGGCAGGTAGCGATGTGGGGTGGGTCGTATGGAGGCTATGACCAATGGGTTACATTGCGGGAAGCACCGCCGCACCTGAAAACCATCGTCCCAGTGGCATCCGCCCACGCGGGTGTGGATTTCCCATTTTTTAAGAACATTTTTTCTCCGCCTGAAATGCAGTGGCTGACTTATACCAGTGGGGCTACGCGCAATGAGGCCATCATGGACGACCCCGCATTTTGGCTCGGGAAATTCCAGGAATTGTACCAGCAGCACCTACCCTATAAGGATCTGGATCGCATCGTGGGTAATACTTCGACCTTTTTCCAGACCTGGGTTGCACACCCTCATCCGGACGAGTATTGGGACAGGATGGCCTTCCCTGCAGAGCAATACGACCAGATCAAGCTTCCGATACTAACGATCACCGGACATTATGATGATGACCAGCCTGGTGCCATGGAATATTATCGTAATCATATGGCATCTAAATCTCCGGCCAGGGAGATGCACTACATCATTATCGGTCCGTGGGACCATTACGGGACGCGCGATCCGAAGACTGAATTCGGTGGACTGAAGCTCTCCGATGCTGCAATCCTGGACATGAATAAAATCCATCAGGAATGGTATGACTGGACGACGAAGGAAGGCAAAAAGCCTGCGTTCCTCAAGAAACGCGTGGCATATTACGTGATGGGCGAAGAAAAATGGAAATATGCCGATAGTATCGGGGCAATCGGGGCAAAACCAAAAAAGATGTATCTTAGTTCCAATGAAGGCGCCAACGATGTCTTTCATTCGGGCACGCTGGAGAATAATATCCCCAAGGCTAGGCACTCAGACACATTCACCTATGACCCACTGGATAAACGCATTGGTGACCTGGAACGCGTGCTGATCCAAGACTATCTCACCGACCAGACTTACGACCTGAACCTGTTTGGCAATGGTTTGATCTACCACTCAGCTCCGTTCACTAAAAATACTGAAATCACCGGTTGGATCAGGTGTTTTGTCTGGATCTCAATGGATGTACCGGACACCGATTTCAGGGTCAGCCTGGCGGAGATTTTACCCGATGGGAAGATGATCAGACTGACTCAAGACCTGCTGCGAGCGCGCTATCGTGAATCCAATCGGGTTGAGAAATTGGTCACCCCAGGCGAGATTAATCTATACACGTTTGATGGATTTACTTTCTTCTCAAGACGGATTTCTAAGGACAGTCGGCTGCGCCTGATCATAAGCTGCCCTAATTCCATTTATCTGGAGAAGAATTACAATAGCGGAGGGATCGTCGCAGAAGAATCAGGCGGGGATGCTCGCACTGCACACGTGACCCTTTACCACGACAAGGACCATGCGAGTTACGTGGAGCTACCAGTGGTCAGGTAACGACAAACAAAGGTTAGTGGGTAAGTAATCGACAATTCATCCCTGCTTAAATCCATAGCGGTACACATTCGTCTTGCGTAGCTCAAAACCCATGCGCTGGTATAGCCTGTTGGCAGCAACTCTCCCGGGGTTGGAGGTCAGCATTACCTGAGACGCACCAGCTGCTTTGGCTTGCTCTAAACAGGCGCGCGTGAGAGCCTCACCAATCCGCTTACCGCGCGCCTTTTCATCCACCACCACATCTTCAATGTAGGCACGCATGCCGGTGGGCACCCGGTAAAGGATCAGGGTGGCCAAACCGATGATCTCATCCTCCACAGGGTCTCCATGGCGAGCCAGGTACAGGATCGACGCCCCTGAGGACAGCATCAAGGCAAGCTCCTGCCGGGTGGGTGGGGGATTGTTGCTGGTGAGCTGCGGAACCAGGCGTTGGCATGCCTGGTAGAGATCCTCTGTCACCTCGGAAGCCTGGGTGATCTTTAAGTGCGGGGATTGGTCAGGCATGTACATCTCCTATTGCAAATCATTATTTCAGTAAAAGTGGGAAATAACTGGTTTTAGAACAAGTAAATTATTTTTGTCGAGAAATATAGTTTCGGTTTGGTAGTGTTTTTACAAGCCAGGGGGAAGGTCAAAATATACCCTTACGGCATTGGCCAAATCCCGTTCATAAATTCAGCTACCATCGCCCTTAGCTGATTGAAATCCACCTCATAGATAAAGGTCCTGACTTCTCTGTCTGGGTCATAAATCCCGCTGGGCATGAACATTTCCTGTGGGAAAGAATCAGCCATTATATTTTCTTTTGGAACTGCCTGGACAATGCAACTTAAGCTATTGATATCGCTCAGGCTTAAATCGGTCTGGACGGAGGTGATAAACCGGGCTACTAATTGGGGTATCTGGGGGATCATAGCGGGGCTGAGCAGCTTCTCCCGTAAGGCACTCAAGATAATTTTTTGGTACTGCATGCGCTGAAATGTAGATGGGATGCGATTGGTCGCCAATGCCAGGGCAAGCTCCCCATCCAAGTGATGGGTTCCGACTGAAAGGAAATACTTTGCGTCTGGGATATATTGTCCATAGCTTATATCGATGGGAGATTCCACCTTGATATCCACACCGCCCACTGCATCGACCATCTTCACAAATGTCTGTGTATCGATGGCGATATAGTGATCCACGCGTAAGCCAAAGTTGAGATCTAGGGTGCGCGCCAGCAGACCGGGTCCTTCACCGGGACCATCATAATAGCCCATGCCAGGGTTGCCGTATAAATATGCCTGGTTAAGCTTTCCATGGGTGATCCCATGATGGTCTTCGATGCCCGGTATTTCCACCCACAAGTCACGTGGAAAATCGATTACCATGATATTGGGGATTGAGAAATCAATCCTGATAACATGAATCGAATCCGCCAAGCCATAGGAGTAACCAGTTCCTCGCTGATCAGATCCAATTGCTAAAATGGTCATGGTGGCAGGTCCATTACACATGGGCTGTTTGGTCGCCGTGGGTAAAGCCTGAGGCGTAACCACCTCGATTGAAATTGCTGACTGGGTTGATGTTGCCACAGGAATGGAGGCAGGGACTCCTTCTGCAGATATGGAGGTCATGGTAGGGGTTAATGTAGGTAAATTCAAGCTTGGTCCAAGCGGTCTATTCCACTGAAAAACCACGAACAACGCCACGCATATCCCCCCCAGAGCGATTAACATGATTATCCATAGGACGATATTTTGTGAACGCATAATTCATGAGACCCCTTAAATTCTACTCCAATCCCAAACCGTGAGCATCAACAGTTTTGAAAGGTTATAAAAAAATATCTACCTCTGACTAATAATTGGTAATATGCTTAAGCGCGAAGCAGTAAATGCCGATATTTTTTGAATATGAAATAGAATTATCTGCCCAATAGGAGGAAATGTGCAATTGACCGGTCTTGATTAGTATATTATACGAGCTTGAGTATGAATGGCAGGTAATTTGAGGAAATAAAACGGCTCCGGATTTTAAGGCCAGGTACCATTCCTATAATCTGTGAGATATTCCCGTATCAGGCTGAAGTCAACTTCCATTATGTACGTATCAACCTGGCGATACGGATCATAAATGCTTCCATTCTTGAACATATCCTCTGGAAATGCAACCGTCGTGATATTGTCTTTGGTCAAGGATAGTCCTATACAAGCCAGCTTGCTAATATCACTCGGGCTTAGATCAGTCTGGACGGAATGTGTAAATTGGGAGATGATTTCGGGCCAGGCCGGGATCATTGCAGGACTGAGTAGCTTATTTTCTAAAGCCTTCAGGACCATATTTTGATACCTGGCGCGTTGAAATATGGTGGGTATGCGATTACGCGCCAGCTGTAATGCCTGGGTCCCATCCAAATGGTAATCCCCTGGCTCGTATACCAGAGCGGGATTGGCCCCGTCCTGACCTTCGTTTAAATCGATCATCGAATCGATATGGATATCAATGCCATCCACTGCATCAATCAGGTTTACAAAGGTTTTCATATCCATGGCCAGGTAGCGATCCACATGCAAGCCAAAATTTAGTTCCAACGTCCGAGCGAGTAACCCTGGTCCTTCACCTGGGCCATCATAATAACCCATGCCAGGATTACCGAAGAAATAAGCCTGATTGAGTTTTCCATGGGTGAGGCCATAATGATCAGATATCCCGGGAATTTCCACCCACAGATCTCGGGGAATATCTAACAGCATTACCTTGGGAGAGGTAAAGTCTATGCGGACGATGCGAATGGAATCCGCCAGGCCGTAGAGATAATCATCTTGCCTCTCATCCGATCCAATGAGCAGGACCGTCATCACCGACGGACCATTGCAGAGAGGTTCGATGGTAGCAGTAGGTGATTGGATCAAATCCCCAATTTTAGATATCAATGATGATGGTGTTGGGGTGGATGTGGATTCTGAAGCTGAATTCCCTGGACTTACAGTGGGTGTAGAAGAACTCTCACCGTGTGCAGGCACTGTGGCAGGCTGTGCCAGGCTTGGACCAAGTGGTTGGTTCCACATCGCTACCACTATAATAACCAAAGCAACCCCAGCGACGATAACTTCAAGAATAAGCAGTGAGATTAATTTTCTGTTACTCATTTTTCATCATACCTTTCGGATCCTTCACAGAACTAAAAGTGGATCCGGTTATGAATGGTCCTCCTCATCAAATTAAGCTACCAATACTATGAAATCCGATGAAGGTGCAGTGGAACAACTTCCAATTCCCACTACCCCATTGATTCTACTTTATGTTGCTATGAAGCATTGTGCATGCAATGCTACCATCGATGGTTTATCAAAATCATAAGTAAGGATTAATTTGTGCTGGTTGCCGCTGGCTTCCAGTAGGGCATCTGATCATCGGCCGGGTTGTGGGTCAGGTTGATCGGATTAGAACCATCAGAATTCATGACATAGATTTCCCAATTACCATCGCGGTTAGTTTGGAAAGCGATCAACTTCCCATCAGGTGACCAGGCGGGTGCCCAATCACTCTCTGGATTATTGGTCAGGTTAACTCTGCCGCTGCCATCCACATTGATGGCAAATATATCACCATTGCCATCGATATCAGCCCGGAAAGCTATTTGCCTTCCATCGGGTGACCAGGCTGGACCATAATCGATCTCATTTCCATTAGTTAAGCGAACCATGCCAGAACCGTCCACATTCATGAGGTACAAATTATTAACACCAGTGGGGTTATCCCGGTCAGAAACGAAAGCGATCTGGGTACCATCGGGTGACCAGGCTGGAGCAAAATCATCGGATGGGTCATACGTGATCCGTTTGATATTCGTGCCATCCGTATTCATGATGTAAATCTCATTGTTGCCATCCATGCGCGAGGTGAATGCAATCTGTTGCCCATCGGGTGACCACGTCGGGAAGCCTTCATCCACGCTTTGGCGACCAGACAAGTCGACCGGATCAGTCCCATCGGCATTCATCAGACCTACGAAGCTATTCGTGAGTCCAAAACCGGTGAATAATAGCTGTGTGCCATTGGGTGAAAACGAACCGGGGAAAGTATTTGAACCACCCGTAGTCAGGCGGGTTACACTTCCATCGGAGGTGTTCAACAAATATATATTCGTAAAATCTCCATCTCGATTCGAGCCGAACACGATCGTACTGCTTCCACCCAGGGGAAGTGGAGTGGCGGAAGGCATCAAGGTTTCAGTGGGGATAGGAACTTCGGTGGAAGGTTTGGTTGGCTCTTGGGTGGGTAGTGTAATGGCTGTGGTTTGCTCAAGGGTTGGTTCAATAGGGGGGACTAAGATTTGCTCGGTGGGTATGGTTGTCGGGCTCGCAGTTGTACAAGCAACAATAAGTAATAAAATGGCAATAAACGGGATGGTGCGTTTACCGATCGGTGACATAATTCTCTCCTCGGAATTCAACATGCACGGATGTTTTACCGCGATGATAAAGACGTCCAATATCTCTCATTGGTTCCCGATTTCACGAATGGACTTTGGAAATGTGTGTGTTACTCTCCAAGAATGTCTGAATCATTTGCACGGCATTCCCTACACCAGCCTCATTTTTCAGCCTATCGCCCATAACCTCAGCATTTTGACGGACGGTGAGGTCGTTGACCGCCCTGTCGATGGCTTCAGCCAGATTGTTTATGTTTAGTCTTGGAAAAGGGATAGGATGCGGACCGCAACCAAAGCGATGGACACGTTCACCCCAAAATGGCTGGTCAGCAAAGAATGGAACTACCACAGTTGGTCTTCCGTAGCGTAACCCGGTGGCTGTAGTGCCAGCTCCACCGTGATGCACCACCGCCGACACATGTGGGAAGATCCAATGGTGAGGGACCGAATCGAGGCGCAGGATCGTCCCAGGTAGATTTCCTCTTCCCAGACCACCCCAGCCTCCCAGCAGGATGCCGCGCTGATCAGCTCGTTGCAATGCTCCCAAAACGATACGTGTGGCACGTTCGATCTGCTCGTCCACCATACTACCAAAACCTACATATACTGGTGGCTTTCCAGCCTCTAAAAACCTGAGCAGTATGTCAGGTGGCTGCCACTCTATAGGATCGTCCAGGAACCACTGCCCACTGACCTGTAGCCAATCTCCCCAATCCTCCGGGCGTGGCAGGAGGTTGGGGCTGAACCCATACACGATGGGCAGTTGAGAAACATCCAGGCGCCGATAGAAGCTGGCTGGCAGCGCTTTCAACCCCAACACATCCCGCCGGCATTCATTGACGATAGGTTTGATCAGGTGAATAAATACCTGGTTGGCAAAGCGGAAGGAAAACCAGTTATAGGATCTTTTGAATGGCAACCAGGTAGGTGCTGGTGGAAAGGATGGGCACTGGAAGGCATGCGTGGGTGTAATGGGCACATTGTAGACAGCTAATGCCGGAATGCGATGTTTTTCTGCCACATGATAGCCTGCGAAAGCCAATGTGGAGTAGAGAATGGCATCTGTATGCCGGGTAACATATTCAAGGTCTGAGAAAAATTGTCGTGCCAGGGGTTTGAAATGACGTTCGAGCCAGCTCAATAGCTTTATAGGTCCGCCGTACCTGGATAGGTTTTGCTGCATCATATCGACTGGAGCACCCGTCACGGGTGTGAATACCAATCCTGCTGAAGTCACCAGATTTTCAAACAACTCGTCAGCACATATCTGAACCTGGTTTCCGGCTGCTTGCAAGCCGCGACCCAGAGCAAGATATGGCTGTACATCACCACGTGAACCTAACGCAACAATGGACAAATGCATAAGGTCGGATTATCTAGCTAGCGTCAACCTTCTGGGATAGCCCGTTTAATGAAATCCACCAGCTCGCCTTTTAGCTTGACCAATGAGGGTATGTGGATATACATCATGTGACCGGCTTCAAAGTACCCCAAGCGTAAGTTATCTAACAAAGATTTATCCAAACCCAGGTGCTTGAAGGTGTAGCGGGTGGCAAGGTAAGGTGTCGCCAGGTCATAATAGCCATTCGCTACGTACACTTTCAAATGTGGGTTGGTGGTCATTGCCTTGCGGAGCGTCTCGGCCACGTTCACATAATCATTCTCAAATTCAGCATAGCTCCATGGATACACACGTTCAGACAGGATCTCATATGGCAGATCGGATTCGAACTTGAGCTCACCGCGCACGTAATCATTCAGGGTGGCAGTGTATGGGCCAGTGGTGTTGGTCATGCTTGGATCAAATTCAAAACGCTCTCCCGCTGAATCCCGGTCGATGCCGATAAAACGACTGTCTATCCTGCCTACAGTGCGTTTGACATGGCGCAATAACTCCTTGGTGAACCTGAGTATTTCGATGCGCAAGTTGGTGCGCTCGATGTATTCTTCCGAGAGACCAGTATAGAGCGCCAGCTTGCGGGTAACCAGCAGACGTTCTTCCTCCTGGAGGTCGTCACCCTGCATCAGGGCGTTGGCATAATCACCCAATGCAAAGTTTTCAGCTTCAGCAAGAGTGGCATATAAATCCTTCTCCAGCTCATCACTGAGGCGGTGGTGGAACCAGGCAGTGGCGGTATAAGTGGGCAGGAACAGGATATACGGCAGGTCATTGCCAGTATGGAATTCAGCCGTCTGAAAGTTCAAGATGGATGAGATCAACATGATCCCATTCAGGTACATCCCATGCCGTTCCTGCAGGTACCCTGAGAGTCCTGCGGCACGGGTGGTGCCATAGCTTTCACCAATCAGGAACTTGGGAGAAGTCCAGCGTTGGTAGCGCGTAGTGTATAAGCGGATGAAATCCCCCACCGACACGATATCCTTCTTGAAACCATGGAACTGTTTGGGCTTTTCGCCTGGAACTGCTCGGCTGAAGCCCGTACTGACTGGGTCAATGAACACAAGGTCGGTCTGGTCAAGCAAGGAAAAGGCATTATCCACCAGCTTGTAGGGTGGAGGGTAGGCAAAACCTTCATCGTCCAACAGCACTCGACGTGGACCCAAACATCCAAGGTGCAACCAAACGGAGGAAGAACCCGGACCCCCATTGAAGGAGAAAGTCAATGGTCGTTTGTGCTGATCCTCAACCTCGTCGCGCGTATAAGCCACAAAAAAGATCGAGGCGCGCGGCTTTTCTCCTTCCGACTCACCTTCCTTCTCGCCTTTCTTTTCAGCCTCTTCCTTTAGAACTATCGTACCACAGGTGACTGTGTAACGGATCTCCTGCCCATCGATGATCAAGCTGTGTTTAGTCTCCACCAACACATCCTTGGGGGCAAGCGGGGTGGTCTCTTCGTTCTTCTTGGTTTCCTTTTCCTGATCAGTCATGGCTGTCCTCTCCTGAATAGTTTGATGAAAATGTCGATGATCACAATGGTACTATTGACTATAATTTCCCCATTTTTCGACGGATACTACGCGGATGGATCATTTGGATCGCCCATCGATAATGCGCACATGTGTTACCGGCAATCCATGCAATCAGTGGCAGCTTCCCAGTCCATGGATACACTTTGAGTGCAAGCATTTCGCTTTCTGGAATCTTCTCGATCGCGCCTAATATCTGTTGATAGGAGGCCTGGAAATCTGACATCACCTCATACAATGGACGATCTTTGTGCATCAAGCGGTATTTCTCGTTTAATTGTCCCATCTGACGCCAGTTATACCCCGGTTCAGGAGTCACTACAGCTTCACCCCGCTTGCCAGCCTCATACCAGCTGATCCACCGTTGTTCCCAATCCACCAGGTGCTGCATGATATCTTTGACGGACCACTCTCCCATGGTCCCTGGGTACTCGAGCTCTGTGGGAGTCAATCCATCAATTTTCCGTTCCAGTTTTGACCGCTCCGTAAAGGTAGACTCAAGCAGCTCGGCTTTACTGTTCAGATACATATCCAGCTCAGGAATGATTTTACCACCCGGCAAGCCTCAGGGTTGATAGTATTAATCTACTTATAATGCAGATTGCTATGAATGATACAATTATTCGGTTAAAATGCTATTCTAGAACCAGGATGAAGACATATGTCTGATTTTCTCACCACGCCAGGTTTCCTTGGAACAAAAGCCACCCTTCGATCTGATCTTACCCTCCTATTAATATTGCTCACGGCACTCTTGTTCAATATTGGATTTATCCTGGCAAGGGGAAAGCAATTTAAAGCCCATCGTTGGGTGCAGACCAGCGCGGTAATTCTAAACACCCTGGTAGTTTTAATCTCGATGGTTACCTCCTATATTATCCATATTCTTCCCGGTATTCCATCCAAATTGAATCAAGGTGATTATGCAGTGACAACCCTGCATGGCATTATTGGAGCGTTTGCTCTGCTGCTGGGTGTATTTGTTGCCCTACGGGGTAATGAGCTGGTGCCAAAGGGCTTGCGTTTCAAGAATTACAAGCTGTTCATGCGCTGGGCTTATGCACTTTATATGCTCGCTACACTTGGTGGAGTCACCGTATACGTCATTGTGTTTGTGTTCGGCATATAAAGACCGACATGCTATACGTCCAAATTGTCTTCCTGGTACTCTCACTGTTTCTGACATTCATGTTCTTTGTATATGGGTTCAATCACTACTTTTTATTGAGTGTTCTGCGCCGATACCAC
>Ga0153916_10002865_pt1 | contig 12667 bp, 7 predicted proteins | sample Opewatmetagenome_FD_109642 | JGI IMG/M metagenome (GOLD analysis project Ga0153916, IMG submission 109642) | Freshwater wetland microbial communities from Ohio, USA - Open water 3 Core 3 Depth 4 metaG | ecosystem: Environmental > Aquatic > Freshwater > Wetlands | place: USA: Ohio, Lake Erie, Old...
GATCGACCAGCCGTAGTTGCCGACGTAGCCGTTGATGCTCTTGAGCGCGCGCAACAGCGGCACCGCGAGCCAGCCGAACATCCCGAAGTTGATGATCCGCACCATCTCCGGATCGGCGGCCTTCAGCACGTCGAAGTCCTTCGGTCCGGCGAACACCCTCATGCCCGGCGTCGCGCTCGCCACTTTCGCCGCGTAGCTGACGAGTTCGTTCGTCGCAGTCTTCGCCACGGTTCCGGCCGGGGCACCGCCGATGCCAAGGGCCGACAGCAATCGTTCCCAGAAGCCCGGACTCGACTCCACCGTCACCTGCACGGCGACCGCCTGGTACTCGATCCGCATCTTCCCCTTCGGCAGGACGGCCGACACGAAGTAATGGTCGTCCACGCCCGCGAAGCGGAAATCGCCCTCCCACGCGCAGCCGTTCTCGGTCCGCGCGCCCTCGCACTTGTCGGGCGTCAGCTGCGAGGCCGCCACGCGCCGCACGCCCTGACCGAAGAGGAGCGCTTCCGGCTTCTGCAGGTACCGGCTCGACTCGGCGGCCCCCGCCGCATCCCCCAGTCCCGGCCCCCACACCACCATCGGGTTGAAGACGCGATCGCCCTGCGACACGGTCGCGTCAAACTGCACGCTGTACAAGTTCGGTTCGAGCACGAACTCCTTGCGCGCGCGCAAGCCGGTCGCATCCTGGTACTCGAAGGTCAGATGCACGGACTCCTTGGTCCCGTCGATCGCGGACGCCTCGTCCGAAGCCCGGAACAGCGCCTCGTCCAGGCGCGCCGTCACCTCGGGATCCTCCGTGCGCAGTGTGAAGGGTAGGGGCGCGCCAGCGGGCAGATTCCTGGCCACCAGGTCGAGCGGCTGTTTTCGATCGTCCAAGTACTGTTTGAGCCGCCAGCTGACCAGCTCGCCGCCGCGATTGGTGAACACCGCGCGGACGACGCGCGTGTCAATCGTGATGGTGCGTTCTGCCTGTTCGCCGACAACGGTCGCCGCCTTGGCGCGCGGCGCGGCGGCGCTCGCACCGCTCTGCGGCGGCTGCTGCACGCCCGGTGGCGGCGGCTGCACGGCCGGCGGCGGGGGAGCAGCAGCCTGCGTGCTCGGTGCGGCCGGCGGGGCGGTCCGCGCGCGCGGCGGCGGGGCCTTCATGAACGTCGAATACAGGTAGAACACCAGGAACATCAGGAAGACGGCGAGCAGGATTCTTCGTTCGTCCATCGGCTACCGTACCTTCGCGCCCGATCCCCGGGCCGTACTCCTGTCACCGATTGCCTGTCCCTCGCACCCGCAGGGCGGAGCCGGCGTTGCTGCCGGCGCGGGCACGGGATCGAACCCCCACGCACCAAATGGATGGCAGCGCCCAAGGCGCTTGAGACCGAGCATCAGGCCCGCGACACCGCCATAGAGCCGCACGGCTTCGGCGGTGTAATCTGCGCACGACGGCATGAACCGGCACGAACCCGCAAAAAGGGGCGAGATGAGGATCTTGTAGCCGCGGAGGGCAGCCAGTACGAACCGGCCGAACAGACCGGCAGCAGGACGAGGATCAGGACCGGGAGGAACGGACCCGGCGCCTGAGGGCGGTGCGGTAATCGGCTTCAAGGCTGGAGAAGTCGGCATCGAGCAGTTCGGGGCGCGGCACGACTACGACGTCGAAGCCTGGGACCGCCTTGTTCCGGCGAAACACCTCGCGTACCAGGCGCTTGGCGCGGTTGCGGCGCACCGCGTCGCCCAGCTTGCGTGTCACGGCCACGCCCAGGCGCGTGACCGGCAGGTTGTTGGCCAGGATGAACAGCGTCATGAAGCGCGCGCGCGTCCGCAGGCCGTGCTCGTAGACCTGCTGGAATTCGGCCCGCCGCCTGATGCGCTCCTGAGGACTCAGACCTTGCGTCATTGAAACCGGCACGCCAGCACTGACGTCTGAATCCCGCTAGACGGGCAACCGCTTTCGTCCTTTGGCGCGGCGGCGCTTCAGGACCAGGCGGCCGTTCTTCGTACTCATCCGAACAAGGAAGCCGTGCGTGCGCTTGCGACGCCGCGTATTGGGCTGAAAAGTACGCTTCATGAGAAACCCCGGACGTCAGCGATGCAGAACTTCTTATGCTATCGGACGGCTCTTCGGCCTGTCAATCGCGCGGCTCGCCGGCGACCGGTCCTCCTGGCCCGTAGGGGCCCTTTCGGCGGCCCGATGGCTGTGGTACAGTTAGCGACCTTCCTCCTGGCAGACCGCCGTGTTCAGCATGATGAGGTTTGGTCTTCCCCCGAAGTTTTCCACAACTGTGGAAAAAGATGTGGAAAAACCGGCGCAGGACCCGGGGCGAGCGCCTGAGAAGCCCGAAATTCCGGGCTTCGCGGGGGGCGAAAGGTCGTCCGGACCAGCATTTTAGGGGGTTTCTGGCATAAGGCCGGACGGGAATGCCGCCAGATGCTGACCTGGCGCGGCAAAGGTGGCCGGGCTGCTTGACAGACGGGTTCTTGCGGGCGTGTGGGGCGCGGCAAGCCCGTCGGGGAGCACCGGCCTTGGAATGGCTATGACGGACACCAACCTGTGGAATCGGATCCTCGAGCGGATCGAAACCAAGGTCAACCGCCACTGCTTCAACACGTGGTTCAAGCCGACCCTGTTTTTCGGTCAACAGGGCGACACCGTCACGGTCGCCGTCCCGAACGCGCTGTTCAAGGACTGGCTGGCAAAGCACTACTCCGGAATCATCGGGGAAGCCATCTCGGAGCTCGGCGCCCCCGATGTGACCGTCGAGTTTGTCGCCGACCCGACGGCCGACGTCACCGCGGGGATCCCCGGTCCGGAAGCCTCCGCCGAGGCGGCCAGCGAGCCGGCTGAGGGGCTCTTCGCTCCAGGCCGGGGGCTCAATCCGCGTTACACGTTCGAAACATTCGTGGTCGGGCCGTCGAACCAGTTCGCGGAAGCCGCCTCGCGGGCCGTTGCCGAAGCGCCGTCGCGGTCCTACAACCCCCTGTTCATCTACGGCGGGGTGGGTCTCGGCAAGACGCACCTGATGCACGCGATCGGCCACTACGTGCTCAAGCACAGTCCCGATCTGACCCTGACCTACATCTCGACCGAGCGGTTCATGAACGAGATGATCAACGCGGTCCGCTATGACCGCATCATCGACTTCCGGGGACGCTACCGCACGGTGGACGTGCTGCTCGTCGATGACATCCAGTTCCTGGCCGGCAAGGAAGGGACGCAGACCGAATTCTTCCACACGTTCAACGCGCTCTACGACTTTCAGAAGCAGATCGTCGTGAGCAGCGACTCTCCGCCAGCGGAGATCCCCCGCCTGGAGGAGCGCCTCCGTTCCAGGTTCGAGTGGGGTCTCATCGCCGACATCCAGCCGCCCGACCTCGAAACGAGGGTCGCCATTCTGAAGAAGAAGGCCGAGGCGGAAGCGGTGCCGCTGCCCGACAACGTCGCGATCTACATCGGCAGCAAGATCAAGTCGAACATCCGCGAACTCGAGGGATCGCTGATCCGGCTGATTGCATACGCCTCTCTGACCGGCAGCGAAATCTCGCTGGGCCTGGCGCAGGACGTTCTGAAGAACATCCTCGACCATGATGAGAAGGCGGTGACGATTGAGATCGTGCAGAAACACGTCGCCGACTTCTACCAGTTGAAGCTGGCGGATTTGAAATCGCGCAATAACTCGAAGTCGGTCGCGATGCCGCGCCAGATCGCGATGTACCTTTGCAAGAACCTGACGCAAGCCTCGCTTCCCGAGATTGGCCGCAGTTTCGGCGGCAAGCATCACTCGACCGTCATTCACTCGATCCGGAAGGTCGATCAGATGCGCAACCGCGACCGCGATTTCAACAGCCTCATCAACAACTTCATCGACTCGTTCCGGTAGCCGTGGCGCGGCCCGATCGGGTCCCGCCGCAGGTTTTGCACATGGGGTGGGCTGGGAGGCCTGAGGAGCGGTTGTGGACGCTTCTCAAGTGCCTGGCAGGAGGACCCGCAGGCCGCGGGGAGCGGTCCGGAAATGCACAGCTTAAGTCGTTCAAAAAGAAGGATTAATCGAGCCGATCGCGCTTTTCAACAGCCCCTATTTCCTGTATAATTTCTCTTCTAGTTGTTCCTTCTCTTCAAGCACGAATCGCGGGCATTCTGCCCGCCCTTTGAAGGTCAACAGGACTATGGAACTTGTCGTCCGCAAGAACGACCTCCTACGTGAACTTCAGCTGTTCCAGGGCATCGTCGAACGCAAGAACACGATCCCGATTCTGGCCCACGTGTTGATGGAGGCCAAGGGCGACGAGGTCCGGTTGCTTGCGACGGATCTCGAAGTCGGCTTGCGCAGCAAGTGCGCGGCCTCGGTGTCGAAAGACGGCGCCCTCACGCTGCCGGCCAAGAAGTTCTACGAGATCGTGAAGGCGCTGCCCGAGACCGACGTGCGAATCGAGGAGGACAAGGGTGCCGTGAAGGTGGCAGCCGATCGCTTCGACTCGCGCATGCAGACGCTGCCGCTCGAGGATTTCCCGAGCGTGCCCGAGAGCCCTGGGCGCGGAAGCGCAATCCTGCCGCGGAAGGGACTGCGCGAGATGATCGCCAAGACGCACTTTGCGATCACCGGTGAAGACACCCGCTACTTCCTCAACGGCGCGCTCCTGGTGCTCAAGGACGAGCAGATGAGCCTGGTTGCAACCGACGGCCACCGACTGGCACTGGTGACGACCAAGCGCGAGGTGCCGGACGCCGAGAAGGGCGCCGAGCCGGTCCGCATCATCTTGCCGAAGAAGACGCTGCTCGAGCTCGCGCGCCTGCTCGTCGACGGCGAAGACGAGGTCAAGTACGAACGCGGCGAGAACCACCTCTTCTTCGATGTCGGCGGGCGAGTCCTGATCTCGCGGGTAATCGAAGGGCAGTTCCCGGCCTACGAGCGCGTCATTCCGAAGGGCAACGACAAGCGCGTGGAGATGGAACGGGAACGGATCACCAGCGCGATTCGCCGGGTTGCGCTCCTGTCGAACGAACGATCACGAGCCGTGAAGGTTCGTCTCGAGGACGGGCACGCCGAAGTGACGTCGAGCAGCCCGGAGTTCGGTGAGGCGCGCGAGGTGCTGCCGGTGGAATACAGCGGGCCGGCGCTGCAGATCTGCTTCAACGCGCAGTACGTCCTGGAGTTCCTTGCCGTTGTCGAAACCGACTCCGTCGTGCTCGAGCTCAAGGACGAGGTCAGCCAGGCGGTCCTGCGGCCGCTCGGCGCGGCCGACTACGACTACACCTACGTCGTCATGCCGATGCGAATCTGACCGCGGGCCGGCGCGGCCCGCCCTGAGCGGGGGCGAAGGGTTGGCGTGCCGGGAGAAGCTGACCTGCCGCGTCGCTCGTGCGGCTTGCCCCCAGATCTCGGGAGGGCACCCCAACGCGCGCCTGCCGCGTCGGGGGCCCGCGGTGCGTCAGCAAATGGCCCAACTCGAAGAACAGAAAGGCAACGGAGACCAGCGCGAGCCTCTCGTGCCGGACAAGGCGGACACGCACGAGGACATCGCCGCGTCCGGCAACGGCCCGAATGGCAAGGGCGTCGCTGTCGATGCGGACGCGAGCAGGGGCGTCATCAGCGACTACGGCGCGGACAAGATCAAGGTTCTCGAGGGACTCGAAGCGGTCCGTAAACGGCCGGCGATGTACGTTGGCTCGACCGGCCCGATCGGGCTGCACCATCTCGTCTACGAGGTGGTGGACAACTCGACAGACGAGGCGCTCGGCGGGTTCTGCGATCAGATCAACGTCACGATTCACATCGACAACTCGATCACGGTCGTCGACAACGGGCGTGGCATCCCGGTCGATCAGCACGCGAGCGGCCGTTCGGCGGCCGAGGTCGTCATGACCGTGCTGCACGCCGGCGGGAAGTTCGACCACGACAGCTACAAGGTGTCGGGCGGGCTGCACGGCGTCGGCGTCTCGGTGGTCAACGCGCTCAGCGAGTGGCTGGAGCTGGAGATCTGGCGCAACGGTGAGGTCTACCAGCAGAGCTACGAGCGCGGGAAGCCGACGGGCGATCTCTACGTGACCGGACGGACGAAGCGCCGCGGGACGAAGGTGACCTTCCTGCCCGACGCGTCGATTTTCGAGACGATCGAATTCAGTTTCGACACGCTGTCGCAGCGCCTGCGCGAGCTCGCGTTCCTGAACCCCGGCGTCCTCATTACGCTCGACGACGAGCGCGACGGCAAGAGCCACCGGTTCCAGTACGAGGGCGGCATCGTCTCGTTCGTGCAGCATCTGAACAAGAACAAGACGGCCGTCAACGACAAGCCGATCTACATGCGCGGCGAGAAGGACGGCGTCGACGCCGAGATCGCGCTGCAGTGGAACGACGGCTACAGCGAGACGATTTACACCTTCGCCAACAACATCAACACGCACGAGGGCGGCACCCACCTGTCCGGGTTCCGTTCGGCGCTGACGCGCACGCTCAACTACTACGCGACGAAGAACAACCTCGCGAAGGACCTGAAGGAAAGCGTCAGCGGCGACGACATCCGCGAGGGCCTCACGGCGGTGCTGAGCGTGAAGATCCCGCGGCCGCAGTTCGAAGGCCAGACCAAGACGAAGCTGGGCAACACCGAGGTCAAGGGGATCGTCGAGGCGATCGTCAACGACAAGCTCGGCGCGTTCCTCGAGCAGAACCCGACGGTCGCGCGGCGAATCGTCGCGAGGGCCGTCGAAGCCGCGCGCGCGCGCGACGCGGCGCGGAAGGCGCGCGATCTCGTGCGCCGCAAGGGCGCGCTCGACAACAGCGCGCTGCCGGGCAAGCTCGCCGACTGCCAGGAGCAGGATCCCGAGCAGAGCGAGCTGTACATCGTCGAGGGCGAGTCGGCAGGCGGATCGGCCAAGCAGGGACGCGACCGGCGGTTCCAGGCGATCCTGCCGCTGAAGGGCAAGATCCTCAACGTCGAGAAGGCGCGCTTCGACCGCATGCTGGGGAGCGACGAGATCAAGACGATGATCGCGGCGCTCGGCTGCGGGATCGGACACGAAGATTTCGACCTGGCGAAACTCCGGTACCACCGGATCATCATCATGACCGACGCGGACGTGGACGGCTCGCACATCCGCACGCTGCTGCTCACGTTCTTCTACCGGCAGCTGCCCGATCTCGTCGAGAACGGGTTCGTCTACATCGCCCAGCCCCCGCTCTTCCGCGTGAAGCGCGGCAAGGGGGAGACCTACATCAGGGACGAGCGGGAACTCGAAGGCTGGCTGATCCGGCGCGCGACCGAGAGCCGCACGTTGCGCCTGCTGAAGACGAACAGAGAAGTGTCCGGCGCGGATCTCGAGAAGCTGCTGCACCGCCTGCTCGCGTTCCGGAAGTACGTCCAGGTGGTCGAGCGGCGCGGCTACGCGCTGGAGGTCGTCAAGGCTCTTCTCGACCGGCAGGCCAGGGACAAGGCGTTCTTCGGCGACAAGGAAGGGCTCGACGCGCTCGCCGACGAGTTGAGCGGATCGTCCCGTACGGTGACGGTGCAGGCCGACGAGGAGCACAACCTGTTCTCGCTGGCCGTCGAGGATCGCTCCGACGGCTACGCGCGGCACTACACAATCGGCCTCGACTTCGTGACGACCGGCGAGTACCGGACGCTGCTCGGCAGCTACCGCGACATCAAGGGCATCGAAGGGCCGATGGTCGTGACGCAGCAGCCGGATGCGGGCACCGAGCCCGAGGACCACGAGATCATCGGCGGCGCGGAGCCGGACCGGCCGGCCAGGCTCGCCGCCGAGCCGAAAGACGACGAGCGGACGGCGATCAAGAAGGCCGCGAAGAAGGAAAGCGACGTTCCGATCGCGTCGATCGACGAGTTGCTCGAGTACTTCACCACGGTCGGCAAGCGCGGCGTGACGATCAACCGGTACAAGGGTCTCGGCGAAATGAATCCCGAGCAGCTCTGGGAAACGACGATGAAGCCGGAGACCCGGACGCTGCTGCAGGTGCGAGCCGAGGACCACACCGAGGCCGACCAGATGTTCACGACGCTCATGGGCGACCAGGTCGAGCCGCGCCGCAAGTTCATCGAAGAAAACGCCCTCAACGTCCGGAATCTGGATATCTAGGAAAACGCGCGTCGGGATCAGGGGTCAGGGGTCGGGGAGGACGCCACCCCGATCCCTGCGCCCCGATCCCCTCATCACCCGCAAGGATCCATGGCCATCGCCGCCTCCAAGATCCCCGTCAACATCGAAGACGAGATGAAGCGCTCGTACCTCGATTACGCGATGAGCGTAATCATCGGGCGCGCGCTTCCCGACGTGCGCGACGGCCTCAAGCCCGCCCACCGGCGCGTGCTGTACGGCATGCGCCTGATGGGCCTCGCCAGCGACCGCGCCTACCGCAAGTGCGCGAAGATCGTCGGCGAGGTGATGGGGAATTTCCACCCGCACGGCGACAGTCCCATCTACGACACGCTGGTCCGTCTCGCCCAGGGATTCAACCTGCGCTATCCCCTGGTTGACGGCCAGGGGAACTTCGGTTCGATCGACGGCGATCCTCCTGCGGCCATGCGCTACACCGAGGCGCGGCTGATGCCGCTCGCCGAGGAGTTGATGGCCGATCTCGACAAGGAGACCGTCGATTTCGTCCCCAACTACGACGAGACGACCGAGGAGCCCACGGTTCTCCCGGCCCCGATTCCGAACCTGCTCGTCAACGGATCGGTGGGCATCGCCGTGGGCATGGCCACCAACATCCCGCCCCACAACCTTCGCGAGGTCATCGACGCGATCGTCTGGGTGATCGAACATCCGGAAGCGACGGCCGACGAGAAGCTCGCCCAGGTCCTGTCGCTCGTTTCCGGCCCTGACTTCCCGACCGGCGGCTACATCGTCGGGCGCGAGGGCCTCGCGACCGCGTACCGGACGGGCCGCGGCGCGATCACGCTTCGGGCGCGCGCGACGATCGAGACGCACCCGAAAACCGACAAGGTGTCAATCGTCGTCACGGAGATCCCGTATCAGCAGAACAAGGCGAAGCTCGTCGAGAAGATCGCCGACCTGGTGCGCGGGAAGACGATCGAAGGCATTGCGGATCTGCGCGACGAATCGGACCGCGAAGGGATGCGGATCGTCATCGATCTGAAACGCGGCGAGGTGCTGGAGGTCGTGCTCAACAACCTCTACAAGCACACGCCGCTGCAGACGACGTTCGGCATCATCATGCTGGCGATCGTCAGCGGGCAGCCGAAGGTGCTGCCGCTGCTGGAGCTGATCGAGCAGTTCATCGAGTTCCGCCGCGAGGTGGTGAGCCGGCGCACCGACTTCGAGCTGCGGAAGGCGGAGGCGCGCGCGCACATGCTGGAGGGCTTGAAGATCGCCCTCGATCGCCTGGACGCGGTCATCAGGCTGATTCGCGGATCGAAGACCGTGCCCGAGGCGCGCGAAGGCCTGATCACGCAGTTCGGTCTGAGCCAGGTCCAGGCGCAGGCCATCCTCGACATGCAGCTGCAGCGGCTGACCGGCCTCGAGCGGCAGAAGATCGTCGACGAACTGGTCGAGGTCCTCAAGCAGATTGAGCGGTTCCGGGCGATCCTGGCCAACGATCGCCTGCTGATGCAGATCGTCGTCGAGGAGCTGAAGGCCGCAGGCGCGAAGCACGGCGACGACCGGCGGACCGAGATCATCGACGAGCGCGGGGATTTCAGCATCGAGGACCTGATCGTCGAGGAGGACATGGCGATCACGGTCACCAACACCGGCTACATCAAGCGGACGCCCATCTCCAGCTACCGGAACCAGCGGCGGGGCGGCAAGGGCCGGCTCGGCATGCGCGTCCGCGAGGAGGATTTCGTCAGCCACCTCTTCATCGCGTCGACGCACGCCTACATCATGATTTTTACCGACCGTGGGCGGGCCTACTGGCTGAAGGTCCACGAGATTCCCGACGTCGGCCCGGGCGGGAAAGGCAAGGCCATCGCGAACCTGGTCGCGATGGCGGCCGAGGAGAAGATCGCCGCGCTGCTGGCCGTGAAGGAGTTCGAAGAGGACAAGTTCATCGTGATGGGCACCCGCAAGGGCGTCGTCAAGAAGACGCAGTTGGCGGCGTTCAGCAACCCGCGCGCCGGCGGCATCATCGGGACGGGCGTGGAGCCGGACGATGCGCTGATTACGGCGCAGTTGTCCGACGGCCAGGGGGAAATCTTCATCGGGACCCGGGACGGGATGGCCATCAGGTTCCCGGAAAGCGACGTCCGCCCGATGGGGCGGACGGCCTGCGGGGTCCGCGGAATCAGCCTCCGGGAGGGCGACGCGGTCGTGGCCATGGAGGTCGTGACGCCCGGCGCGACACTGCTGAGCGTGTCCGAGAACGGATACGGCAAGCGGACGGGTCTTGACGAATATCGCGTGCAGTCCCGGGGCGGTGTGGGTATTATTAACATCCACGCGACGGATCGGAATGGCCGAGTCGTCGGCATCGCCTACGTCCACGACGACGACGAATTGATGCTGATTACCCAGCAGGGCAAGGTGCTGCGGATGGTGGCCCGGGACATTCGTACCATCGGGCGCGCCACGCAGGGCGTGCGGCTGATTGACATGGAGCCGGATGACCGGGTGGTGTCGGTCGCCCGGCTCGCGGAAGGCGAAGAGGACGAAGAGTAACCCGTTTGACATGGGGCCTGGCAGTTGAAACCCAGGCCCGGTTGCGGAGAAGGAGGCAGCGCATGCATCGGCCGAGATACGCCATAGGCTTCCTGCTCGCCCCCATCCTGTTCACCATGGTGTTCCTCACCGTCAGCTGCGGCGGGGCACCGGAAAAGCTCCTCATCGACCGGTTCTTCCGGGCGTCGCGGATGCGCGACAACGTGACGCTCGGCGGTATCGCGACCGTCGCGTTCGATCCCCGCGTGGAAGGCCAGGTCGAAAGCTCCAGCGTCGTGTCCATCAGCGAGGAGCAGGTGGCACCGCTGCACCTGAAGGAGCTGGCCAGGGCGTACGACGAAGCCAGAAAGGCGAGTGACGAGTTGAACAGGAAGAAGCTCGCCTACCAGGACCAGCACGCGGATGAGCTGAAGCGGCTGCTCGATGCCGAGAGGAAGGGCCAGAAGCTCAAGGGCAAGGACGCGGAGTTCCAGGTGGCCTGGAACAGGTGGCGCGAAGAGACGGCATCGGTCGAAGGGAACCTCAGCACCGCGCGGGAGAAGTTGCAGGCCGAACGGTCGATTGCGGACATGAGCGTGTTCAATCCCCAGAACCCGGTCGATGCGACGCAGTACGACGGCGAGCTGGCGCTGAAGGATTACACCGTTTCCGCCGCCATCATCACGCCGACCGGACAGCACGTCACCAGGACGTTGGTGCTCACGGTGCAGCAGGCCCGGCTGAAGGGCGACCAGCCCATCGCCGGCAGGTGGATCATCACCAAGATCAAGGACGTAACCGCCGGCCAGACCCCGTAGAACGCGACGCCACCGGGGAGTCAGGAGTCAGGAGTCGGGCGCTGCCGCTCCTGATTCCTGGTTCCTCATTCGCGGTTCCTTGTTTTCCCGACCGCGCTATCCCGGACTCACGTGTCCGCGCCTTTCCTCTCGTCCGCCTCGACATCCACTCGAACTGCCGTGGGACCGCCGGTGTTCAGACCGCTGGCGATCGCGCTCCTGCTCGCATTCTGCGCGGGCGTCCTCGGCTGTCGGCAGACTCCCGGTCACAAGGATGCATCGCCAGCCGCGAGGACGGTGATCGAGGCTGTCGGGCCAAAGGGCGAGGTGACCTGGCCGTTCGTGTTCGAGTGGAAGGCAACGGCCGCGCCTGATGTGATCTACCGCGTGACCGTCTATGACGTCGCCGAGCGCCAGCTGGTCGAACGAGACACGCGGGCCAGGCGCCTGGACGCGCCGCGCGACCTGCAGGCGCTGCTGCCCTCCACGCGTCGGTTGCTCTGGCGCGTCGCAGTGGTGGACGGCGGGGGCAATGCCATTGCGCAAACGCCGCTGGTGGAGTTCACGGTGAAGTGAGGGGCGAAAGGCTCCAGGCTCCGGGCTCCCGGCTTCAGGCATGAATCGGCTCCGGGCGGAAGCCATCGCCCCCGGCGCCGGCCCGAAGCCTCCACCGAGGACTGGAGCCAGGAGCCAGAAGCCTGGAACCCTGTGCAGGCAGCCGTCACGCCAGTTCCAGCTTGGCGTACTTCCCGATCAGGCGCTTCTGTCCCACGCTCGCGAACTTCACTGTCAGCTTGAAGTCATCGCCGATCTGTTCGATGTCCTGCACGGTGCCGACGCCGAACTGCGGGTGGCGCACGCGCGTACCCGGCCCGAAGGGCACGGCGGACTGGTCCTCGTTCTCGTAGCGGAAGCCGGACGGCTTCTCTCTGCGAACGCGTGTCGAGCCGGTGCGCCGGACCGCCGTCGGACGGAGCTCCGGGTGCAGGTAGGACGAGCGATACCCGTGTGCTTCGCCGGGGATCTCGCGAAGGAGTCCCGCGGGCACCTCGTCGATGAACCGTGACGGCTTGGTGTTGCGATACTCGCCGAAGACGCGCCGTCTCGCGGCGCTCGTCAGGATCAACCGGTCCTGCGCTCTCGTCACGCCGACGTAACACAGACGCCGCTCTTCTTCGAGGTCGCTGTCATCGTCGCTGGAGCGCGAATGCGGGAAGAGCCCTTCTTCCATGCCCGCGATGACGACCGTGGAGAACTCCAGGCCTTTGGC
>Ga0153916_10002867_pt1 | contig 12662 bp, 17 predicted proteins | sample Opewatmetagenome_FD_109642 | JGI IMG/M metagenome (GOLD analysis project Ga0153916, IMG submission 109642) | Freshwater wetland microbial communities from Ohio, USA - Open water 3 Core 3 Depth 4 metaG | ecosystem: Environmental > Aquatic > Freshwater > Wetlands | place: USA: Ohio, Lake Erie...
TACAGGCCATTCATGATGATCTTGTACGCTTCGGCGGGCGACTTACCGGCCTTCAGCGACCGCATCATGGCATGTGCGACATCGGCTCCGAACGACGCGAGCGCGTCCTGCGGCATACGGTAGTGCCGCGAGTACTCAGCCCGCAAACGCGTGATGGTCTGCGCGCCGACACTCATCGCGATCTCCTGCGGTTGCGCCGACTCGTGCGCTTGCGACGGTTGGCCAACGCCCTGGTCGCTCCAGCGAGGATGGCGACACGGGCCTCCGTTGCCGTGCAGCCATCTTCCCGAATGAGCTTCGCCATCAGGTGCGCGCAGTCGTCCGCGAAGTCGGCCAGATGCTCATCTCCAGCGTTGAAGAAGTGGACCGTCTCTTCGTACGCGTCCTTCAGCTTCTCACCTTCGTCCAGCAGTTCGTGCAATCGTGCGGTCGCCTGCTCCGCAACACGCTCGAACTCAGCGGCGTGTCCGTACTTTGTCACGTACTGCCGCTTCCAGCTTGCGACCAGATCTGTCGCGCGTGTCAATGCGCGCCCGCGCGCAGGCTCAAGGTGCGTCGTGATGGTCGACGACCCGATCTTGAACGACTGGCCGCCAGTGTTCCGGCGACTGGTCCTCTTCTTCGGCTTCCTGCTCGTGCGCTTACGCTTCGCCATGGTCCATCTCCTCAGATCGTCTGGCCCTCGTCACGGAGGGCTTCGACGTAGTCTTCCCACTGCCTGGCCTTCTTGCCGCTGGTCGCGGGATAGAAGCCGACGATCCCGTTGCCGTGATCCGTGCACATCAGCCCTTCGCGCTTGCAGAACTTCTCGACGTCTGCCATCGGAAGTTTCGTGTTCGGCGAGAGCTTGATGGTGACGAGCGGCGAGACCGGCTTGCAGTACTTCTTCGCGTCGTCGGCGTCGATGTAGATCTTCATGTCCTTGGTCGACACCCCGCGCGTGCTGACGAACTTCGACAGCTGCTCACCGAAGCGGCTACGGCTCGGGCTCCAGCCGCTCGACTCGGTCGACGCAGGAAGCGAAGGGAGATCATCGTCGCCCTTCTCTTCGCCATCGTTCGGCGTGGGCTTGCTGCCCTGCTTGTAGAGCAAGTATCCGCCACCGAGCACGCCGATGGTGATGAGGCCCCAGCCCCATCCCGGGACGCCCGCGTACCTGTTTGTCAGCAGGTTGCCTGGCGTCGCCGGCTGCGCAGGCGCCACTGGTCCCGTCGGTCCCATCGCGGCAGGCAACACGCCCTGCGCAAGAGACAGCGGGTAGTACTGCTGCTGCGGCAGGCCTTCCGGCTCGTAGTAGTCCTCGGACATTCCATCCACTCCCTGCACGACCATCGGATGGCCCTCGGCGATCATCTGCTGCTCGCTCGCCGCCTGGCGCTCGAAGTACTGCTGCTCAAGCTCTTCGATCTCGTCTTCCATTTCCATGTGCCCAGCTTTCGTGTTTGTGCCCAGAGATTCGGAGATCAGCGGCGCGCCCTACGACGAGCGCGCTTGTTGCGGCGCGCACGACGGCGATTCGGCGTAGCCGCCTTCTTGCTCGTCGACACGACCACGATGCCGACCGTGAGTAGAACTGCACCGCCGATGAGTGCAATCGGCACCCAGGGCGTGCTGCTGCCCGCGCCAGCTGCATAGTCGGCCGGCAACGCGGGCGCCGCCGGAGACGCGTACGGGGAGTACGCTCCGCCGCCGCCGTCTTTGCTCGGCGCAGCGATCGCCGAGCCGCCGCTGACCTTGGCACCGCCGGTGGTCGCCAGCTGCGAGATCAACGAGTCGGATGCCGGAGTGATCTCCGGCGTCGTGCTCGTAGGCGTGGTCTGCCCAAGCGGCTCGCCGTCGAAGAGGTTCTTGCGGAAGAGACCGCGCTCGGATTCGAGGCCACCGCTCAGTGCCTCACCGTTGAACAGATCGTTGACGAACAGTCCTGCTCCCATGATCTCACCTCATCGAGCCCTACGGCTCGTCCTCTTGTTTCGACGACTCGTGCGCTTCGCTCGACGCGAGCCGCGCTTGTTCTTCTGTACGCCGATCTTCTTCCAGCTTCGATATTCCGCCGGCATCACGTTGATGCGCGTGAACGTGCGCTTGATGCCAGCGAACGGACTCTCCGCCAGCGCTCCTGCGCCCTGGTATCCCTCGTCAACGAAACCCTGCGAGTGGCCGGTGTCGTCGAAGATGATCCACCCGCGCTGCGGATTCCCGCTCGGCGAGTTCTTGGTCGCGATGTAGACGGCCAGCATCAGTGCCTCCTGCGGTTGCGACGAGCCTTCTTGCGGCGACGCGTGTTCGGCGTCGTCTCGATGTTCTCAGGACGGTTCGCGAAGTAGAGCGCCGCGGCGCCGCCGCCGACGATCCAGATGGTCCACGAGAGACCGAGGGGCCCGGTGACCGTGCCATCCGGCTTCGTGGTCTCCAAGAACGAATACCACTTCTTCGGAGCCGCCGCTGTCGTCACCACCGGGACAAGCGGAGCCATCGATCCGTCCGGAGCCTGCGTCGGAACGGTCGCGGTGATCGTCGTCGTGACGGTCGGCGCAGTGACCACAGCCGGAGCCGGCTGTGCGTTTGCCGGAGCCGACGGACTCGGAGTGATGTACGCGCCAGGATCTGTCGTCATCTGAATCGACGACGACGGAGCCTGCGCAACATCGGTCCCGAGACCGAGAAGGCCACGCAGACCCTGCGCCTTGTAGCCCGCACGCAGCTGACGCGCGCGAATGGACGCACGGATCGACTGCGCAGACGGCTTCATTCCAACTTCCGATGCTCGATACGACATGCTCAGCTCCTCCTCGAATGCCGGCGGGCGCGCTTGCGTCCTCGGTTCTTTGCACGCTTGCTCGCGCTCTTGCGCCGCCGATTCGGCGTGGACCTCGAACCGCGATTCATCATGAACAGCCCGACGGCTGCGACGCCCGCGGCGCCGATCCCGATGTACAACCACGGCACATTCGACGTCGGCACAGTCGCCGCGGGAAGCGGCGTCACCTCGGCAGGGACGACGAGGTCAGACGGGCTCGGCGCTGTCGCCGAGTCGACGGTCGTCTGATCGGCCGCAGGCTGCGCCTGAGCCGCTGCGGCCTGCTGAACGGCCGCCGGCTGCTGCGACGGTGGCTGCTGCGCGACCGGCTGCGCGACGCACATACCGCTCGCATCGCGATAGTAGCCGTCTGCACAGAGTACGTCCTTCTGCGGATTGGGCACGTCAGCCGCCAGCTTGGGCGACAGCTTCGGTGCCACCGGCTTGGCCGTCGCGACGGTCGTGACCGGCAACAGCTTGAGTGCCGCCAGCAGCGTCGTCTTCGCGGGAGCGGACGCGGTCGTGACCGTGCCGGAGTAGCGGCCGGCCGGGATCCCAGCAAGCAGCAGCGCGAGCGACGTGACGTTCTTGCTCTGCAATGCGGCGACGCTGTTCGCGTACGGCTGTCCCGCGAGCATCTGCGGAGTGGAGCCGAGCGCCTGCGACACCCAAGCCTGCAACGCCGGAGGCATGACGTTGATCGCGCGCACTACACCGTCAGCGTCGTACTTGCCGCTTGCGTTCGGCCTGAGGTTCTTCAGCGAAACGCTCGACAGGAAGACGATGTTCTTGTTCGCATCACCAGCGCCCATCGTTGCAGACAGCGCTGCCAGAAGTGCGGCCAGATTCTGAACGATGGACAGGTCCACGACCGCTGTCGGCGACGGCTGAATCGACGGCGTGACCGACGGCATCTTCAGGGACGTCCCGGTCGACATGATGTTCAGCTGCCCCATTCCGGTGTAACTCATTTCAGAATCTCTCCGATCTGATGATGATCACAGCTTGACCGTGAGTTTCACGGCGCTCAACAGATTCTTCAGCACGCCGGGCTTGAGCGTCGCGAGCGTCACACGCTGCTTGGTTGGCGTAGACGGCAAGCCGAACACCGGCGGACGGATTGTAGCACTAACGAACGCCTGTTGTGCAGCCGTTCTCTGAGCGGCTGTGCCAACGGTACGTGCAGACCAACCGCTGAGCACGCTCGTCAGCAGCTGGGGGGAGATCCGAATCTCGTCGCCGTTGGTGTTCGGTCCGAAGTTGATGGCTGTGTTTGGACCCAGGTCCGTATCACTGGGCCATCGCCCGTAGTCGAGCCCCACGCTCGCACCACCGGCCGCGACGCCTTCGCGATAGAACGTCTCCAGCGCCTTCGCCATCGGCCCGTCGTCCTTGGTGTTGATCTCTGGCGTCGGCGATGTCGGCAAGTAACCGGCGCGCTGAAGCGCATCGCGCACCATCGTGTTGTACAGATAGTCGTTGGCGCGCAGGCGCACGAAGCCATCTGATGCGGTGCCCCAGATTGGCGTGCCCGGAGTCGTGAGCATGTCGTAGATCTGCTTGGAGACCTGGAGATCGCGACTGCTGTTCGTGTTGGGGCCGAAGTCGGTCTGGCCGCCAGAGCCCGGCCAGAGGTTGTCGTTGCGCCCTTCTCGGACCCAGAACGCTTTGAGCGACTGGAGGAAAGCCCCATCCTCGCGAATCTCGAACACGAGGTTGTTGAGCCAGTCGCGGTAGTTGCGACGAGCAGAAAAGCGCTGATCGTCCGGGTTCTTTGTGTCGGCTGGGTTCATCACCCTGAAATCGACAAGCCGCTGCTGAAGCATGTTCAGCACGCCGTCGTCGCCGATCCTTCGATAGACCGTGTTCTGCTTGTTAATGTCGTCGCCATACGTGGCCTGCTGCCAGGTCGGCACGCCAGCCGGCGGCGGCGGCACATGCGGCACGCCAGGGTAGCCTGCAAGGACCGGCATCTGCGGAATGGCGCCGAGCCCCATCATCGGCTGACGTACCAGCTGATGACGGCGATGCGTCTTGGGAGTGGAGTAGCTCACCGTGCTCTTCTCCTCTTCGCTCGCCGATTCGGAGTCGGCGGCTTGACGGATGCCTTCGCCTTGGCAGCGCGTGCATGCCGGCGCGAGCGCAAGACGAGTGCGCCGCCGAGCAGCACGGCGGTGCCGCCTGCCATCCAGTACATCACTGGCATGCCGTACAGGTTCTTCTGGTACCAGGCGAGACACGACTGCTGCTTGGCTGCTTCCAGTGTCTGGATCGCGGCAGGAACCGCCGCGATGCTCGCGCGCAGCTGGTCAGCTTCCGCCAAGATGGTCTGGGCATCCGCCGTTGCGCCTGCGATGGCCGACGCTACTGCTGCGAGCGAGCCCTGAAGCGTCTGCTGCGCGGCGCGGTAGTACTGGCACTGCAAGCTCTGACGCGCGATGAGATAGTTCGTCGCCGGATTGGTGACGCTTCTGTCGGCTGCCGCCTGAATCTGCGAGCGGATGTCGTCTGAGATCGAGCCGCCACCTGGCTGCGACTCGATCTGCGCAGCGTCGAGCAACGGGCGCGCCGCGAGCAGGCCGCTGCTGATCGTCTCGCGCGCATGGACGAGCGCGGCCTTCAGTTGATCGGCCTGGGCCACCGCCGCCTGGCAGGTGTCCGGATGCGCCGCTGCGATCTGCTCTGCCACGGCCGGGATCGCCGTGAGCGCTGCCGCGAGCTGAGGACCGGCGAGCACGGTCGCACGCACGACCGCCGCCTGACTCGTGATGCGCGTCGCCGCGGGCGGCATAGCATTGATGGTGCCCAGCGACGTACCAGCGCCGCCGGTCAAGATGTACGCAAGGATCGTCAACCCCATCAGGGTGGCGGACGCGGAAGCGATCGCTGCGTTCTGGAGGTCAGCGTCGCTCGTTCCAACAGCGACCTTCGGAATCGCCGCAGGTGCAATCGGCTTGCTGTTCGCGCTTGTGTCGAACCTGCCGCCGACGCCAGCAGTGGGATCGACGCCGCTCGCCGCGGTGATAACCGCAGCGCAGTACTTCACGAAGTTCTGCGCCGTGACCGCGACATCCCAGCCAAACGCGAGCCACAACGTACCGCGCGTGCTCGTGGCGACGGCGGTCGGATCTGGAACCCAACCAGACGCAACGAACTTCGGCGCCTTCGTCACGATTCCCTGTGCCAACGCACGAGCGGTGCCCGCAATGAGCCCATCCCCGCCGCCGCCGTTGCCATAGATAGAGTTGAGCAGACTGTGAATCTGCTCATCCGTGAACTTGACCATCGGGTACGCAAGCACCGCAACCTGGTTTGCGCCAGGGCCCTGCGGGATCCCGTCGATTGCAGGAATGCTGCTGCACCATGCCGGAATGACGCTCAGCGGCGCCACGGTCGCAGGACGCAGCGACGCGGCCTGCTGAGGCAGAGCCGTCAAGCGCGCCGCGATAGACGGCGAGATGACCGCCTTGAATCGCGACGCCGGCACAGGCGCCAGCTGCGCAGTAGTCGGCGTCGGTGCTGGCGCGGCGGCCTGCCCCATACCGAACCCTGGCTGCGTGCGATACGTCATGATCAACCCTCAGAGCCACGTAGCCGTGGCGCACCAGTCCATGCAGCGCCTGTATGCGCTGAGATTCATCGCGTTACCGCATCGATCTTCGCAGGTCGGCGCCGAGTCGACGTAGTAGCCGTATCCGTAATACCCCGGACCCCATCCCCAGATGCCTGGCCATCCCCAACCGCCACGACCGCCGCGGAAACGACCTCGGCCGCCGCCGTGATGACCGCCGCCGCGGTGTCCACCACCATGACGGCCGCCGCCGTGATGACCGCCGCCGCCCTTACCGAGACCGCCGGCCATCGCGGCTCTCACTGGCTGTCGGTAGCTCATGCTCGTCTCCCACGATGACGCTTCGGACGGCGCCCTTTGTTGGGTGTCGCATGCGGCGGCGTATGCGGGTGCGCCATGCGATCGTAGAAGAACCAAAGCGACCACGCCGACAGTCCAAGGCTGGCGTACGCGACCCACTCCATGCGTCGCGCGCGCGCTCGATCTTCTTCGATGAACGAGTCCTGAGCGAGCTGGCCAAGGTGATCGTTCATCAGGCGCGGCGGATGCGTCTGGAACACCATCGGCGAGACAGTACCCCGCTGCCTCTGGGGCTGGCCAAGGTTGGCGAACACCCATGGATTCGTCACGCCCCACTTCTGGAAGCCGAGCGACCTGTCAACTCGGTACGTCATCGCCTTCTCCTGCTTGTGCGCCTACGACGGTTTCCAACCACCGCACCGCGCACCATCGCTACCGCCCTGCTCATCGCTGCGTGCCAGTCTTCGCTAACGCCGTGCCCGGCGATGACCTTGCGCTCCATCAGCGACACGTACCAGTACACGCCGCTGAAACGCGCGACGACGCTGCGGCCGCGCGCCATGCGCACCCACGCCTCGGCCGCCTCTCTGGCCTTTGCACTCACCGCTTCCTCCGACTCGTGCGCTTCGAACGTCGACCAGCACGATTTCTCTTGCTGCTGCGCTTGGCGCGACGATTGGGCCGAAGCGGACTGCCGCCGATGCGGATCTCCACCTCATCACCGTCCTCGTCGGTGTTGCCCATCTCGGGCGTCCAGTCTTCGTGCGACGGCGAGTAGAGGTGGAGGTCGAACGTACCGAACTTCTCCGACGCCTCCGAGAGGCGCTTTTGGTTCTGCTCGGACAAACCATCGTCGTCCCAGAACCCGGCTCCGTGACCGTTTCGGTTCAACCAGAAGTCGTGGCCAGCGCGTTCGTCGTCGATGCCTGGCTGATCGGCACCTTCGCCCCAGAATCGCTCGTTCGTCCAGTAGAACTCCGAGCAATCGACCGTCATCTGGTGACGCGTTTCCTTGTCGATGTCACTCGGCCCGTAGTTCTTGTCGAGCGGCTCGCCACCGCTCTCATCGCTCTCGTCATTCGTCGACCAGAGCGCCGTCTCGATGTACGCGTCCGTGAAGCTCTTGAGGCTCATGCTGCCCTCCGGCTGGTGCGGCGCACGCGCCGGCTCGTGCGCCTGCGGCGCGGGTTGCGGCGGCTGCTGCCGCTCTTGCTCCTGGGCGCCACGAGCGAGACCTCGCTGACGGGCACCCACTCCATGGGCCCGCCGTCCCATTCGATCTGCACGTTGTCACCGACCCACTGGCGCACAGTGGCAGCGCCGCCGCGTTCATGATGGACAACACGCGTACCAGCCGGCAGATACATCGCGTTGCGCCGAAGACTGCGCCGACTCGTGCGCTTGCGAGCATTCGCCATCGGCTGCTTCAGTCGCGCGGGCGCAGCATCGTACGTGCTCTTCGAGATGATCTGATACGTGTCACCCTTCCAGGCTCGGTACAGCGGCTTCTCGGCCTTCTTCTTGAGGCGCGCCTCGTACTCTTCCTGCTCGCCGTGACCACCCATCTGGTTGAACTTCCGACGATCGAAGAAGGCAGTCCAGTCAACCTTGAACTCCTCCACGCGATCCGCGTGCCGCTGAACCCACTCGGTCTCCGTCATCACGCCCTCGGGGAAGCGGAAAAGCTTGCCGGCGTTTCGACGACTCGTGCGCTTGTTACGCACCGGCTGCGAAACGAACTCGGTGACCTGTCGCTTGATCTCCGGCCAGACATCGGCTGTCAACGGGAAGTAGAAGTCCTTCGTCCTCTTGGACGTGCGACCACCGACCTGCACCTGAACGAGCATCTGTGTCAGGTTCTGATTCACTCCTACGGAAGCCCAGTACCCGCGAGACTTGATGTTGGTCATCGCCTGAAACGTGCCCGCGTATCGCGGGTCGGACACGAAGCGCTCGTAGCGCTCCCAGTCGGACGACGTAACCTTTGGCGGCCCGCCGCCGAGCAGCTGCATCAGAAGGTTGGGCAGGTCAAGACGCACGTGCCTGATCACGTCACGCGCGTCGAACATGTTCATGCTGCCGTTCCGACGGCTCATGCGCTTGCGACGCGAGTTCTTCGTGGGGTGCTGGATGCGGTACTCGTTGGCCCACTCCTCGGCCATCTCCTTCGCAACCTGCTTGCGTGTCGCCGGAGAGAACAGCGTATTCCAGGTGCCGCCGAAGTCCTTTGCGTACTTCTTCGCGCCCTCGTCCACGATCCACTCGAAGCCCTTGGCCGCTAGCACGATGCTGAACTGGCCCTTCTGCATCCGCTTTTCGAGAGCAGCGCGGTACATCCGACCCTGACCGTAGATCTGCCCGTCGTTGTCGATGAACAGCTTCAGCTCGTCGGCGGCGCGCTGGTCGAGTGGAGCGCCACGACCGTTGCGTCGACTACGACGCCCGCGCGCTGGCTTCACGGGATCCAAGGCAACGTTGATCGCTTCACGCTGCGCACGCTCAAGCTCCGTCGCGCTGGCGCCAAGCCCGCGCGCTGCGGTGATCGCGTTGTGCAGCTCGGTCCCCGAGACGTCCTTCCCGCGCAAGCGCGCGAAGTACGCGCGAAACACGCGGTTCAACGCGTCAGCGAGACGTGGCGAGCCGCCGGGGTGACCAGCATCCGTGTTGCGCCTCATCGACGTCTCCTGCTCGTGCGCCTTTTCCGAGGCCTGTTCGCTGCCACCATCGCCTGCTCGATCTCGCGCAGTTCTGCCTCGCTGATGACGCCGGCACCGCGCAGCCACTCGTAGTCGCGCTGCTGCCATGCATCGTCGATATCATCAGCAAGGCGCGAGTGGTCCTCCGCCTCTCCGCGATGGAAGTCGACGGCGTCTCGAATCTTGCGGCCAATCTCTGCGCTCAAGCCCGACATGGTCAGTCCTCGTTGCCCGCCTTGATGAAGCGCTTCTTGCTCTTGTTCTTCTCGGACTTCTTCTTCATCCGAGCCTGACGCGGTCTCCACCAGCCCATGTACGCCCAGAGCGCGCCCACGCCGGCTGCGCCGACGACGACGCCGAACCAGGTCGTGCGGTAGAACGGCGTGGTGTCCGCGGCGGGCGCCGTCTGCCCGATGCCGTACAACGGATACGGCGCCATGCCTGCCGCCGAGCGAGCGCCACCGCTCGCACGCTGCGCGCTCGCCGCGTACGAGACTGGGCCCTGCTGATCGTCGATCACGTAATCTTCGGCGGACATCGTTCGGGGTCGGGGTGACATCTCAGTTCTTCCTTCCGCGGCGCGACGAGCGCCTGCCGTTCCGCTTCATCTTCCGCATCATGCGGCGCCAGCCGTGCTTGACGTTGGCCGCCATCTTCTGACCGGCCTCCGTCTGCGTGGCCGCGAGATAGCCGACGCCGATCACGCCGACGCCGATCATGATGTTGCGCGGCGTCAGGAAGCCCGCGGGCATCTCCGAGGAAGGCGCAGGCGCCGCGGGCACCAGAGCGTCAGGCGTCGTCTGCGCGACCTCGCCCATCCCAGCTGCTGCCGGCGAGTGATAGAAGGCGCCGAGGTCAGCCTGAAGCTTCTTCTGGTCTGCCACCAGTGGCGCGAGGTGATCCATCGCGGCCTGCTTGAGCGCTGGCTGATTCGCCTTCACCTGAACAGCCATGCGGTCGAGCCGCGGCAAGCCGCCGCCCGCCTTTGCGCGGTCGGACAGATCACGCATCGTGGCGTGCATCACGCAGTGCGCCAGCGTGTCTTCGAGCGCGGCCGCGGGCTCGTAGCCCATCTGCACGAGGCGATCGGCCACAAGCTTGGCCTTGCGCGCCATCTGCGGGCCCAGAGCCTCCGTTGCCACCGAGAGGAACGCCGAGCGCATGCCCTGATTCGGCATCATCTTCGCCTCGGACACGAGCGCCTTCGCGGCCGTGCGCCCGAACGCTTCGATGTGCGACTCCGGGCCCGTCCGGTCTGCCTGCATCTTCGGCATCGGGCGACCCTGCGCCTTGCCGTTCATGAAGGGACTGAAGGCCTTCGGAGGCGGAGCCAGCGCGGACACTCGACGGCTCAGCGGGACGCCGCTGGCGTTGACCTGCGTGACGGTCCAGTTGTCGGCCGTGGAGTCCCACGTCGCCGACTGCTGAATGCCGTCAGGGTCTTCCTCGGCGATGTATGCCGGCTCGGCGAACTGGTTCGCGAAGATGCCATCGCGCGCGCGGAACGTGACGCCCTCTTCGACATCGAAGATGCCAGAGCCGATCACGTTCTGCTCACTCGTGTCGTACTCGTACGACGAGCGGTCGTACTCCGTCAGCGGGTCGATTCCCTCGTGCGAGGGCATCTCGTTTTCCTGGGATGGGCGAAACTCGGACTGGCGCGCAACCGAATCCGGCGTCGAGTAGCGCGGCGCGAGAGCAGTGCTGCCGCCGTCAGCGTCGCCCAGGTCCGACATGTCCGTGCCCTGCTGCGAGAACGGCCGGTAGCCCGACCCGCTGCCCGTCTGCCAGGGGTTCTCGCCGTAGGTCGTCTGGTTCATGCCAGGACCGTTGTCCACATCATCCATCATGACGAAGCTCGACGTGCCCTCGACGTCCGTCGCAGCAGCTGGACCCCCACCCTTCTTCGGCAGATCTTCCTGAAGCTCATCGATCAGGAAGTCATCATCCATCGACGACCCCCGATAGTCCTGCACGTCGAGGTTGGCGTTTCCGCGCATCGTCGGAAGCTCCATCTCGGCATCTTCTGCAAAAAGGTCGTCGTCACTCATGTCCGTTTTCCCATCTTTGTGGTAGGCGCCCAGCCTGTTTCAGAACCCAATCAAGTCACGAGGAACCACACGAGTCCAGTGACCCCAATGATGCCACCGGCGGTGAGAAGTAGCTTGCGTCGCGAACGCTGCGCGTCTGCCACCGCAGCCGACGCTGCCTGAAGCTGCGCCTGAGCCTGTGCGGCCTGTGCAGCGGCCAGAGCAGCCTGAGCTTCGCGCTGCTCACGGGTACAGTCCATCGCGCTCGACGCGACCTGCGACCCGACACCGGTGACGGCGTTGACCAGCGTGCCCCAGACGGGCACAACGGCTGCGATAGACCCAGCTGTCGCCGCGCCGCCCGCGATCGTGCATCCGATGGCACGATCGTTCGGCGACAAGTCACCAAGGCCCGTGTCGAGCAACGCATCCCATCCGAACTTGGTGCCAACCTGATTGCGCACCACTTCCAAGCCACGCCGATAGACGCGCTCGGCCAGCGTCGCGCGAATCGCATCGAAGAGCGCCTGGTCCTGGTTGCGATCCTGCACGTTTCCGTGAAAGCGGCGAGCGACCTCTGGACCAAGCCCCGGCTGGAGCGCATCAAGCCTGCGTCGAAGTACAGACGCCCTCTCGGCGGGACCGGCTTTGGCCATCGCAAGGATGATGTTGCTCGCGTCGAGCGAAGCGCGGGCGAGAATCGGGTTGCCGAACGCAGCACGGCCAACGGAGATGCCGCCAGAGGCGACTTCACCAAGACCACGACGCTTCCGTGCTGCCCGATACGACACACCGTTACTTCCTCAAGATCGCGTAGAGAACAGTCGCAATCACAAGACCGCCGCCACCCAGAAGCAGATACTGGAACGTCATGGCTTCCTGATGTTGCTGCATCTGAAGCTGCTGAATGCCTGCACTCTGCGCGGCCTGTGCCTGCGCCTGCGCAGTCTGCGCCTGAAGCGCCAGTTGACCGGCGCCACACCCAGCGATCTGACCACCGGCCTGTGCGCCAACAACGCCGGCCCCAGAGCTGCTGCCGCCGGTGTTGAACTGGGCGAGCAAGCCGCTGACCATCGCCCCAGTGCCCGCACCGTACGAGCAGAAGAGCGCATTTGCGTCGTTGACGCCCTGGCTCGTCTGGCCACGAACTTCCGCGACCGTCTGGCCGAGACCAGAGACCCCAGGACGCGCTGCGGCAAGCGTACGCGTCGTCAGGAGGTTGGCGATCGACGCGCTGATCACGTCGAACATCGTCTGGTCCTTGA
>Ga0153916_10002868_pt1 | contig 12662 bp, 11 predicted proteins | sample Opewatmetagenome_FD_109642 | JGI IMG/M metagenome (GOLD analysis project Ga0153916, IMG submission 109642) | Freshwater wetland microbial communities from Ohio, USA - Open water 3 Core 3 Depth 4 metaG | ecosystem: Environmental > Aquatic > Freshwater > Wetlands | place: USA: Ohio, Lake Erie...
AAGTTCAAATTCTTCTGTATCATGCCATTCACTGTCATTAAAATAGTAAAACGATTTTATAAGAGCTTTATGAAGTATTATAGGTTGGAAATGAAAACCCCATCCAGAGTTAGGGTATTGTAAACCGATGCCCCATATAGAAATCCAATATTTTTTACCAGCTGTGAATTTTATAAAGTTCGGTAGATTTACAGATAATTCATATGTTATCCATGTTACATAATCCCATAAAAAGGTTTTTGTTATTTCACTCGAAGTAAAATTAAATGGACCTGCAAAAACATTACCTGGAGCATTACCATCACCTCGATCTAGATAAAATAAGATAGACCAATTAAAATCACCGTGTTGATAATCTCCAAACCAGTAACCAGCAACCCAGTGAACATCCTTAATATTTGTATCTAAGTTAAATTGAAAATCATCTACAGGATAAGCATCTAAAGGTATAACTGAATCATACTGTGCTTGAATAATCCCAGAATAATTCATATTATTATCCCAAAAGATATCTTCTCTGCCTTCTCCATTATAATTTGTATGGGATACTTGTATAATACTTTCTTTATTTGCTGTTACAACAACTGATGTTAAAATCAATAAAATTGTTAATAAAAAAATACTAGCTCCTTTTATAAAACGTTTTACTTTGTTCATGTCCTTTATACCTCCCAAGATATAAAAGTTAAATATATTACTTCAATTTAAATGTTTTCTATAATATCTTTGTATTTAAAATAAATAACTTATTATAATTAAAATTGGATAATATAGTTAAAAAATGAATTTTTTAAAATATAATTATAATTTGTTAACAAAATGGATAAAAATTAGAATTCTTTCTAAAAATCTTATAAATATTAGATTTCCAGTTTTATTCCTAGATAGAATAATTGGTCTAAGCAATGGATATTCATCTTTATTTTCTTTGTTAGGAATTTCATACGGTGTGTTCCAAATACCTTTTAACAATATTTTCTTTGCATTTGGATAAAGTTTTGTATAATCACCCCAATAATTTCCTTTTTTTTCGAAATACCAAATATTTGAATTTTCATTTTCATCAACTGCATTATAACCATTGTCTATTAGATTGTTGTGATAAATGGTGTTGCTATCACTGGGGAAATTAAAAATTATACCATAGTTATTGTACAGTATGTTATTGCCAAATAATGAATTTATATTTGAAAGATAAATATAGCATCCATATGAGTTTTTACGAATATTATTATTTTTAATTTTGTTATTATCTGCAAGTTGTAAATCAATTCCATAGCTATTATCTTTAATTGTATTTCTTTCAACTGTATTATTACGACTTGATTCAATGTATATCCCTGCAAATTTGTTATTATTCAAAGTATTTTTTGAAATTGTTATATAGCTTGAGTATGCAAGTTCTATACCTATTGTTCCATTGCTTAAATAAAGATTTTTAATATTACAATAATTACAATTAACCAGTATTACTTCCCCTGCATCACCAGGTATATTTATACTGTTTTGATTTATGTAATAGTAAATAATTTTTCCATTGATTTTGTTGCTTGAATCAACATCATTTATATATTCAGAAATACTTGATCCATATACTAAAAGTCCACAATTATACATTTGATTATTTTTTAAAATATTATTTTTTGAAAACAACAAATATATTCCATTGAAACCACAGTCTTTTATAATATTATTATTTAAGTTATTGTTTGAAGAACCAGATAGATATATGCCATTATAACTATTTTGAATATCATTTTCAGAAACTATATTACCATTGCAAGAATCAAATGATAAACCTACACCATTGTTTTGAATATTGTTTTTATCAATTGTATTATAATCTGATAAATCAATATCAATTGCATAGTTATTATCAAGTATTGTGTTTTGTTTTATAGTATTGTAATTATTACTTGAACAATCTAGATCAATTGCTACTAATTTGTTATTATTTATAATGTTCTCAGAAATATTATTATTGTTAGAAAAAGCAAGTTCCATACCTATTGTTCCATTGCTTAGATCAAGATTTGCAGCCTTAATTTCTGTACAATTTACTAGGATTACTTCGCCTGCATCACCGGGAATAACTAAATTATTTTGGTCAATGCAATAATATAATATTTTATTATTGATTTTATTACTCGTATCAACATCGCTAATATAATCAGAAATACTGATGCCGTCTATTGCTAACCCACAATTTTCCATATTGTTATTTCTTAAAAAACTATTACTGGATTTATCTAGTAGTATTCCTCTTAAAGAGTTTATTATGATATTATTACAAATATTATTATTAACTGAATTTTCAGCCCATACGCCACATACTTGGATATTTGAAAAAGTGTTATTTAAAATAATATTACTGTTTGATTGACCGCTTAGATACATTCCACTGAAGAAGCTATTTCCATTAGAGCAATTTGTTATTATATTATCTTGGGAAGATATAACAAATACGCCATGACCCTCATTATTAAAAAAATTACAATCTTCTATTGTGCAGTTTGAATCTCCAGCAATAACAATTCCTTGAAAATTATTACTAATTTGTAGATTTTTTACTAAAATATTTGTACATGATACAAGTCCAACAAAACCAGCATCAAATGGAATTTGTTCATTATGTTTATCAATCCAGTAGTAAATTGGTTTACCATTGATTGTGTTTGATGTATCGATATCACAGTAAAAATCAGATAATATTGATGATCCGATCCCAAAATTTTCGTAGTTGTTATTTAGAGTGTTTCCATGAATTATTGAATTTGGTGCATATGAAAGACCAATACCACCATTACCATTACTACAAGTGCAATTAATAATTTGATTACCAGTTGACCGTTGAACATGTATTCCGCTATAACTATTACCTGTACATGTGCAGTTAATAATTTTATTATAATTAGAGTTTTCAAAAAGAATAATATCCTCGCCATTACCGTAGCAATAGCAGGTGCTTATTTCATTTTCATTTGAATCAACCATATGAATTGCCATGAGATTATTAAATAGTTCACAGTCAAATATTTGAGAATTTGATGAATCAATTAATGAAATACCAATCCAATTATTACTATGGATTTTACAATTAGTTACTATAGCATAATCACTAAAAATATTAATTGCTGCCTGGTAGTAATATCCTAGGTTATGGTTTATATTAAAACCATTTACATATACATTATCTGCAGATATATTGATAGTATCAATTAAATCATCAAGTTTTGAACCATTAATTTCTGTACTGTCTCTGTTTTCACCTATTAAATTTATAGATTTATCAATAGTAATATTTTCATAATATGGTGATGAATCATCATAAACAAAAACAGTATCACCATCCATTGAATCATTTATTGCATCCTGGATACTTGAATAATTATTTGGACCAGCACCGCCTACATAAAATGTATTTCCAGAGCTATGTGTTAATGATTTTTTTAATTCTTTATTAAAGGTAGTTAAATTATTATTTTCATAAATTACTTTGTTTTTTAAATAAATGCTATTTTTTTGCTCTATTTTTCTAAAATTTAAATTTTGAAGGTTATCAGGATTATTATTTAGATCATCAAAAGTAAATGAATAATTATGAAAACCAAATTTGTCAGAAATTATATAAAAACTATCTTTTGATGTAAAATCATTTGAAATATTTGGTTCGTTACAATTGTTTTGATATTCATCATCAAAACATTTAATGTATTCAAAATTATTTATTTTTAAGATATCTCCGTATATTCCTGGTAATACACAGCTAGCAATAAATAAAATTAAAATCACAATTAAACTCTTTTTAAAAAAAATATTTTTCAAATTTTTTTCGTCCCCCTGCAATAGTATTTTAAAATATATAACACTATAATATAATTTAAAGTTATTTATAATGATTTTTAATGTTTAATTACCCCTATTTGTTTTGTTTGAAATTAATATTTGTTTATTTATTAATCCTGTTTTTTTGAGGATCTGAGATGCATTTCATCAACTTCTCTATCTGTAAGTACTGCTTTATTCACTAGTTTCATCATAAGCAAATCATTGTGTTTTATAAGATAAGAAATCTTTTCATTCAGTTGCGATATTATCTTATTTTGCTCTTTTATTTCATTTTCGCGATTTATTAGATAATTCATCGTTTTTTCAATATCTTTTATTTTGTTTTTTACAATTACTTCTATATCATCAGATATTTTTTTTGAAATAGTATTTATTTCTTTTTCAAGAAGCGCTTTGTTTTCATCCCTTAATTGTTTTGCCTGGTTTTCCTTGAATTTGTCAAGCTCTTCTAGTTTTTTTACAAGTTCTTTTAGTCCCCCTACTCTTTGCTCAAGTAGTTCTATTTTTGATTTCTCCATCAAAATCATTTGATCTATTTGGGTGCATTTATCGCTTAATTCCGAGATTTTTAGCTGCAAATATCCTTCTTTCATATAAAAAACCTCAAAAGTTTTTCATAACATAAAATAGATTATGTTTTAAAAATATAGCTCTCTATTTAAATATGACGGATATAATGAAAAAAAAAAAGAAGGATAGTTTGAGGAAATTGTAATTATCCTAATAAATTTCTTGTTATTCTCTCTAGGACTCGAATAAACCACTGATTTAAGGTTTATTGTGGTATACTAATTCTTTGACTACTTTGTTGGTTATCTAGATGCTGATTTATAGTTTTTATATTTGAAGATATTTTAGCTGGATTAATTTCTATAACATTTATATTTTTCTTTACTTTTTCAACCGTGCTTCGAATAGTAATATTTGTCGCCTCAATACAATCATCTAAAGCAATGCTTTTATTAACATGGATCCAACCTGCGGCTTTACATAAGAATTCATCATCTGGATCACTATGCTGTGCTTGATACCATTGTTCAAGATAGGCTAGATACCCGCAGAAATAAAAACCCGGAGTACCTAATAAATTGATATTTGCATTAAGTGATGTCTGATTATTTACAGCTTTTTCAATCTCCCAAATAGGAAGTGTTGAAAATCGTATATAGCCCGGGAAAACTGAATCATCTGGTGGATTAGGTGAAGGTTGTTTACCATCCTCATCAGGGTACCATCTATTCCAATTTACTGCTTTATTTTCAATATTCCAAGTATTTGCTTTTGCACCTTGACCAAAACCAATAATCGCAATTGGGTGAAGTTGATTGGCAATATCCCAAAATTCATTCCATATAAGTTGGTATCTCCATTCCCAAGTCCCATTGTTATTATAATATTCTTTTGCAACAAATGAATATATGTCGTAGCCTAGATTCTCCCAGTTTTCACCCTGCCAGCCATCTGGATTCACATAAGGATTAGTACTAAATCTTGCAACCATTTGACTAGTTGGTTCCCAGAAACCTGTAAGCATTATATTTCTTCGTTGATTTTCATAGTTTATTGTTACTGTTAAACCACTAGACCAACCACTTATAGCCCCATGTTCATCTTGTACATGTACTTTCACAACATATACACAAGATGCACCCCATGAATGTAAAAAACTTATGGATTGCCCTGAAGGAAAAAGTTCTGTCCATTGACTATAGTCGTGAAAACCAGTTGAATCCCAATCAAATTGGTATTGCACTTTATCACCGTCAGGATCACTGGCACTTGTACTAAACATGCAAGAATACCCGACCTTTAATAATGTAGAGCCTGATGGAGTATTAGGAGAATCGGGTGAAAGATTCACTTTATAATTTTTTGTATCTAAAACATTAGCGTTTACAAAAGCAGTTGTTATAAATAATATTATTAATCCAAATATCAGAATGGTTTTTTTCATTTTCTTTAATCCTTGATATTATTATTAGTAAGTATAATTTTAATTGTATTATATATTTTGTGTTGTAAAATTTATCTAGATATCTTGTTATTAAAAAAAAGATTAAAAAATTTTTTTAAAATCTATAAATTTGTATATCATGAATGTATCATTATTAAAATCATCTTGAATTTCTTTATTGCTTTAAGCGCATGAGGTTGATTAGCAGGTAATACGATCATATCACCAACTTTCAACCTAGAAGATTTACCAGAAATAGTAATATCAACTTCACCATCAAGAACATGTACCATTGCATCAAATGGTGCAGTATGCTCACTTAGCTTCTGCCCTTCATCAAAGGCAAAAAATGTTATAGAGCCACTTTTTTTATCTAATATTATTCTGCTTACAATAGAATCCTTTTGATAATCTGCCAATTCGAGTAGGTATGTTTTTTTAGATGCCAAACTTATCACCTGTTTGTATCAGCAGATAATTTGTATAAATATAAAACATTGTTTTTTATATTAATTTTAACTTTCAAAGTAAATAAAGTTAAAAAATAATAAATAATAAAAAAAGTTTTAATGCTTATTTTTTAATTAAAAAAAACTTAAGTGTAATCTTATATTTTAATTAATAATGATATTTCTTTTGTATTAAAAAAACTTAAATGAAATATATACAAATATATATTTTTTATTCTAATGTATCTAAACAAATATGTTTAGTATCAACCAATAAAAAATTTATAATTTAACTAAATTATCTCTATAAAAAATATTAAAAAAAGAAAAAAAGAGAAGGGATTTAAACTATTTCTCCTATTTCTATTTCATCATCTTCTTCTATAAACATATCATCGATTTCATTTGCTACATCTGTATCATTTACATTTTTACCAGAACTATCGTATTGATTTTGATTAGTTTCCCCTTGATTGAAATAAATGTAAGCAAATGCTATTGAAACCATCAATATTAGAAGAAAAAATATTGATATAATTTTTTTATTCATAATTCATCACTATGTCCTTAGTTTAACCCCATTTTCCCTTGCCTTTTCCTTTATTGTGCATTTCGTCTATAAATGCTTCTGCGTTTATTTTTTTCTTTATATTTTCTTCTTTTATTTCAGAGAATATAAGATATCTTCTGTCTTTTGTCATATTATTTATAATCTTACAAATTTGTAACTTAGCTAAACCTAATGTTACATCTCCATTTAGGTATTGCTCTATAAAGGAATTGTCAGTCTCTCCAATTAATCCGTATAATCTATATAACTGGTTTCTGTTAAATTGTCTAATTCTACTGTGAATATATTTACCTATATTCTGTACTTCTTCACTAATCATTGCTTTTATTTGTTCTCTTAATGCAATTAGATCCTCATCATCAAGTAAATCCCTTATTGCATCCCTGAATTCTTTTGTTAAATTTTTTGCAAGACTCTTATTTTCAACAAATGCTTGAACTGAATCTTCAGAACTTGGATCAGTCGTGTTTATTACTTCAAATAATTCCTTCATTTGGTCAAGTATTTCTTCTAAAGCTGTTAGGTTTTCTTCATCAAATTCAAGGCCTTTTAATACTTCAATAGTCATATTTGCTTTTAAAATATTTATGAGTAATGCTTTTTTTAACTGTAATAATCTTATTTCTGCGCCTAATGGAGTATTCATTATTCCTATTTCTTTTTGTGTTTCACTGTCTACATCTCCTTGTTCTTCTTCATCTTCACCTGCGTCATCTGCTATTGCATATGATGAGATTGAAATCAACATCATCAGCAGAATTAATATTGTCCATATTTTTTTCATTTTTTCAACACCTTTTCAATTCGATATTTTTAAAAAACATTGTATGAAACAGCTTATTAATTTTAACCGGAAAAAAGCGGAACAAAGCGGAACATAAAGTAAAAACTAAGGTTTTTTGATTCTAATTAAATTCGACATACCAATCTGCTCTTTATCAATTAAACCTTTGACCTCTAAACCTCTTATATTTCTTGATACAGCTGCTTTAGGTATGTTTAACATTTTTTGTATATCAGTTTGTGTTAAAGGCATTTTATTATCTATTAGTAACCTCATAATTTGCTTTTGTCTTTGGTTTAAACCCTTAAAATTATAACCATTTTCTTTTAATTCTTCAGTTTTTACTCTTTCTTTTATAAAAATTCTAACAAGAATAACTATCAAAATAATTATAAGTATTATTAAGATTAAAAATACTGGATCAAATTTAATAAATTCATTATCTGTTGATTTTTCAATTTGGTATTGAACTACTATAGAAAAAGGCTCATTTTCTCCAAAACCTCTAACAATTAATTTACCTTGATTTTCTTCTATTCTAATAGAACCTGAAGATTTTATATAATTTATAGAGGAACCCTCTGGTAAAGTCAAAACATAAACAAAATCTGTAAAATTTCCTTCTTTTGTAATATTTAATAACCAATAGCTTTGTTTTTTTGATGTATAATTTTCTGTATTTTTTTCTAATAAATCTGGATAATTGGTAATACCATCTATTGTTATGAAACCATATTGATCCACTTCTATTGTTAGATCTGCATAGTAGGTTTCAGCAGAAGTTAATGGTAAACAAATTATTGTAAATATTAGAATTAAGAGGAAAATTTGTTTATACATTTTGATTAATCCCATTCTAGATATTAATAGATATTTTAAATACAATTAATAAACTTTTAGTTAAATAAAGCGGGACAAAAAAAGATGAATAATTAAAAAAAACTGTTAAAAAAACTCGGAAAGATTAATAATATCAGGGTTTAAAATACCATGTAATCTTAATGGAAAAAGAACTTCAAGTATCATTGTCTTTTCCATGTAACCTTGATATATCCGGTTAAATTCCTCTTGGTATCTTTTTGCGTCATACAATTTACTTGCTTTGAATGTGGAAATAAAATCGTATTCACCATTTAAAAAATAAGTATTATCCAAAATACAATTAGCATTTTTAGCAAGTTTTTCAAGTTTTTTGTGTATAGCAAGATTAACCATTTCTTTAGGAAGTGGTTTTGTTGTTCTTTTACCCACTAGAATAAAATTTTTCATTCCAAGCTTTTCACTATTAATAATTGCTGTATAACCCCAGACAGTTTTTTCATCTTGTAACTTTTTTATAATACGCCAAATCTTTTGACGAGAAAAACCTAGTTTTTTTGAAATAATATTTATAGATTGACTGGAATCTTTCATTATTTCATAAAGTACTTTTCGCTCATCTCTTTCTATAGATTGTTTTGAACTTTTTGCCATATTTGTTCTTCTCCTAAAATCTGAATATTTAATAATGATATAAATGTTGCTAATAAGTATATTTTAAATAACATGTTATTAGTTATTTGTTATTTCTTATCTTTTTTTCTACCTGGCTTCTAGTCCATACCATAGATATATTACTTCGCAGATACCAAAAATCCTTATTCGTCCTCCAGTTATTATTTTAAAAGTCAACTGATTTATTGCGGGAGCAAATCCTTTTAATCCTTTAATACCTATTTGAGCTGAAAATTCATAATTTTGTATTTTTCCATTAACAATGAATATTGACCCAACAACTTTTCCTTGGATATTATATATACATAAATAGATATATAAATAGTATATTCTTAGTATACATTCAACAAATTGATATTTTCAATTAGATTTTATTTGATATCGGAAGATAGATTTGAACATCATTTTAATTTTTTAAAATTTTTATTTCTTATTTAATAATATATATAAATACAGAACTAAAATATTTATATAGTGAACTCGTTATATCACAATTGGGGAAAGAAAATGAGATATAAACTAATAGTATTTTTAATAAACGCTTTGTTTATAATAAATATTGTAGCTGTTGCCGCTCCGATATCCAACGATCTTAAAGAAAACAAAACAATGTATTTTGATGATCCAGTACCTACTTGGAGTGTTGGTAATAGTTGGACTTATACTTTCAATAATTTCAGTGTTCATTATGAATATAATGAGATTAAAATTTTTATAGATGGAAGAATTGATGATTTTAAATGGACTGTTGTCAATACAGACGGTACTGACTATAAAGTTGATTTAACAGGAGAAATAACTGCTGATTCCTACGAAGTTAATCTGCCCTTATCAACTAAAACATTACATATTACAGGTTCTATTAAACCGTCACTGACCAGTCTATCTGGAACCATTGTTTTTACAAAATCTGATTTAGAGATAAAAGATATATCTGCAGAGATCAAAGGAATCATATCAGCAAAAATTTCACCTATACCTTTTTCTATTCCAATTCCTTTTAAAGTTACATTGGACGGCGATTTAAGTACAGTGTTACCAATTTTTGATTTCCCATTATTTGACGATAAATATTGGAATTTACCAGCAATAGATGTAACATCGAATATAAGTGTTGGAGGTATATTTGGATTTATAAAATATCCTTTTACTCTCACAACTTCATATACTTGGATACCACTGGCATTTCATTGTAAACCAAAAGCTGATGTGACTGTAGGAGGAGTAACATACAGTGCATATGAAATTACATCAACACTATTTGATGTTTTTAAATATTATTATGCACCATCAGCTGGAAATTTGATAAAGATTGATGCAACTATGCCAAATGGAGAGTTACACGGGGAATTAAAATCAACTAATTTTTCTTAAGATACATTATATTAATCTATATTAATCTAATTACTTACGGCTTAAGGTAATACTACCGGCCAAGCCTAGACATCCCGGCTGATTATTTGTAACAACACCTTGAAGACCATTACCTACTACATTTAAAGACCATAAATTTCCACCAGGATCTGTAAAAGTTAGTCTAGAACTAGTTATCACACCGTTTATTATTTGACCTGTTGCTGAAAGTCCTTGACAGTCTTGACCTGCAATAAGTGTTTGAACTTGGTATTGAGGAATGTTAATAGACACCGTACCTGTAACTGTAATTCCTTCTTGTTGAAGCACAAGACTCACAGAAGGAGGATTCATAGAACCTGCATATCTACATGCTGGGTTTGCACAGTTGTTTGTAAAAGTACCTGAGCCTTCCCAAGTTCCTGCCAAATTTCCAGATGCATTAAGACCATCAAGGGTTATAAATGTATAAAAGGCGTATGAAAAAACAATTATTACAAAAATCAAAACAGGAATCATAACTATTTTCTGGGCTTTAGATTTTTTTTTAGTTGATTCAATTTTATTTCCACATGAGCCACAAAATTTAATGTTATCCTCTATTTGAGCTCCACAATTACTACAATATTTTACCATTGCATATCCCATCCGATTATAATTTTGAAACAAGAAGTTGTTAATAAATTCTTATATTTAAAAATATTTATTTAGATAATGGAAAGTTATTATTGAAAGTAAGAAATTTTGATTTCTTATATGATATTATTAAATGAAAAAATGAGGAATGTAGGCAACCTTTGTATTCTGTAATTTTTTTAATCCAACTTCTTTTTCTGTAAAAACCAATGCTCTCTTTGGTTTATATGTTTTAAGGAAACTTAAAAAACTTTTCCCAATTTTTGTAGAACTTTTAACTTCTATTGGTACAACATCTTTCCCTATGTTTAAAATGAAATCAACCTCTGCTTTTCCAGTTGTACGCCAGTGATTTATCTTTCCATTAAAATTACTTCTTAGTTCGTTAAGAATGTAATTTTCTAGCAGAGTTCCTCTGTCGATTCTACTTTCTAGAGTTAGAAAATTATTTATTATCGAATTTCTCAAACCAAGATCATTGAAATAGATTTTCTTTGCTTTTTTTAACTCAGTTGTAAGATTTTTATAATAAGGTGAAATCAGAGATACAATTGAAGTATTTGATAAGATGGATAGATAGTTTTCAATAGTTTTAAAATCTATATGAAGGTCACTCATAATTGATGAAATTTCAATTAATGAACCATTATTGAAACTTAGATAATTCATTAGTTGTTTGAATTTTTCCAGATGCATAATATTGAAAAAAAAGAATACATCTCTTTCAAGATAAGTTCTAGTTAAATTTTTTAATAACTCTTTTTTTATCATTTCATCTTCTTCTTTTACAATTGCAGGGTATCCTCCAAAAAGCAGGTATTCTTGTAATAGGTTTTTGAATTCTTGCTCAAATACAGGTTGTATATTGATATCTTCTTTTTCTAAGATAAAATCTTGTATCGATTTTTTATAATCAATAAAAATCTTGTGTAAATCTTTTGCTTTCCACAATAAGAATTCTTCAAAATCCAGTTGTAAAAGGTCAAAATAAATGGCTCTACCAACTAGATACTTACCGATTTGTACTTTTATGTCAAATGATCCTGATCCTGTGACTAATATTTTTAATTTATCTGCATATAGATCAAAGATAAGTTTTATTTTTTTACCAGCTTCTTTGCAGTATTGTGCCTCGTCGATAAAAAGTAGGTTTTTTTCGTTTATAATGTATCTTTTTGCAAATTCTTTTGGGTTTTTTTCAAAGCTGATGAGCATCTCATCATCTTCAAAAGTTACATAGTTACCTCCATATTTTTCTTTTAGATGCAAAAGTAGCGTTGTTTTTCCGCTTTGCCGTGGTCCTTTTATTAGAATTGTCTCTTTGTTTTTTAGCCAACTTTCTATATTTTTCTCTATTTTTCGTGGATAATACTCCATGAATTATAGAATTAAATATGGAGCTTATAAATTTTTCTGTACTGTTAAAAATAATTTTATCTTCTTTAGTTTTGTGACATACTCCCCTTCATAAATGAAGGGGCTTCTTATATGGCACGTTTAGTTGTTATTGGATGTTAAATCCAAAGTGGTTTGTTGTAGACGTTGATCACGTACATATTGTATAGCTGTTTC